>OLOL01000057.1_pt1 | contig 106253 bp, 118 predicted proteins | sample 1673081 | NCBI WGS metagenome assembly OLOL01 (sample SAMEA3136753, study PRJEB25190) | human gut metagenome
CCTTTGTTTTTGCTTTTTACTTTTGTTGTTTGATTATTCATTTGATTTCCTCCTTATATTTATTTTTCTTTTGAATTTTCCTTTCTGCCATTTCCTTTGTTTTGCCAAAAAATTCTTCTTCAACTTTATTATACAAATTGCGACTTTTTTCGTCAATATATATTCTTGTTTTTTTTTTGTTAATTTTTTACAAAGTGATTGAGCCTATTTTTTCCCATTCCATCAACTTTAACTCATTGACATTTTGCATTTTTATAGTATAATTGAGGTAATTTTATGTCAAAATTTGAAAGGACGCGATGTTTATGGATTATAACTTTAAAGAAGTTGAAAAAAAATGGAAAAAATATTGGAAAGATAATGAAACATTCAAGACAGATGTATGGGATTTTTCTAAACCTAAATATTATGCATTAGATATGTTTCCATATCCTTCTGGCGTAGGTCTTCATGCTGGTCATGTTGAAGGTTATACTGCTACAGATATAATTGCTAGATTTAAAAGAATGCAAGGATATAATGTTCTACACCCTATGGGATGGGATGCATTTGGTTTACCTGCAGAACAATATGCTATTACTACAGGAAATCATCCAGATGGTTTTACAGAAAAAAATATAGCTACATTTAAAAATCAATTGGAAAATTTAGGTCTTTCTTATGACTGGAGTAAAGAGCTATCTACAACAGACCCTAATTTTTATAAATGGACTCAATGGATTTTTAAACAATTATATTTAGATGGTTATGCAAAATTAGTTGATATGCCAGTTAACTGGTGTGAAGGTTTAGGTACTGTTTTAGCTAATGACGAGGTAATTGATGGAAAAAGTGAAAGAGGTGGATTCCCTGTTGTTCGTAAAAATATGAAACAATGGATTATTGAAACTCCAAAATTTGCAGAAAAATTACTTGAAAATCTTGAAAACCTTGATTGGCCTGAATCAACAAAAGAAATTCAAAGAAATTGGATTGGAAAATCTGTTGGTGCACATGTAAACTTTAAAGTTGCAGGTCATGATGGTTTATCATTTACTGTCTTTACAACAAGATGTGATACTCTTTTTGGTGCGACATATTGTGTTCTTGCTCCAGAAAGTGATTTAGTAAAACAAATAACAACACTAGATCAAAAGAGCGCAGTTGACGAATATATAAAAATTTGTAGCACAAAATCAGACTTAGAAAGAACAGAATTAAATAAAGAAAAAACAGGTGTATTTACAGGTGCATATGCTATAAATCCTGTAAATGGAAAAGAAATTCCAATTTGGATTTCAGACTATGTTTTAGCATCATATGGAACTGGTGCAATTATGGCTGTTCCAGCTCATGATACAAGAGATTATGAATTTGCAACAAAATTCAATATAGATATAATTCCTGTATTAGAAGGTGGAGATATTTCTAAAGAGGCCTTCACAGGCGATGGATTACATATCAATTCTGAATTTTTAAATGGTCTTGATAAAGAAGATGCTATTTCAAAAATGTTAAATTGGTTAGAAGAAAATAATGTAGGTCATAAACAAGTTAATTATAAAATTCGTGATTGGATTTTTGCTAGACAACGTTATTGGGGTGAACCTATTCCAATTGTTAATTTTGAAGATGGAACAAGTACTGCTTTAGATGACTCAGAATTACCACTTGTATTACCTAAATTACAAGATTATGCTCCAAGTAAAAATGGAGATAGTCCTCTTGAAAAAGCTACTGACTGGGTAAATGTAACTGTAAATGGTAAAAAAGGAAAAAGAGAAACAAGTACTATGCCAGGAAGTGCAGGTTCAAGCTGGTATTTCTTAAGATATATTGACCCACATAATGATAAACAAATTGCAGACCCTGAATTATTAAAACATTGGCTACCTGTAGACTTATACATTGGTGGACCAGAACATGCAGTTGGACATTTAATTTATTCAAGAGTATGGAACAATTATTTACATGATAAAAATATAGTTCCAGTTGCTGAACCATTCAAAAAGTTAGTTCATCAAGGAATGATATTAGGTGCAAATGGTATTAAAATGGGTAAAAGATATCCTGAATTTGCAGTTAATCCAAATGATATTGTTGATCAATATGGTGCAGATACATTAAGATTATACGAAATGTTTATGGGACCACTTGAAGCTAATAAGCCTTGGAATGAAAATGGTGTTGAGGGTGCAAGAAGATTTATTGAGCGTGTATATAGAATGTTTGAAGAAAAAAATCTTACTGATTCAATAAATCCTAACTTGGAAAAAGTTTATAATACAACAGTAAAAAAAGTTACTGAAGATTATGATAAATTATCTTTTAATACTGCCATTAGCCAATTAATGATATTTGTTAATACTGTATATAAAGAAAATGACTTACCAAAAGAATATGCCAAAGGATTTATTCAATTATTAAATCCTATTGTCCCATTTATTACTGAGGAAATTTGGAATACCTTCCTAGGACACACAGAATCAATTGCATATTCAAAATGGCCTACATATGATGAATCAAAAACTATTGATGATGAAATTGAATTACCAATTCAATTAAATGGAAAATTAAAAACAACACTTAAGATTCAAAAAGATTCTGATGAATCAACAGTAAAGGAAATTGTTCATAATGATGGTACAGTAAAATCTTTAACAGAAGGAAAAACAATAGTAAAAGAAATTTATGTAAAAAATAAAATTTATAATATTGTTGTAAAATAAATCTTTCAAAGAAAAAAATAAAAATCCACTTAATGTGGATTTTTATTTTATTCTTCTATTTTTTGCTTTTTTACTGTATCTGTATCGTTGTTTTTAGATTCAGTATTATTCTTTTCCGTATTTTCATTAGTTTTATTATTATCATTTGTTCCATTTTCTATTTTATTCTGAACTGTATTTTCCTTTTTTATAGTGTTTTCCTTTTTTTCGTCATCATCTTTTTCATTTTTTACAGATTGATTTTTGGTTTCATTTTTACTTTTTACTGTATTTTTTATAGTATTATTCGTAGTATTTTTTGTTTGATTTACAACTGTATTTTTCTTGTTTACTGTTTCGTTTTTTGTTGTAGTATTTTTGCTTTTTGTTGTTTTGGTGTTTTTTACATTTGTCTTTATATATTTTGCTTTTTCTTTGTCATCAAGTCCCAATTTTTGTATATATCCATTTATTAAATCACTTGTTTCTGTTTTGTCAGCTTTATAAAACCATAATTCATTTATTTTTTCTGGTGTTCCCGGTAATTGGTCCATTTCTAAATTATTTACATCAAAACTTGCAGCATATGGTGCATATCCTAATATTTTTGATAATGTAATATCAGTTTTCAAGTTTTTAAAAATAGCATTTGTAATTTCCTTTACTTTATCTATGTTATTCCATTGAACAACCTGTGAGGCTATTGCTTTTAGAAATTCTCTTTGAGTTCTCATTCTTCCCTCATCATTATCCCCATATTCTGCACTATATGTTGTTCCATTATTATTATGTCTAAATCTAACTAATTGCTCTGCCTTTTCACCATTAATTTTTTGTTGTCCAGCTTTTAAATGAATGTGTAAATCTTGTGTGTCATCATCATAGTCCATATTTATAGGAACATCAAAATCAATTCCACCAATAGCATCAACAATGTCTACTAACGCACTTGTTTTTACAGTAATATAATAATCTATATTTACACCAGTTAAATTTTCAACTGCTTCAACTGTTTTTTGTGGACTTTTTTGATATAATGCATTTATTTTATCAAATCCCCCTGCTGTTGCTTCATTTGAACCTACAAATGTATCCCTTGGTATTGATAATAAAAAAGCTTGATTAGTTTCTGGATTAAACCCTGCCAGCATTATTGTATCTGTTAATTCTACAGATATATCCTCACTAACACCCATTATTAATACAAATATTGGATCTTTATCACCAATTGTATCCTTCATAAGGTTCATAACAGCCCCTGAAAAACTACCTCCTGCTTTATATAGGTAGGTTCCAAAAACTGTTCCAATTATTAGGAACAAAATCAATAATATTGAAAGGACTATTTTTAGTGCTTTTCTAGGTTTCTTTTCTTTTCCTTTTGTTTTATATTTATCAGCCATTCCAAATTCATTTAAATTACTATTATTTATTTCATATTTTCTATTTTTGCTCTTCTTTCTTGTTTTATTATTAGTACTTTGTACTTTTGAATGCTTTCCAACATTCCCATCTGATTCATTATTATCTTTTCTACTCATTTTTTCTCCAATAAAAAATTATATTTAAAATTGATATATATTTAGATTATATTTACACATATGTATATTATATCGCTCTTATAATCATTATTTCCAATTTTTTTCAAAATATTATACTCCATAATATTTTAAATTGATTTTACTATTGAATAAATTTAATGTCAATATCCAGCTTATTTAAATATAAAAATTCACATTATATTCACAAAGTATTACTTATTAGTAAAATTTTTACAAAAAAAGCTCAGCTAAATGCTGAGCTTTTGCCAATTCACCTCAGTCGCCTTTATTAAGGCTACTCATCTGCAAGCAGAAGGGTGCTTTAGCATGTCGCCATCTAAGTTGTTTAACTTGATGTCATCTATATAAACCGATGATGCCATCGGGCTACTTATATATTAACATAATTATTTGTCAAAATCAATATTTTTTACATTTTTTTACCATTTACAGTATATACTTTACATTTAATCATATTCCTATATTTAATTACAAACTACTTTGTTATTTTTTCAAGTTCTTCATATCTCTTAATTACTAATTTTAAATCACACCAAAACTCAATCTTTTTATTTTCATCTCTTAATAAAGCTGCTGGATGCCAAGTTGGCATATAATAAATTCCCTTTTTTTCAATCCATCTTCCCCTACTTGCAGTAATTGAATACTCTTTTCCCAAAATATTTTTTAATGCTGTACTTCCTAATAATACAATTATTTTAGGTTTTACAAGAATCACTTGATTACGCAAATAATCAAGACAAGCCTCTGCCTCATCCGCTTCTGGTACTCTATTTGCAGGAGGTCTACATTTTACAATATTTGCAATATATAATTCATCTCTTTTAATTTCAAGTCCTTCAAAAGCTGAATTCATCAATTTACCAGCCTTTCCAACAAATGGTTGACCAAGTCTATCCTCGTCTGCCCCAGGACCTTCTCCAATTAACATTATATCAGCATTTTTATTACCTTGACCAAAAACTATATTATTTCTATTTGTACATAACTTACATTTTTTGCAATTACTTATTGATTTTTCTAAATCTTCCCAATTACTATACATTATATCATTTCCTTGCTTTCATTTTACACTTTTATTACCACATATCATTATATATATCAAATTTTATAATAAATTGCAATTAGATTAAACACATAATTGCTGCATTTCTACCAGCACTTTGCTTTTCAGTTCTGTATGAATGCAATATATCACTATTGCAAACTGTACATATACCTGAATCTATTATATTTTCTTCTTTCAAACCACAGCTCTTCATCATGTTTATATTTGCTTTAACTGCATCTATATAATATTTTTGTTTTCCATCTACAACTTCTCCCACTTTTATAATTGATTCATCATTAAAAGCTTGCATAAACAAATCTTTTACATCTTCCTCAACTTGAAAGTGACATTGTCTTATTGTTGGACCTATACAACAAATTATATCTTCCGGATTACAATTATATTCTTCCTGCATTTTTTTAACTGCAACCATACCAATTTTTTGCACAGTCCCCCTCCATCCAGAATGAATATCACCTATTACATTTTTTATAGGATCATACAAAAACAATGCTGTACAATCAGCAAAATATAAAGATAGAGCTTTATTTTTTTTATCTGTTATTAATCCATCAACCTCATCAAAATTAGAGCTCTCATCATCTTCATTTACAATTCTTACAATTTTAGTATGTGTCTGTTTTGGATGTACTATATTCTCATTATTTATATTAATCTCCTTACATATTTTTTTGTAATCATCACTATCCTTAGTGCTATTTTTAAAATCTAATGGTTTTAATGTATAGCAATGTTTTAACTTGTTTTGATATTGTAATAATCTTTTAAATTGTAGATATTGTATATTATTATTTTTAATATGGATAATATTTTCATTTGATAAATCTTTCATAAAATCAACCTTTCTTCTAAAAAAACTTAATCCTCTACCTGTTCTTTTATCATCTCTAAAACAGCATTTTTTTCAGTTTCATTTATATAATTATATTGATTATTGCTATTAGCAGTATCAAAACCACAAATTGCTTTATATTTACAATAATCACACGGTGTTTTTTTCTTTTTATAATATGGGTGTATGTCTATATTTCCAGACATTATTTCCTCTGAAATTTGTTTTATTATTTTATTCATATATTTTTGTAAATATTCAAATTGTTTTCGTGATACACCACTTGTTTTTGTTTGACTTAAGTCTCCATCTTTTCCAATATATGCTGGCACTATTGTTGAAGCTCCCTTTTCTAATTTATTGTCCATCATTTTTACAATATTTATATCTGCTAATATTAATCCTTGCATTTTGAATTTTTTTCTTATTTCATTTTCAATATCTTCTTCAGACATATTTTTAGATGATTTTATAATTGGATCAATTAAATTAAAATATAGTACACCAGCAGGAAGCACATCTTCTTCTTTGCAAGCAGCATCCAAATATGTTAATAATTGTAACTGTAATCCTGCATAAACAGAATTTAGCTCTATATTTTTTACAGATGATTTATAATCTATAATTCTTATGTATTTATCTTCCGCAGTTTTTGCAATATCTATTCTGTCTATCTTTCCTGTAATTTCAACTTTTTTACCATTTTCCAAATCTATAATTATTGGACTGTATTCTTTTCCCTCTTTAAACTCAACCTCGTTTCCAAGCACTTCAAAATCACTATATTTTAAACTTTCTAATATATATTTCATAGATTTTTTTACAACTCTTTTTAATCTAGCTGCTAAAACCTTATACTTCGGAGCACTTGAAAAAATAAAATTCTTATTTAATCCTAATTTTTCATTTATAATTTCTTCAATAATGTCATTTGTTTCTTCTTCAGTTAAAAATTTTATTTTAATGTTTCGTTCTCTTACAATATTGAAAAAAGTATCTATTGTATCATGCATAAAAGAACCAGTATCTAACGAATCAACTTTAAAGCTATCCTTTTCAGATATGTTTAATCCATATTTTAGATAATAAGAAAATGGACATGATTTATATTGTTCCAACCTTGATACACTCGTTTTTAATGTTTTTCCATATAATTTTTCTATATTTTCTTTATTTATTCGCTCTGGCATATTTGTATAACTAATTGCCTTTAAACTGTTAACTAATTTATATTTCCAATTTTCATTACTCATATAATAATTATATGCTGTAATCCATTTATCATCTAAATCTTTATCTTCATCTTTATAATCTCTTAATTGATTTAAAAGTTCCTCAAATGTGTTATTTTCAATTAGAATTTCAGACTCTTTTTTTATTATATCGCTATCTTCTTTAATTGTAGGGAATAACTTTTTAATTTTAGATACTAGCATTGACGCTCTTAAGGTTTTTCCATCAGCTCCTGATGACGAATATGATAAATATATACTTTCACTTGCAGCAGTAAATGCTTTGTATATATTAAAATTATCTTCATATAATCTTTCAATCGTTCCTTTGGCAAGTTCAATTCCATTTTCTTTCAAGATAGCTCTATCATTATCATTAAAATATCCCTCATTTTTATTAACACTTGGAAACATTCCATCATTTAAACCAATTATAAAAACAGTTCTAATTTTATGACTTCTTGATCTATCTATATCCCCTAATATTACTTGATCCTGTGTTCCTGGTATTTTACCTAAATTACTATTTCCAAGACCTGTTTTTAAAATCTGCATATATCTTTCAAAAGTAATTTTTTCATCACCAAATACCAATACAATTTCATCTAACACTTGCATTATTATTTTCCAGCTTGTTTCATATTCTGTTGCGATTTCCACCTTATTTAAATTTAAAAGCTCTTCTCTTTTTTCTTCTAACTTTCTATCAATTTCATTTTCAATTAAAAACTCATACAATCTTTTTGTTATTTCTTTTGCAGAATTCGTTCCTAATAAATTTTCTTTAAACTTAATTAATGGATTTACAATTATTTTTCTTATTTCTCTAAATCTTTCTATTTGTGCTCTATTTGTATCATCTTCATCATGAAAATTCCACTCACCTTTATACCATTTACTATATTTTATTCCCCATTTTAAACAATAATTTTCTAATGCATATATTTCTTCTGGTTCAATATCTAAAAATCCAGTCTTTATATAATTAAAAACTGATTCATATGACCAATTTTTTGCAAATATTTCTAGAATAGATAACAAGTATTTTACTATTATATTTTGACTTAAATCTTTCTTTTCATCTATAAAAACTGGAATTTGATATTTGTTAAATATAACTTTACACAAATTTGAATATGTATCCAAATTTTTAGTAATTATAGAAATGTCACGATATCTATATCCTTCATTTTTGACTAATTTAACAATTTTTATTGCGATATTTTCTATTTCAGAATATTGGTTATTTGCTAAAAATAAATGTATATTTTTTAAATTTTCATTTTCATATTTTTTATATGGTATAGAATACAAATTTTTCTCAATATGTTTTAATTCATCATTTTTAAATCTCCATACTTTTTCCATAAATACAGGTTTGTCCATTTTTACATTTGCTTCTTTAGCAACATCTTTTATTTTTTGAACAGTTTGTTTATTTGCATAAAAAATATCTGTATCAGGAGAATTACTTTCTTCTAGAGAATCTGTACAAACATTAATTGTTACTTGGCTTGCCATATTTAATAAAATTTTAATTATATCATACTCTTGCTTTGTAAATCCAACAAACTCATCTATGTAAATAAGTGTGTTTTCAAAAATATTTGTTTCAAGCAATTGATTAGCAAGTATTGTTAATACATCATTTTCATCAATATATTTATTTTGTATAGTTTCTTCAAACTTGCTAAACACAATTTTCATATCATTCATTTTAGATTTTAAATATTTATCTTTTGAACTTTCAATCATTTCATCCAAATTTTCTAAACTGACACCATGTTTTTTAAACTCAGTTATTTGAGTTGATATTAGCTCTATATTTTCATCAGACTTGCCTAAAAAATTTAAATTAGATTTTTCATTTAATAAAATATTATAAATAAGCATAGCCTTTCCACATGGAGATAATGCTGTTTTAGTTGCTCCACCAACTTCATTCATTACTCTATATGCCATACGATTAAATGTTAAAACTTCAGCATTTAAGGCTGCTCCTGTACCAACAGCATTTATTAACTCACGCTCTGCAGTAAAAGAAAATTGCTCCGGAGTTATTATATAAATTTTTTTATCACCAGATATCTTTTCTTTTATTTCATTAAATAAAAATGTACTTTTTCCTGTTCCAGATTTTCCATATACTAATCGTAATCCCATACTCAATTTCCTTTCAATTTTTTTATTTTTTCCTATGTCAGTGGGTTGTTAATGAAGGGCAATGGGAGGTTGTCAATGGGGACGGTTCTTCTTGACAACTTTGAAGTTACATCCCAAATGTATGCCTAAAGTTGTCAAGAAGAACCGTCCCCATTGACAACCTCCCATTGCTCCCCATTGACAACCTCCATTGCCTTCCATTGACATCACACTGACACATCCCACATTCACACCCACACCAACACTTACTGACATTTTACAAATTTAATTTTCTCTTTTCCAATAAAATAAATATTGCTGTGCTATTCCAGCTAAGTTTCCAAACTTTTCAAATGCTATATCATTTATTAATTTTTTGCTTACTTTATTTTCGTCTGGATTTTTTATGTATAAATCATTCATAACTCTTCTAACCCATACATCTATTGGGAAAATATCAAATCTTTTTAATGTTGAAAATAATAAAATACAATCTGCTACTTTTGGTCCAACTCCTGATAAATTTAACAGTTCTGCTCTTGCAGATGTTGTATCTAATAGATGTAATTTTGATAAGTCGATTTCATTGTTCAAAACTATATGTGTCGTTTCAAATAATCTGATATCCCTAAAGCCTAACCCTAGTTTTCTAAAATCTTCTACAGTTACATCTTTTAATTGATTTGGTGTTGGAAATAAATAATATTCTTCATTGTTCCAATTAATTTTTGTTCCATATTTTTTAGATAATCTTTCAATAATCCCTTTTATTCTTGGTATATTATTATTAGCAGATATAATAAATGATATAATTGTTTCCCACAAATCTTGATTTAAAATTCTAATTCCACTTCCATATTCAATACTTTCTTTCATATAAATATCAATTTTAGCTAATGATTTTTTTATACTTGAATAATCCCTATTTAAATCAAAATAATCTGTTACAATATCTTTTATATTCTCATTCAAAATTCCTTTGAAAATAATATTTTCTCCATTTATTTTAACATTTAATACACCGTTTTTTATTACTCCTGTATAGGAATCATCATCATTTTTATTCCATCTAAAACATTGTCCACATTCAAAAATATCTTTCAATTCAAAATCATTGTTCTTTTTTATTATTATTTCTTGTTCTTCCATCATTTGCACTCCATTTATACATCTTTTATTTTTAATATTTTTCAAAAACCGTCCCTTTTTATTTAGGGTCTGTTCCCCAAATTTTGTAGATACTTTGACACATTTTTGTTCTCCAAAATCCAAAATTTAATAGATCTGTTAGTTCATGATTATTAATATATTCTTCAAATCCGTATGGACTTGTTGCTAATCTTAATAGATACATGTATGGTGTAAATTTTAAATCATATTCATTTAGTTTTACATATTTCATAACAGTTTTCATATAGTCATTATAATTTTTTATGTTAAAACTTCCATCTTTGCATTGTTCATCTATGTGTGTATATGATCTTATTATTTCCCATCCAACAGGCATATATTTTGCTCTTTCAAAGTCTAATACAGCTTTTATTTTTTCATTTTCATAAATAAATTGCATTATACTAAAATCACCATTACAATTTTTAAAAGTCATATATTGCATTCCATCAAAGTCTATCTGTTCTATTTTATCTAAAAGTTCTAATTTATACTTTATATCTTTTTCTATTTTTTTATCAATTTCAGAATTACCTAATTTTTTTATTAATTTATTATACTTCGCACGTGCTGGTTCAATTTGCTTCTTCATATGCCATTTTTCAATATCAGATTGTTCTAATTTTTCATAATTTTCAAGTGCTTTTAAGACCCTCCCATGTAAGTTAGCACATTCAATTACTTGTTCATATGAACCGGTATTTGGATTTTTTGTATATCCTGTTATATATTTCATTAAAATAACAATTCTGTTTTTATATTTAAAATAATATTTATTATCAACTGTTTTCACATATTCTGGAACACTTATATTTTTTGATTTTAAAAAATATACTATTTGTGCTTCTTTTAATATTTTTTCTTCTTTACATCCTGATTCAAATTCTTTAAATACATATTTTTTGTTTTCATCATCAGTTATATAAAAAATATTTGCACTACCTCTATCCTCATGTTCAATATCATTTGTAATAATATTATAATTACTTTTTATTTGAGCAACAATTTCTTCATCTGAAAATACAGTTTTTTCAATCATGTTATTGCCTCCGTTCTACATTTTTTTATATTCTATCAAAAAAAAATGTATTAGTAAATCGATTTGCATATTTGCTAAAATTAAATTTTCATATAATAAAACACCGTTGCACTTAAACGGTGTTTTAACTATTTTATTTTTTGCAGTCTTCTTTTAAATTTACTAAATCTTCTTTATTAAAATCATATTTCTTCTTACTAAAACTATATTTTTTCAACTTTTATTAAATTGTTATTATTTATATAAAACTTGACAAGTAAGAATTTTTCTATTTTTATCTTTCAGAATCTTCTTTTCCCTCATTTTCTATTTCAAACTTTTCAGAAGCCAATTTTATTTCTTTCTCCACATTTGCCTTTAATACATCTATATCAATTGATTCTAATTCATCTACTTTATATGTATATTTTTTAGTAAACTCCTTGATTGATGCTCCAACTAGTCCCCATCGGTATAAGACTAATTCTACTTTACCTGCTCCTATATAATATACTCCAACCAAGCATTCAGATTCAGGATCCCAATCCTCGATAAATATATCATCGCTTAATAATAATTTTCCTATATTACATTCATCTACCTTACAATCATATTTTCCTTCGCATAAACTAATAAGAAGCGACTTTATATCCTTCATTTTTTCATCTTCTTTGGTTGATAATTTTTCATAATCATAATCTATTTCATTGTTAATAAGAAACTCTTTATAATAACGTAAAAATACATATTTATCTATATTCGAGATTAATTTGTTGGTTTCTTCTTTCGAAATATATTGAGAAATTTCTTCTTTTAATCCTTCTAAATCACTATTTAAATAATAATTAATTAATTTATCATATCCAATTATAAGACCCAACATATTAGCCATAATTTCTTCTTCACAATATGAATAATCATTTTCTGTAAGCATTGTAGTTAATGCTTCATTAATTCCGTACCCATCTAAGAAATTTGTTAAACCTGTTCCAAAATTACCATCTTTTAGTATTCCGTGTAGTTGTTCATGAGCAATTAACTCCTCTGATTCTACTGAATTTGGATTTATAGAAAAACTATTTGTATATGTATTATAATCACCACCCCACCATCCATGTTCTACAGCAAAATCACTCATCTTTGTAACACCTTCTGTACTTGCAACGGCATACATATTAATAATGGTATCTTCGGAGAACTCACTACCGTGTGGTTCTATTACTAATGTTGTAAAAGATTCAATAATTTTACTTTTACTTTCCTCTTCAATTTTTTTATTTGATTTAATTGCCTCTTCAAACAACTCCGCAATCTTCTTTGTTTTCTCTTCATTACTATAATTTAAAATCTCTTGAATTTCAAAATTATGTTTCGCTTTATACTTTGCAATGTCATAATTAACCGTTGGAAAAAGACTAATGGCTAAGGCGGTTGTAGTAGCTCCAGCTATAACCCTTCTTATAATTTTCTTTTTACCACTTTGTTTATTATTGTCTTTGCTTTTTTTCATAAAATAATTCCCCCCAGTATAAAACTTTATCCAATTATAGCACTTTTTATGTAAATTTACAACTTACTAATTATTTTTCTTACTGTTACTGAAATGGTGGAATCTTCACATATTGGGTTTGAAGATAAAAAGCCTGTCTTCATTTATAAAAATACTTTTTTCGTTTTATCTATTTACATAATGTTTCAATTGTGGTATAATATAAAAATGATTGAAATGCAAAAGCATATTCATCATATACGAATATCAACCAATTTAATAATTATTTAGAGGTGAAACAACTATGATTGACAATTCAATCACTGACATTGTAATTCCAAATTATGAAAAATCGGTAATTATACCGAAGGAATGCATTGAATATGCCAATAAATGGCATATTTTTATTCCAAATTACCTTGAGACTATTCAAAAGGCTTTTTATGAACGGGAATTTGTTAAGTTAGATTACAAAACAAGAATTATAAGTTCAAAAAAGTATTTTAAAAATCTCTTAGAAACAATCTCTGTTTTTCAGCAGAACAGAGTAACCCCTGAAGAACTGTTTTCATTAGTATGTGAATTCACATACCATGATTTTTTGCAGTTTTTCAAGAATTATGCACAATCATCTGTTGATTGGTATATGATTGGACGTTAAAAAATGGTCCTTACATCTTGCATACTTTGCATTTTGTAAGGACCGTTTTTATTTTATATTTTACATTCTTCTTTTAATTTTTCTAATTTTTCTTTATCAAAATCATATTTTTTCTTACAAAAAGTACATTTTATTTCAGCTTTTCCATCTGTATTTATTATATTTTCTAGCTCCTGTTTTCCTAATGAAATTAATCCTTTTTCAATTCGATTTCTACTACAATCACATTTATATTTTGGTGTTTTTTGCTCCTCTAATAATTTTACATTTTTATCACCTGTTACGATTCTAGCAATTTCGATCAAATCTTTTTGTTCATCTAATAATGCACTTATAGGTTTTATATTTTTTAAGTTTTCTTCTAATTTAGATATGTCTTCATCTGTTGCATCTGGCATTGGTGTAATCATGTATCCTCCTGCACTTTTTACGCCATTCTTATTTACAAGGACCCCTAATGCTATTGCAGATGGAGTTTGTTCAGATTTTGCAAAATATTCAGCAAAATCTTCAGCAATTTCTCCTGAAACTAATGGTGTTAATCCTACATATGGCTCTTTTAAGCCAATATCTTTTATAATATATAACATTCCATATTTTCCAACAGCTGTACCTACATCTAATTTGCCATTATCCTTTAACGGTAAATCTACATTTGGATTTTGTACATATCCTTTTATTTCCATATTACTATTTACAATTGCATTTAGTGCACCAAGTGGTCCATCGGCTTTTATTTGAAGAGTTATTGTATCATTATCCTCTTTTAGTCCACTTCCCATTATACATCCCATTGTTAATAATCTTCCCAATGCAGCAGTTGCAACTGGGCTTAAATCGTGTATTTTTCTTGCCTCTTCAACAAGTTCTGTTGTATCTATACATTTTACATTTACTTTTCCATTGTATGCTAATCCTCTAACTATTTTGTCTGACATTTTTTGCTCTCCTTATTTTTTTGAATATTTTATCACAAATTTAGTGATATTTCAAATATTTTCCGCATAAGTATTGACAAAAGTTGCCATACTATGTAAAATAACTATATTATGTATATAATTGTAATGAAAATGACGAGCAATCAAAAGAGCTAAAAGAGATTAAAGGTGTTACGCTGAAAGCCTTTATTAGAAAACCTGATTGAAAAACACATTGGAGCAATATTTTAATTAAGGAAAAACTACAAAATAGTTTTTTAAAGCCGGGTGGCACCACGAAGAAATTATTCGTCCCTGCATTATGCAGTGGGCGTTTTTTGTTTTTTATAAGTTATTAAAGAAAAAAACGTCTCACATTTATTAAAAATAAAAATTATTTTGTTAGTCACCAAAATAGGTATTTAATTTGGTACTAGAAAGGAAGACTGTCCCTTTTCCCAAAAATGGAAAAGAGAACCGTCCCATTTTCCCATAATTTGAAAGGAGATTTTAAAATGAACGAATACAGAACTCATAACTGTGGCGAACTTCGTATATCTGATGTTGGAAAAGAAGTTAAAGTTGCAGGATTTGTTGAAACAATACGTGATTTAGGAGGATTAGTTTTTTTAGACATTCGTGATATGTATGGTATTACACAAGTTGTAACATCTGGAGAAACTGAAATGGTAGATTTCGCATCACATATTCCAATTGAATCAACAGTAACAATTTCAGGAACAGTAAGAAAAAGAGATGAAGAAACTTACAATCCTAAAATTCCAACAGGTGAAGTTGAAGTTGTTATAAAAGATATAAAAATTTTAGGAAAAAGAACAAAAAATTTACCTTTTGAAGTAAATGTAAATCAAGATGTTAGAGAAGATTTACGTCTTCAATATAGATTTTTAGATTTAAGAGGAAAAAAATTACAAGATAACTTAAAATTAAGAGCTCAAGTTTTACAATACCTACGCTTTCAAATGATTGAACAAGGATTTTTGGAAATTCAAACACCAATATTAACAAGCTCATCTCCAGAAGGTGCAAGAGATTATTTAGTACCAAGTAGAGTTCATCCAGGAAAATTTTATGCATTACCACAAGCGCCTCAACAATTTAAACAATTATTAATGGTTTCTGGTATTGACAAATATTTCCAAATAGCACCATGTTTTAGAGATGAAGACGCAAGAGCTGATCGTGCTCCTGGCGAATTTTATCAATTAGATATGGAAATGGCTTATGCTACACAAGAAGATGTATTTAGTGTAATGGAACCAGTTGTTTACAACACATTTACAAAATTTTCAGATAAAAAAGTAGCAGAATACCCATTTCCTAGAATTCCTTACAAAGAAGCAATGGTTAAATATGGATGCGATAAACCAGATTTAAGAAACCCATTAATTATAATTGATGTTACAGATTTCTTCCAAAGATGTACATTTAAACCATTCCATGACAGAACAGTTCGTGCTATAAAAATAAAAGGACATCAATCAAAAGGATTCCATGAAAAAATGTTAGCATATGCTCAAAGTATTGGTATGGGTGGACTTGGATACTTAGAAGTTCAAGAAGATATGTCATACAAAGGGCCTATTGATAAATTTATTCCAGACGATATGAAATCTGAATTAAAAGATTTAGCTGGTTTAGAAGTTGAAGATACAATATTCTTTATAGCTGATAATGAAACAAATGCAAATAACTTTGCTTGTCAAATTAGAAATGAATTAGGAAAAAGATTAGATTTAATAGATGATAGTTTATTCCAATTCTGTTGGATAGTAGACTTCCCTATGTATGAATTAGATGATAATGGAGATTTAGCATTTTGTCATAACCCATTCTCAATGCCAAAAGGTGGATTAGAAGCTTTAAATACAATGAATCCATTAGATATAACTGCTGACCAATATGATATAGTATGTAATGGTATAGAATTATCTTCAGGTGCAGTTCGTAACCACGATCCAGAAATAATGGAAAAAGCTTTTGAAATTGTTGGATATGGAAAAGATGTTATTGAAGAAAAATTCTCAGCATTATACAATGCATTCCAATTTGGTGCTCCACCTCATGCTGGAATAGCACCTGGTGTTGACAGAATGATAATGCTTTTAACAGGATCAGAAACAATTCGTGATGTTATAGCATTTCCTATGAATAGCAAAGCTCAAGATTTATTAATGGGTGCTCCAGGAAATGTTACTAAAGCTCAATTAGAAGATGTTCATATAAAATTAGATTTACCTAGAGAGTAGCATTAATTTAATAATTTATTGATTATAAATAAAAAATTTCAGTCTGTATTCGAACTTAATATTTAATACAGACTGGAATTTTTTTTACAATTGTAAAAGATTTTAGTTATATTTTTCATTTTTTTTATAAAATCTATTGACTTTTTATTTACATAATGTTACAATAATGATTCATACGATATAAGTCCATTTTAGCCCTTAAGGAGGGATATTATGAGTCAACGAAATTATAAATATGATTTGTACGACCCTTACGTTTTTTCCAGTTTTACTGGATACGTAATCACCCAATCACAACTTCTTTTTGTTGAGAAAAATCGTGTTATAGACCAATGGGATCTCAATCCCACTGGTAATGACACGAATGCTTTAATAAAAGCTGCACGAGAAGAAGCTGATCTCCCCCGTAATGCAAAAATCTATATTGACGATTCTGAATCGATTGATTTGGATTTTGTATCCGATTATGGATATATTGCAGGGGATTTCAGTGATGATGACGAAGATGAAGATGGATGGAACGATTTAGCAGAACACTTTGCTGATCTCTAATCTTCAAAACGAAGACCGCTCTTGTATTTCAAGAGCGGTCTTTTTACATTTTTATAATTTTTTTGTATAATACATTTTCACTTTACTATTCAAATCTATTTACAAAATTTGCTCTTATACACCTCCACCCAATTTCAATTTTTTTTCAAAATTTTTAAAACCATTTTTGTAATATAAATTCATCGCCTCCATATTTCCCTCTAATACATTTATATATAAATTTTCAATGTTTTTATCTTTTACCCATTTTTTAGCATGTGCTATTAAGTTACTTGCTATACCTCTTCTTCTGTATTCATTTTTTACATATAATCCATCAATTAACGCCTCCTGATGCAACATTGGACCATTGCAATCAGAATCAAATCTGCAGTAAATGTATCCTACTATTACCTTGTCAATCTTTGCACAGAAAATTACATTATTATCATTATTGTATATTTTCTCAAAGAAACCCTTAACAATATAATTAGATTTAATATTTTTATTAAATTTTCGTTCACTTTGAATTAATTTTGTAAGTAATTCATCACAAATTTTTGCATCTTCAATACAATTTACTTTTTTGATATTAATCATGTAAATTCTCCTTTCATTTTTTCTGTTTTGAATCTCTCCTACCTTCCTTTCAATAATTAACTTAATTTCTCTCTCTTCATTCCAAGAACGACCTTTATTTTTTTCAGGACCATCCCCGTTTTGAATTTTCTTGAAAAAATTATAGCACATAGTCTTGATTTAAGCTATGTTTTTGAATATAATTTTTTTGAAGGAGGTTTGTACTTATGATAAAGAAATTTATTGATGATAATAAAGATAAAATTTTGAATAATATTTGTGAATTGATAAAAATTCCTAGTATTTCGGATGAAAGTTCTGCTGAGGATGGTATGCCTTTTGGTAGAAATTGTTCTGATGCTTTGAATTATATATTAAAATTAGCTGATAGCCTAGGTTTTAAGACAAAAAATGTTGATGGTTATTGTGGATATATTGAGTTTGGTGAAGGTGAAGAATTGCTTGGTATAATTGGTCATTTGGATGTTGTTCCTGCTGGAGATGGCTGGACAAAATGTGATCCTTTTGAACCAGTTATTGAGGATAGCAAATTATATGGTAGAGGTGCTATTGATGATAAAGGACCCGTTATTGCTTCTTTGTATGCCATGAAATATGTAATGGATACAATGAATGTAAATAAAAGAGTTCGTTTAATTTTAGGATTAAATGAAGAAGTTTCTTGGAAATGTATTGAATATTACAAACAACATGAGGAGCTTCCAACTCTTGGATTTAGTCCTGATGCTGATTTTCCTTGTATATATGCAGAAAAAGGATTTTTAAATGCCTTTATTGAATCAAACTATATTCCAAATGGAAATATAAAAATTATAGATTTAAAATGTGATAATGCTATAAATATAGTTCCAAAATATGCTGAAGCAGTACTTGAATTTAATAATTTAAGTTTAGATGACATTCAAACTGAATTACAAAATTCAATTACAGAATATAATTTTCATATCGATGTATCTCAAATAGCAGATAATCGAATTAAACTATCTGCACATGGTGTTGCTGCACATGCTGCTTATCCAGATTTGGGAGTTAATGCATTATCTCGCCTTTTAGTAATTTTAAATGATTTATTTGAAAATCATAATGAACCTTTACAAATTTTTCAATTATTTAAAACAAGAATTAATACTGATTTAAATGGTAATTTATTAAATATAGGATGTACTGATGAATCTGGTGATTTGACATTAAATGTTGGAAATGTAAGTTTTAAAAATAATTCCATTACAATAGGATTAAATATTAGAATTCCAGTTACAATTTATATTGCATTAATAAAACAAAAAATTTCTGACTCAATATTAGATTTTTCTGATATTTCAATAAAATTTGATGATGAAAAAGTAGCACTATTTGTTCCAAAAACAGATTCTTTAGTTACAACTTTATGTGATGTATTTAATGAAGTAACTGGATCTAAAGAAGAGCCAATTACATGTCCTGGTGCAACATATGCTAGAGCATTTAAAAATGTTGTTTCTTTTGGTTGCAATATGCCAGGTAAATTAGATATGTGCCATCAAGCTGATGAATTTTTAGATATAAATGATTTATTAAAAAGCATAGAAATTTTTATAAAAGCCATTAGAAAATTAACAGAATAATATATTATTTTATTGCCAAATATACAAGAAGTTATTTAAATACTATTAAGCTTAATATAATAAAAAAGAGATTAGAATTTTAAATACAATTCAAATCTCTTTTTTATTTTTGCATTTTGTAAAATCAAATTAAATTATTTATACAAATAATTTTGTGGATTTACTTGTTTATCATTTAATCTAATTTCAAAATGTAAGTGGTTTCCTGTTGAATTTCCTGTTGACCCTACAGCGGCAATTGTATCTCCTGCCTTAACTGATTGTCCTACTTTTACATATAATTTACTACAATGTCCATAATATGTTTCAACGCCATTACCATGTGAAATTTTAACTAAGTTTCCATAGCCTCCACTATTATATTGAGCATATGTTACCACACCATCAGCAGCAGCTACTATTGGAGTACCATTACTTGCTGCAATATCTAGCCCCTTATGTGTATGATTTCTTATGCTTTCATTTGCACCATATCTTGAAGAAATTCTACCTGATACAGGAGCTACTGTAAAGTTTACACCATTTACATTACTTCCTGTAGAAGCAACTTGCACATTGCTTGATGTTGATGTTTTAGCTTTTTTTTCTGCTTTTTCTGCTTCTTTTTTTGCCTCAATTTCAGCATCTAAATTTCTTACTAATTTGGTAGTTGTCGCATATTTCATATTTTTATATTCTAACACATTATCAGTATATACTTCTCTTACTGCAAATTCAGAGTTTTTCTTATATTTTTCTGCTAGTTCACTCATTTTTTCTTTTGCTTCATCTAAAGTATCAACATAAGCTTTATCTTCGCCATTTAATGTAATTGCATACATTTTATATGTTGTTTCAGCTTTTAGTTTTAAAATACTAATTATTGATTCTTCATCTGTTTTTTTGTTTTTGTTTACTATAGCTATTGAATATTTTGGAATTTCATTCAATACTACTAGCTCTATATTTTTATTGTCTTGATTTAGTACTTTGTTACTTATCATACAAGTGAAATCGTTTTTGTCTGTTACATATCCTACTTTTGTTCCATCAACTGTAACTTTGTAGGCAATTTTGAAATTATTTTTTATTAAAATTATTGCTAATATTATCATTATAGCGATAGATATTATTGCAGTTAATTTTCTTTTATCGTTTGTATATTTTTTTAATCTATTGCTTAAAATAAGTTTTCACACTCCCTTTTTTCAATGCGACTGTTTAATATTATACCATATATTTTTAACAATTTCAAATCAAACTATACCTTTTTAGTAAAAAGACATCAAATTATTAAGAAAAAACCAAATAAATTTACATTTTTTTACCTTTTTTGCTCTTTTTTTCTTCATTTTTCTCGTTTTTTCTCCATTTTTCTTACTAGTCATTAAAGTAATCAATTATTCCCGTGTATATTCCCCATGCTAGTTTATTTTGATACTCATCATTTAATAAGTTCTTTTCTTCTTCTGGATTTGATAAAAATCCGCATTCAACTATTGATATAGGTATTTCCACTTTTTTCATTATATATACAGTATCTAGCTTCATTGCTACTCTATTATTTTCTTTTTGAATTGATTCATTTAAACTTGATTGAATGCATTTTGCAAGTTTTGTGCTGTTTTCATCACTAGATTTATAAAATGTTTGCCAGCCAGAGTACTGTTGCTGTGGAATTTTATTTAAATGAATAGAAACAAATACATCAGCTGAACTTTCATTTCCTATTTTTACTCTATTTTTCAAGTCTGATATCTTTTTTTCTTTTAATGTTTTACTATCAATATCATATATAGCGTTTTCATCTGATCTTGTTAATATTACTGTTGCTCCACTTTGTTCCAATAATGTTTGTAATTTTAATGCTATATTTAAATTTATTTTTGCTTCACTTATTCCATTACTACTTTCTGCACCGTTCATCGCCAAGTCGCTTTTCAATAACCCTAAATTTTTTAAAAATTAAAGATAATACTTACCGTTTTATCTTCTCCTATTTCAATTCTATTTATTAATTGTTTCATTATATTATTATCAAAGTTTTCGGCTGTTTTAAATTCTTTTAAAATACTTACCAACCTTTCAACAGATATTTTATCTTTGTTTTCTTTTTCTAATTTTTCTATTTTACATTCAATTTCTTTTTCTTTTGATTTTAATGTAGCATATTGTTTTTTAAATTCATCAATGTTAATACTTTGTTCTAATTTCTTGTTATACAATATTCTTATATCATTTTCAAGTTTTAATTTTTGATTTTGTAATTTTAATTGCATTTTATAATCTTCATTATTCTTTTTATATTCTGCAATTATATTTTCTATCTTTCCTTCAAAATCAAACACAGCCAACTTTTTATTAAGTGCTGATATAACAATATTATTCAAAACATTCTCTGTTATAGTATAACCTTTATCACATATACTAGGAAATCTATACACCATTCTACATTTATAATACCAACATTTCTGAGGATTTTCTAATTTCTTATTATGTACCTTTGTTCTAGCTCTACTTTTATATTGCATCTTTGATCCACATTCTTTGCAAAAGACTAAGTCCTTTAATAAATATTTATATTCCTGCTTTGGCTTATAATATTTATTTTCAAGTATTTCTTGAACTCTATAAAAAGTACCTTTATCTATTATAGCCTCGTGTGTGTTTTCTTTTATAATCCAATCTTTTCTAGGAGTCTTTTTAATTTTTTTGTTTAAATAATTCGATTCAAATTTATTTAAAACTAAAGCTCCAATATATGAAGGATCTTTTAGTATTCTTCCAATAGTATCATTTCGCCACTCATTAATTTTAACATTCTGTCCCTTATATTTCTTTGGAGTATCTATCTTTCTTTTTGTTAGTTCTTTTGCTATTTGTCCTTGAGAGTATCCTTCTAAATACATTTTAAAAATCAATTTAACATTATCTACAACATTATTATCTATAATTAATTTATATTTGTCTTGTTCATCTTTTTTATACCCATAAGGAGCATAATGTTGCACAAATTTTCCTTCTTCTTTTTTGCTTTTTATTACAGATTTAATTTTTTTAGAAACATCTTTTAAGTAAGACTGGTTTATAATACCTTTAAGCATAATCGTATCATCTATTTCGTATCGTTCTCCACTATCTATAAAATCATTAATTGCTATAAACCTTACATCATTATCTGGGAAAAATACTTCAGTATAATAACCTGTTTTGTTTTTATCTCTTGTCAATCTTGATAAATCTTTTACAATAAGCATATTTATTTTATTTTTTAAAATATCAAAAATCATTTCATTTAATGCTGGTCTTGAGTCTAATATTCCTGACCAACCATTATCAATATACTCTTTTACAATATTAAAATTATTTTTTCTAGCATAATTTAAAATAATATCTCTTTGTGCTGAAATACTATTATTAGGATTGTCATCTTCTTTTGATAACCTTAAATAAATTCCTGCTTTATATTCTTTCATTATAGCTTACCAATAACATCATATCTGTAATTTATAAATATTTTATTATCCTTATTAATTTCAATATTATATAATAGTTCAGATAGCTTTTCTGATGTCCATTCTTCAATATTTTTTAATTTTGAAATAATTTCTAATAATTCATCTTTACTTATTGTTGGTTTTTCTTCTCTTTGTTTTATAAGTTTATTGATTTCAGATTTTAATGTGCTTCTTCTTTCTACTTCTGATTGATAAAATCTTCTGTAATCTTCTTCTTCAATAATATTATTTGAATAATCTTCATATAAAGAACTTATAGCTGTATCAGTTTTTGACAATTTTTGATTTAATATTTTTATTTGATTATCTAATACATAAGTTGTCTTTTTTTCAAATTCTTTTTGTGTGATTTCTTCAAGTTTATCATTATTAATAATGTTATTTACTTTTTTGGTTATACTTGAAATAATAATATTTCTCAACACTTCTTCTTTAATTGATTTACTTTTTCTTTCACACTCTTTATTTTTACCTTTTTTCAAAGAGCAACTGCATACTATTATTCTACTTCTTATATTACCGTAGTTATCTCTTTTTATCTTTAATGTCATCTTATTGCCACATTCCTTACAATATACTAAGCCATTTAATAACCATTCAAATTTATTATTGTGTTTAGCTTTTTTTCGCAAATTGATTTTAACTTGTACTCTATCAAAAAGTGCTTTATCAATTATTGGCTCGTGTGTATTTAATGCAATTTTCCAATCATCTCTAGGTACGAGTTTTACCTTTTTGGACTTATAACTTAAATTAAGTTTCTTTCCATATTCCGTATTTCCTATATAATATTGACTTTGTAATATTCTTTTTACAGCTTCACTTCTCCAATTGTACTCTGAGCCACTTTTAGAATTTCCATAATCATAATACCCAGGGCAATATATTTTTTCTTTTCCTAGTGTATCAGCAATATATTTATAAGTTTTGCCATTATCAAACATAGTAAAAATTCTTTTTACTATCATAGCCCTTTCAGTAACAATTATTAAATGATTCTTATCCTTAGGATCTTTTTTATATCCATAAGGAGCAAGTGATGCTAAAAATAACCCCTTATCTTTTCTAGCCCAAACACTACTTTTTACTTTTCTTGAAATGTCTTTACTATACCAATCATTAATTAAAGTTTTAAATTGTATCATATCATTATTTGAATTTTTAATATATGTATCAACATTATCCAATACCGAAATATATCTAATGTTATTTTCTAAAAAGTATTTTTCAATATAGAAATTTGCCTCAAAACTATTTCTTGAAAGTCTTGATAAATCTTTTGTTATAATAGCATTTATTAAACCTTTTTCACAGTCTGCTAACATTTTTTGAAATGACGGTCTATCAGTGTTTAATCCTGTGTATCCATCATCTATGTAAAAATCAATTAGTTCAAATTCTTCCCCTAATTCTTCTACTTTTCGTGCAATTATACTTCTTTGACTACTTATACTATCACTTTCTTCTTTATCTCCATCCTCTCTCGATAATCTTAAATATCCTGCTACTTTATATAAACTTTTACTCAAATTAGTTGCCCTCCTTCCAAAAGAATAACAACCAATCTTTTGCAGTTATTCATATTATATAGCATTTATTTAGTAGATTCAAAACCTAAAAGAAAGCTGTTATTGTATTTTTTCATTAATTTTTTCTAAAGCATATCTAACAAAAATATCATAAATATTATCATTGCTTTCATTTTCTTTAGTTTGTGTTATTACAATATACTCTTGACCATCAATGTTATAAACTTCTCTTTCCATTCTTAATTACTCCTAAATTAAGAATATTTATAATGCAAAAAAAATATTACTGAAATTTATAGCTTAGCATCTAATTTTTCAGTAATACTATATGCGAGAGAAGTAGCCTCTTGACCTTCGTATATTTTCATAACAACATCAATTCCTTCAATTACATTATTTATAATTTTCTTTTTTTCTTCTTCTGTAAAATTGCTATCACTTATTAATAAATTTCTTAAAGCAATAGCTGTATATGATTTTGCTTGTTTTCTTGTTAATGTATTAATTTTATATTTGTGTTTTTCCATTAAATTTACCTCCTTCATTTATAACTAAAATAGTTACAAGTGAAATTAGTATCTTTCTCATAGGTATTTCAACCTCTCCGTTTCCAACCGAGCAACTCCTCAATATCACATTAAGCCGAGCTGAAGTATCATTATAATTAATATGGATCATCGCCAACATAAACTTACCATCATTTACTTTTTCCCTCATTACAGTCGCTATTTAATAAAATTTAACATTCGCCTTCTTGGAGCTCTCCATATTAGTTAAAGTCTTGTAACTAATACTATTCGATTGTCAATGTGCATAGCAATTTTTCACTTGCTACACACATAGGCGAAATAAAACTTCAAAATGTCCCGACTATTTTAAAATTTTTTTAATTTCTTTTATTTTCTTAAATCTTTCAATATATTCAAAAACTTTATCTTCAATATAATCTTTACATTCTTGATTAAATTTACCTTTTATATATGCTTTACTTTTTATTAGTGATTCAAATATAATAATAATATCAAATTTAGCTTTTATATCTCCATTTACTGCTTTTTCTATAATTTCAAATAATTCTTTATTATTCATCTCCATTTTCTCATTCTCCTAACATTCTTTTTATTTTAGATCTTATAATACATTTCTTATTTCTAATCGTTTTCTCTGATAGTCCCATAATTTTTGCTATTTCCTTTCCGCTGTAATCTTCTATGCTTAACTCTAAAATTTTCTTTTCGTCTTTTGATAATTTATTTATTGCAACTCTTAGCTCAGAATTTGAAATATTATCTTCTAAATTTCCCTTATCTGAAAAAAAATAGTCGCTATCATACGATGATAACGACATATTTCTATCCACAGAATCAGTAAAAGCTACCTCTTTTACAATATCACTATTAAATTTCCTTGCATAATCAATAGCAGAATGTTTTACTATTTTTTTCATATAATTTTTAAATGCTTTAACTACATATTCTATCTCTTTTTCTGAATATTCTATATTATTCATAAAATGCCTCCATTCTAGGCACAATTAAGTCCTAGAATAGAGGCAACAAAAAAATTGTTTCCTTAACTTAAATATTTAATTATAATATTAAATACAGAAATATCTTATACATTTCTTTTCCTCCAAACAAAAATAGAACAAGTAATTCCATAAAATCAAGTAATATAATATTGGCATCCTTAGTGTTTTCCATCAACCTTTGTATTATTTACCTCTTATTATGGACTTATTGTCCTGCCTATATATTACAACTTTTCTAATATTTTTCATCAAAAGTGCTAAAAGTTACTGTAAAAGTGTTGAAAAATGCTGGTATGTTGTAAAAAAATGGATTTTTTTGTCGAAAAAATTGAAGATTTACATAATAAGTGATATAATATCAACAGTTAAGGCATCAATTTTTAAGCATTGGCTGTATTGTAATTTTAATGGAGGTACTAAATGATTAAAGTTATGATAGCAGAGGACAATATATCACTTTGCAAAAATTATTTTAATTTTTTCTCAAATGATAGCGACATCAAAGTTGTTTCATGCACCGAAGATGGAGAAGAAACTATACAAAAGTATTTTGAATTACAACCTGATGTATTATTACTTGATTTAAATTTGCCTAAGATAAGTGGTCTTGATGTTATTAATACTATTAGCAGATTTTCTGAAGAACGAGAAAAATGCAATATTATTGTTTCATCTGGAAGTTCTGATCAACTTCACAAGTTATTTAATACTGCACAAATTTTTAGAGTAATACCAAAACCTACTAATTTTCAGTATGTATTAGATACCATAAAAGAGATTCCTATAAAAAATGAAGAAATAAATCAAAAAGATCTAAAAAAAATATTAACTGAATTAAGACTAAATGTCTTTTCTTTACGAGTTAAACAACTTATTTCTGCAATAAATGTTGCATATAAATATCCTTATTTATTAAATAATATTAAGGACTTATATTCAGAAGTTTCAAAACTTTATAATGTAAGCCCCAAAACAATAAAATGGAGCATTAGAACTTCAGTAGACACTTTAAATAGATCGCTGTCTATTGATACTCTTTGCTCCGTTTTTTCTTTAAAGTTTCGACCTGAAACTGTTACTCCTAAATTTTTTATTACTTTAATTGTCGAGTATTTTAAATAAGAGCAGAATTTTATTTTCTGCTCTTTTATATTAATTTCCACCCAATAATTTTAATGCTGTTTGTCCTAAAATGCCAACAATTTCAGCATAAAACCAACTGTGTTTATCAAAATGCTCTGTTAATTTTTTAAAAAAACCTTTTCTTTTATCAATATGTTTGGATTCATTCATATTTTCTACAATCTCTTTAGTTTCTTCAAGTAATTCATATAATTCCTTCTTATCATCTTCATTGTCGCATTTTTCTTCAATCTGTTGCTCTATTCTTGCAACCGAATTATCTATATTTAAAGTAGAATTGATGACATCTCCCATAACTAAATTACTATTATTGGCAGTCAAATTGTTAATATTATATGTATTTGAACTTAATTTGCTTAACTTTTCTTCATATTTCTTTTCTCTTTCAAAATATGTTCTTCCTGCTTGTGTTAAAGTTGCATAATATACAGTATCATCTGCCCATTTAACCGTTATAAGTCCATTTGACTTTAAAGTTCCAATCACACCTCTGACTACATCTTTATTGTCATTATCAATTTTTTCTTTTAAATATTCTGAAATATCTTCATTACTATTTTCAACTTCAATTATTTCTTTTAATAAATTCTTTTCACTATCAGCTAGTTCTTCAAACAATTCTTCACGACTTCCCTTCTTTTCAAAATACTGTAATGCTTCAGGAGTTAATATTACGAACCATCCGCCACCAATAAAAACATTATAATTAGAAATATAACCATATAATTTTAGGTTTTCCATATTATCTTTTATACTAAACCTCATATAGTCTGGAAATTCTGATATATTTCCTTGTATTGAATAATCTTTATTTTTATTATATTTATCTAAAAAGACTTCTAACATTGTTTCAGCATTTTGACTTAATACACTCATAGTTCCATTCTCCCTATTTCTTTTTACAATCATTTCTTTTTGTTTATTTTTGACTATTTCATTTACTTTTTTGTTTAGTTCTTTTTCAATTTTTTTCGTATTAATTTTAATTTCAAATTTTGACATATATACTCCATTTATAAAACATTCTTTATATTTATCCAACTCTCATTGTCCATATCTTCTGTATATTCTGTATTACAAAAATACAAGGAATCATTTTTATCGTAATCTCTAACAAATCCCCATTTCAAATTATATTTTTCAGCATATTGTCTTAAAACTGCAAATTTATTTTCTACTTTTATATCAATATTTTTTGATTCTCCATCAGCATTTTCTCCACCTTTTGCCTCTATTATCCAAGTATTTCCATCAATATCTTGTATAATATAGTCAGGATAAAAAGCCCATTTTTTACCTACTGCATCAACATATATTATAGAAAAATAATCTATTGAGTGTTCTCCATTTTTATAAAACCATTTTATATTTTCAGAGTCATTACAATATTTTTCAAACATTCTCTCACTATGTGATTTTTTCGTGCTATTAGGATAATCTTTATATACATTTTTTTCATATATAACTGTATCTTTCATACTAGGATCATATTTAATAATATCCATTTCAGGAATTTTAAAAGGTATTTCTTTAATTGACTCGGATTTTAATGCTACCTGTCTTGATTCTTGTGATACTGCCTCTAGAAAGTCATATTTTAATTTGTCTTCATTATTTATTACGAAAGCATAAAACTCAATTAAAGATAAATTTATAAATTTCTTTGTAAACAGTTTTCTCTTCAAAAACATTCTTTCAAGTACAACTCTTGTTTTATCGTATTTCATACCTATCTTAGTGCTAATAACACCTATCGAATGTCTTAAATCAATACCATTTTTACTTGTGTTTACAGTAGACTTTACTTTTATAGTGTTAGCATTTGATATTTCATCAGAATCTATTTTTATTATTTTATCTTGAACTATTGTATTTTCTATTGTATCTCCAAATATATATCCTTCTGACTCTAAAATAGTTCTATTATTTGTTTTATTTGATGTTAGTTTATATTTTTTTATAAAATAATTCTGTATTATTCTAAATGTTTCTCTATCATCAAATCCATCAAAATCATTATTTTTTATTTGTTTTGTCAATGTAAATTCTTTGTATTCATTTTTTAGAAATACTATTTTTACATCTTGTGCATTATTGCCTAACTCTTGCTTTATTGTTTCCTCATATTTTTCGTCAAAAGTATATAAATAACAATTATCTAATAATAGATTATTATAATGATGAGCTTGTGGCATTCTTCTTATTCTTCCAATAGTTTGAGTTTCAAAATCTTCACTCATATTATCTCTTAATTTAACAAGAATCTTTGCTCTTGGGCAATCCCAACCAGTAGAAATTGCCTGTTTCATTATTAATATAATAGGCTCTGCCTCATTTTCTGATATTCCATCAATATTTTCTTTTCTATCTGCTAACCATATAGCAACTGTTTTATTCTTATATGAATATCCTTTTTTATCTAACAACATTTCAATTTGCTCAATTAATTCATCAGATTTACTTGGAACTTGTATAATAATTAAAGGATTTACATCAATATTATTATTTTTATATTCTCTTCTAATTGCTTTTTGTTTTTCTAAAGCTAAATCTAATAAATATTCGTGTTCATTTTCTAATTTTATATTATTTCCAACATTTTCATTTATGTACAATGCTCTAGTTATAAGCCCTTCATTTATTACATCTAGTTCATCAATTTGTATAAATTCTGCCTCTTTATTTTTCTTTGTTGTTGCTGAAACTCTTATAATATAATTAGGTTTTAAATAATCAATTATTGCCTCTGCTTTTACTGTTTTATTTAAATGTTCTTCATCTACAATTACAATAAAATTATATCCTCTATTATATGCCTCATCTATTCTTTCAAAAAGATTTTTTCTTTCTGCCTCCTTTAAAGCAGTGTTTCCTTTTTTTGTAATTGTTTCCCAATTTATAAATGCTGTATCTCCTGCTTCAAATCCACTTAATAAAATATCATTAATATTTTTTGAATTCATACTTGGAAGATATTTAGTCATTTTTCTACGACTTTGCTCCTCTAAATCTCCCTTACCAGGTGTAAGCCAAACAAATATTGTATTTTTATTTTCTTCAATATATTCTTGTATATAATCTAATAATATTATTGTTTTACCACTTCCAGTAGGTGCTTGTACTAATATTTCTTTTTTGTTTCCAACTGTTGTTGCATCTAGTAATTTATTGACACAGTCTATTTGAAATTCTTTTAATTCAATTCCTTGCATAATCTTATTGTACCTCCTTAATCTCTTCATCGAAGTAATATTCAGGAATAACAAAAACATCTATATTATTGTCTTTAAAAATCTTTACTTGTTTAGCAGTAAGTAAAATATCAGATGAAATATATAATTTTTCACACTCTTTTATTTTTTCTTCATTTTCACTAAATCTATCAATTTCTTCTTCATTTAATATCACTCTTATCGTTTTATCATCTATATTTATTCCATTTTCAAGTTGTATTAAGTTTTTAATATTTTTTAAAAGATTTTCTTGTATATTTTCATCATCATTATTTATTCTTGGAACATAATCTGTTTTATAATACTTCATATTTGCTTGTAAAGGTTTGTTTTTTCCATTACCATATATTACATTACTTATTCTCTTATATGTTATATTTCTACAAATATTGTTTTCATTATTCGTACATAAAATAAAATGCCTATTTCCTTCATCTTGTTTATTTAACTCTAATACTGCCTGTGCTGTACTTCCAGATCCAGCAAAAAAGTCCAATACTATTGCATTCTTATTTTTATGATAATTTATTAATTCCTTTAACATCTTTACTGGCTTTTTTCCGCTATTAAATGGTACTCCACCTTCATTTACAATATTTCCAAAATCAGGTGCAAAATCTATAGAATTTGAAATTGGAATTTCCCTATAAGATCCAATTCCTGATTCTATTTCTTTAACTCTTGACAATGGCATTCCAGAATACATTTTACATCTTGTAGAATTCTTTTTTGCAGGTCCAACATAATATCTATAACCTAATCCATCATCGCCTCTACCTATTACTTTATACAAACACCCTAATCCATCATTTTGATATCTAGGTTCTATATATTTTCTAACAACTTGCCCATAAGACATTTTTGAATATATTGTCCCTGATACCCAAGTTTCTTTTAATAATTTCATATTAGATTTCTCTTTTTTTTCAATTCTCCATTCCCCTGGTGCAAAAACAAAAACTTCCGTTCCATCATCATATTTTATTTTTTTTCCATCAGTATTTTCTTTAATTTCATAAATAAAACTAGCATCTGTATATTCTTCTTTTGGTAAATTCAATGTACATTCATTTGCATTTTTAGCATAAATCAAAACATATTCCATTACTGGTTTTACCGATTTTCCATCAGCTAATGATTTCTCCGCATATCTTACTTGTATATGGTGTGTAGATATTCTGTTGTTCTCTCCAAATACTTCGTCACACAAAATTTTTAATTGAGCAACTTCATTGTCATCTATAGATATAAAAATCATCCCTTGTTCTGTAAGTAATTTTTTTGCTAACTCTAATCTTTTTTCCATAAAAGATAACCATTTACTATGCTTATATCCATCCTCATTGTCAATTATTTTATCATTATATATAAAATCTTCATTTCCTGTATTGTATGGTGGATCTATATATATCACATCAATTTTTCCTTTATGTGTCTTTTCTAGCAAATATAAGCTGTGTAAATTATCTCCTTCAAGTAAAAAATTAAATTTATCATTCTCGGTACATTCAATCTCTTTTTCTTTTATTTCTTCAAATGTTGGTATTTGTGTTTTTAATTCCTCATCGACTCTCTCCTCATGTTCTTCCCATACCAAACCATATTTTTTCTTTGTTAATTCATATTCAATCAAAGATAAATTTTTTAATGTTTCATCATCATCTATATTTTCTTTTATTTTACTAATTGTTTCTAACATTTTATCTCTTTTAATCTTAGATAAATTTGTACTCATATTTTCCTCCATATCCGCCTATAAAAACTCTAGTTTATTTTATATCATAAAATGACCTTTTTCTCAATAATTTGTCAAAAATTTACTAATAAAAAAATACCAATATAAACCTACTGGTATTATGTTATAAATTTATCAGATATTTTGCAAAATTTTTCTAACAAATTAATATATTCTTCTCTTGAAACCCCCTTTGGAAGCTGTTTTACTTTTTTTAATTCTTCTTCATTCATATCTTCATCAATATAATAAGAATAAGATTCCATATCTAAATTTTCAAATTCTTGTGCCGTATATATTTTACTTTTTATTTTTATATTAAGCTTTTTTAATATTGTTAATTCTCTTTTAGATAAATATTTTTTTAAATCTATTATTTCTTCTGTACTATATTTTTCATACCAAATATCAAAATCAATATAATTTCCAATATAAATTTTTTTGTCAATTTTATCATTACTATTATTAATTTTAAATAGATCTTTTAACCCTTGCTTTAATTGTTCTCCATTTTCAATAGATAACCTATTATTTAATACTGCTAAATTTATCATTAAACAAGTGTGATAGTAGGTTTCTTCGTCTAATATATCATAGATAATATAGTCAACAATTTCAAAATCAAATTGTTTCTCCAATTTTTCTTTTAAAATTCCAAATTCTTTTAGTCGTTTTTGTATTCTTTTAATCTTCCTTTTAGCCTCATCTATTTCGATTTTAGAATACTGTTCAAGATCACATTTCATACCGATTATTGCTCCTTTAATTTTTTATTTCATTTGTATTTTTTATTATATCTAAGTATTTTGTGTTATTTTGTCGAATTCTGTAAATAATAGTTCATATAAATACTGGCATTTATATAATATCAAATTTTTATTATAAAATCAATAGCTAGAGGAGATGACAATATGAATAATGCAAGAGCAAAAGAAGGAAAGTTAAATGTCGTAGGCTCAAAAATTAAATATTATAGAGAACTAAACAATTTATCTTATCAAAAATTATCTGATAAATTAATGCTATTAGGTATAGATATTCATAAACAAGCTATCTACAATATTGAAATAGGAATTAGAACTGTTGTAGATTATGAACTTTGTGGATTTGCAAAATGCTTTAATATTACTGTAAATGATTTAACAGATGATTACTTTAATGAATTAAAATAAAATGCTAGAGATGTATATATTTTTTAACTCTAGCATTTTTATTTTACCTTTTTTATAATTTTATAATTTGAGCAAAAAAAATAATGGGAACAAGGATTTTTCCCCGCTCCCATTTGATTTAGTAATTAAAATAATAATTTAATATAAATATATGAATTCAAAATTATTATTTATTATATATTTTTTTATCTAAAAGTCAATACTAACAACCTGTTCTAGGAAGTTTTTGTGTTGTTTCTATTTCTTTATGATATACAACTGTTTTCCATTCATCCTTATCTTCAACATATTTATCTTTATAGTTTCCAGAAACTTTTGTATAATTTGTGAATTTAAATCCATTAGGTAAATTATCTAACATATTACAATATAAAACAGGAGCTTCTATCTCTGAAAAACCTGATTTGACAGTTCCAAATCTAAATTCATATTCTGTAATATATTCATCTTCCTCTAATTTAGCAGTATTGAAATCGACTTCATTATTTACTTTTGTACTCAATCCGTCTATCAACATTTTATAATCATTTTTATTAGTTTTATACCATATAGAATATTTTAAATCTTCATTCCAAGTACCCGTATATATTTTATCTACTCTTAATGCTTGTGTAGGTAATGTATCTTGCCAAGTGAAATTATCTAGTGCAACATTTGATCTATTTCTAATGTTTTTGAAATTATAGTAAATACTGTCTTTTGATTGTGTTTCTACAAAGCCTTTTTTCTCAACTTCAACCTCAATATCAACACTATCATCTTCAACATTTATATCAACAATTTCTTTATGTTCTTTAATTTCTGTTTTGAATATATCTGAATTTATTAAATAATAAGGAGATCCTGAATCTACCTCTTTTAAGTAATATTGTCCTTTTACAAGCAATTTTGAAATAGCTTTACCATCTTTATCAGTAGTTAGAGTATCAACTAATTCATCATTTGAGTTATATACTTCAAATATTGCTCCTTCAAGTGGAGTGCCTTTTTTATCTCCTGTTAGCTTGTTGTCATTTCTACTAACCTTTGTTACTTCAATTTTTCCCTTAATTTTTTCGTTTTCAAAAGTAACATTTTTTATTTGATTTTCTTCAAGTGTAATAGTATGAATTTCATCATCTAAAACATAGGTGTCTAATGTTTCAACTTCTTGTATTTTAAGTTCTGAAAAATCTCTTACAGGATAATTAGAAGTTTCAACCTCTCCGTTTTTATCTGTTATTAGTTCTTCTAAAACATTATTGTCTTTATCCATAACTTTAAACTTGACATTTTCAAGTTTTACTTCGTGATCTTCTTCATCAACTTTTATGATTTTTATTGCTCCTTTTTTTAGCTCATTTTCAATTTGAATTTCTTTAGTTAAGTTCCATTCAACTTCAATATCAACATCATCAGCTAGGTTATACCATTTATTTGTTTTCTTCTCAATAATTGAATAATCTCCAATTCTTAAATCCTTAACTTCTAATTCTCCGTTTACATCTGTGTAGTATGTTCCAATAACCTTATTAAATTCGTGTGAGAATAGGTCAAATTCAACATTTCCTAGTACAACTCTATTGTTATCTTTATCAATTTTATAAACCTTTAAATTGCCTTTTTTGTGTTCATTCTCAACATCAACTTTAGCAGTTTTATTATATTCAACAGGTACATCAAATTCCACTTTATTTAAAATGTATTTAGGATTTGTTTCTACTTCAACTAATTTATAATCTGCTTGATATAATTTATCAAAAGTAGCAACTCCGTTTTTATCAGTTGTAGCTGTTCCTACAACTGTTCCATCAGCTTTCTTTAAAGAGAATTTAACTTCTTCAATAGGCTGTTTAGTTTCATCATCTGTTTTATTAACAACTACTTTACCTGTATTAGTTTTAATATTTAAAGTAGCACGACCAACGCCATCTCCAAAAGGATCATAAGTAAGAGCATAGTTTTGAGTTTCAGCCATTCTAGTTTTACCATAGAAAACAGGATATGTTTTACATTTTCCTTGCACATTTATTATTGCATTAGAAATATCTTGTCCCATTTGAGATTTAGGAATTTTAACATACATACTTTCATTTCCATTGAAAGAGTTTGTTTGTGTTCCACTTGAATTAGTAATAATTGTCCCTTGTGGTAGATTAGCTGTTGCTGTAATAATGTAATTAGCCATCTGTACTGTACTTGAAACATTTATTTTTTGAGTATAATAGTTTCCATCTTCGTATAAACTTCCTGAAGTAGAAAGTGTTATATCAGGATCAGAAGGCATTTGTGTTCCATTTCTTCCTGCATTAACCATATTTATTATTGCTGTTCTTATTGCATCGCCTCTTGCATCAGCTCCTTGTTCAGCACTTCTAAAACGAGTAGCAGGATCAAAGCCATACAAAATACAATATACAGCTTGTTTAGTAGCTTGAAAAGCCTCCATATCATTTGCTACACCTAAATCACTTGCAGATTTATAAGGAAATCCATTTATAATTGTTCTCCATATTTGCACATTTCCAAAAACATCTGTAACACTAGCATTTACATCAACAGTATAATCATCAAGTTCTCCAACACCTGGATATTCTCTGTTTACACAATAAGCAGGATATTCTTTACCACCTTCACTATAAGTAGTGTAAGTAGTTTTAACATAATACCATCCGTTTTTTTCATCATTCCAATATTGTAAATGGTATTCAACATCGCCTCTGTTTTGTATATTTGCAGAACTTATTTCAGTAGCAAATACACTAGGACTTAATGTAGAAAATAATGTTAACACTAACATTAACATTGCTAAAATTCTTTTACTTTTTATTTTTAACATTTTATCAATTCCTTTCCATAGAAAAAGCACCTAACATAAGTTAAGTGCATTTAATCTATTTATTACATTTCTAAGCTGTCATCTAATTGTTCAGCTTTATATTTTTCAATATTATTAATAAGTTCTTTAGTATCTTGATATTCCCTGTTGTTTTCAAAATCTTCATCACACTCTAAATCTTCTTTTATATTATTTAAGTGTGTAATAATATCATCAGGGCTGTTCTGCAATACTTTTAAAGTTTCTTCAAATAAATGCTTTCTTGCCTCATCATCTATTTCGATATTTCCATAGTCATCAACAAGATCATACCAATTATACTCAGCCTCAAATTCTATTATTTTATTAGCCATTTTTTCTATATCTATAATAGTCCCTCCTTTCCTATATGATATAGCATTGAGTACATATATATTGTCCGTTATTATAATAATCTCTTGCATATACTCTAATTGTACCAAATTTATATTTAATTTTATCAATTACTCTTTGTTCAGTATATGTAAATTGAGAAGTAATGTCAACAATAGAGCTATCTACAACAATGTTATAACCATATAATTTCATATCTTCACTTTGTTTGCTATTTATAACATTTTTTATAGTATTAATCATAGCATCATTAGTTTTATATTCTTCTCCAATCATTACAGATTGCTCTTTTACAACTTCTTGCTTAGGTGTTTCAGGAACAGTTTGTATGGATTCTTCTTTTGTTTGTGGTGTATTGTTATTATTTTCTTTTATTTCTGTACTTTCCTGTTTAATTTCTGCAATAGGTTGTTCTTGAATAACCGTAACTTGTGGAGTAGAAGGCTTGTTTTGTTTAACTTCAGTTGTACCTTCAGCAACTGGAGTCTGTTCAATAATTTCTTCTTGTGAATTAATTATATCACCTATTTCATTTTGTGCTATTTCTTGTTCTTCTAAAGGTATAATTTGACTTGTGTTATCAACATTTTCTACTATATTTTGTAGATTGTCTATGCTATTTTTCGTATTTGTTTTGTTATAAGTCATTGCACCTGACAATATAGAAGTTCCAAATATTAAAATAAAGGCTAAAAATACATATTTTTTCATAACAGATCATCTCCTTATATTATCATTATAAAACGATTTAAAAGACAATCCCAAACCTTTTTTGAAACTTTTTTTATTGTCCGTAGTCCATACCTTCAGAAGATTCTATTGCTTGAACACAAAGTCTTTTTTCTTTTTGTCCTGAAACACAAGTAATTAGTGTAATTCTATTATCTTCAGTTTCTTGTAAATAAGACCAATCTTCCTCGTCAATTACTTCTTTAGTTGTTACAATGTATCTTTTAGTACCATAGTTAGTTTGATAAAATATCTCACTACCAATTTTTATTTTCTTTAGATTCTTAAAAAAATCGCCTTGACTTCCTGAGTTATGAGAGGCTAAGCCTACATTTCCCTCATAAATAGAAGTAGAAGGGAAGTGTCCTATTGTTTGTGCAAGTGTAGATAATTCAACACTTTCTCTAATAGGTACATTATCAAGCAAAATATCAGGAATAGTAAGTGTTCCTATTTCATCATCATAATGAATAATATCTTGCTTAATATCTTCAATTGGTGTATCTTCTAAGTCTGTATTATCTCCAACTTGTATATTATCAGCATCCTTATTAGCTTTTATATATGGATATTTAAGTGCAAAAAAAATAACTCCTGAAAGAGTTATAACGGCAATTAGTATTATTGCAATTATAAATTTATTTTCTTTTTTCATAATGCCTCCTAAATTCTAGTTTCAATACTATATTTTTCGCCATTAGTATTAACTAACATTTTAATTTTATTATTTCCTTTTGTAATTGTTATCATTTTGCCTTGCATTTTATTTGTTAATACTTTAGAAAACTCTATTTTATATTTATTAGTAGTTTCAAATAAAGAAAATCTAGTTATGTTAATAGTATTATTTCTATTCATTCTAGTTTTACCAACTTTAATATATTCGCCATCTCTATAATTATAAACTGTTACATTTCTAGTAAAGAAGAATAAAATTACTAATATAATTCCAGTAGCACCACCTGCAACAGGAAGAAAATTATTGTCTTTTTCTTCAACAACTTCAGGCTCAGGTATTTTTTCTTCTAACTTATTATATTTAAGTGTATATTTATATGGATTAGATATTTCTTTTGTAGCTGTTCCTGTATATTCTGCTGTTATGCTATAAGTATTAGGATAATCAATTCTTTGTTTTCCTGCATAATAGCATTTTGCTGTATATAGATCTGCAACTTCATATTCGCCTATCATCTTTGTAGTTTCGACTTCCCATTCAATATTTAATAAATCAAGTGTTAATCCATCTTTTACTGTTTGCTTAGGTATAAAATCTAAGTCATTTCTTGATAAGCTAGTGTAATTTACTGTTTCTTCTATTAAATTCTCTCTAAATCCATTGTAGTTTGTTTTAATTTGTATATTTTGAGTATTTAATAAGTATTCTCCAACATATCCATCTTGTTCATAACTAATTGTTGTTCCTAGTTGATTTATAATACTATCTAAATTATTCGTTCTACTTGTTATTTTTTTAGTAGTGCTAATATCAATAGTATCTGTTGTAGTACCACCTTCAATAGTATAACTGTCAAAAGTATATTTATATCCAAATACTTCAATATTTTTTTCTATATTTTCTATAAATGAATTTTGTTCATCTTCTTGTACTAAATATGTCCTATAACAATTTGATTTATCATCTGTAACATTAGTTTTATCTACTGTTACAGCAAAACAATTTGAAACAGTAAGTAGAGTGCAAAAACTACATACTGCTAATATTCTTTTTATCCACTTCATTTTACATCCTCCTAAAATATATTTATTATTCCAAATTTATTAGCAAGACAAGTAGCTCCAATAGAGCATAGTATTATAATGCCTAAATAGAATAATATACTGAATATTTTTGATAAAATATCAAACAAAAAAAGTATTGCCTTTAGAACTGGACTTTGTTCATTGACAACTACTTGTTCATCGTATTTTTCTTTTATTTTTTGTTTTTTTAAATAATCTTTATATAAATTTTTTTGCATTTTTAACCTCTTTTCAGAAAACTAAAAAAACCTTTTTTCTCAACAATTTCAAGTTTATTAGATTTCTCAGAAATATAGTCTTTAAAGATCTCGTGATATGTTTCCGTATTTATACTGCTATTAAAGGCATCTGTTGTAAATTCAGAAAAATATATATGCTTTATATATTGTCTTAATATTTTTCTGAATTTTGCTTTTTCTTCATTACTAGAATAATTAAAAATATAATTTACTTCAGGTATTTTTTCTAGCAAACTTAAAACTCTAAATGTTTCATCAGTTTCCCAAGCCTTAGTTCCACCTACAATTATTTTGACTTCTTTAGATAAGAAATTGTCTAAAGTTGTTCCGTTTAGTATTCCGTAATCATAAATATAGAAATCATAACCATATTTCATAGCATCAACTTTATTATCATTACTATATAAATCAATCCCTTTATATGAATATAATCCATCTCTTTTTATTACACCTTCTAAAGTTTCAATATTCTTTATCTCATCTTTATCAGTAGCACATATATAACAAGCATTCATATTAAGGCTTTTTAAAAACATTGTAATTAGTATTGCTTGTGTAGTAACTCCAATATGTTTTTCTGTTCCAGCAACTGCAATATTGACAAACTGTTTTAATTTTTTATATTCCTTTTTTATGATAACTTTATTTTTCTTGCCATTTTCGATTTTTTGTCTAAATCTAACTGCATCTTTATATTGACAACCTTCGCCATTTAAACAACTTCTAAATTGTTCTTTTTGTTCAAAATAAGTGTTAGCATTTACAAAATTGTAAATACCTTCATTAAATAGTTTTGAAAGTAAATTATTGCCTTCTTGAAAGCCTAAGGCAACTATTATAATTCGTATGTTATACATACTTTTAATAGCAACAACAGATTGTACTATTTCATCTTCTGTTTCCTTAGTGGAAGCAATATCTATTATTATTTGGTTATAGTTATTCAAATTTCTAAGCTCTTGTACTGCAAATCTTTTTAAACTTTCAACACCTGTTAGAACTTGTGGATTTTCAAAGCAATTTTCTTTGCATACTTCATAAATTAACTTTTCATTATCTCTAGTAATTGCTAAAATCAATTCTATCAGCTCCTTTCTTGTAGAAAAAAAGAACTACTATTGCTAGTAGTTCTTAACTCTATTATTCATCATATTTTTTTATTATTAACTTTTATTGTTTTTATCATTACCTATTGCCCCTAAAATTGCAACTCCTACAAGCAAAACACCTGCTACTGTCCCACCGACTTTTGTTATTATATCTTTCACAAAAATATGATGCTTATCATTCACATTATCGATTTTTTCAGCAACAGCTATCATATCATCTGTAATTCTTTTTCTTTCCTCAGGTGTTAATTTACCATCTTCTAATTCAGCTTTTAAGGTTTCTAATACAATTTTATATGATTCAATAACATCTTTCCTTCCAACACTGGCATCTTGTAGTGCATTATCACATAAATTAAGCATTCCTCCAACCATTTCTCTAGCCATATCTGAATAATTAGGAAATTGATTTATAATTGACATCGCAACTTCTTTATCCACTTTAGGTATTATAGAAACAAATTCCATTATTTTTTCTTTAGATAATGATCTAAAATCAGTAATATTTAGTGCTTGTTTTACTTCTTCCTCAGACATATAATTTTTTTTCATTTTCATTCCTCCTCATAATAGGTAATGTTTTTTTAGCGAATTTAAATTTCTAATTTTTTTGTTTATTATAACATACTAAATTCTGTAAAACAAGCAAACTAAACTTCGTTTCCCCACGAATCCCAACCTTCTGAAGTTTGCCTTGCAAACAATTCGATTCGTGGTAAATCTCCCACTAATTCGATTATTTTTTCTCTTACTATATTAGGCTTTTTGCTATGCTCTTCAATATGTGTATCTATTATTTGAGAAACTTTATTTGATTTTCTTTTTATTGTTCCTTTTGTTCCAATTAAACATAGCTCTGAATTAGCTCTAGTCCAATGCCCCATTCCAAAAAACCAAGTATCACTTACTTTATTTCTTTTTACCCAATTAAAACCACAAGTTTTATATTTAAAGCCCCATTCCTTCATTACTTTTAGCCCATCAAGTAAACAAGGAAAAGTAACCCATAAAAACAAAATACAATCTCTTTCAGAAATATTTTTAATTGTATTTTTCATATTTACTATATTTTCTACTTTCATTGTAGGATAATGTTTTTCTGCTGTTCCCATACCATCTCTCCAAGTATTGTATTTCCAAGGAGGATCAGCATAAATTACATTGTATTTTTTGTCTGTATTATATATATCTACTAACAACTAAACCTCCATTACTTTTTCGTATTCTTTATAAATTCTTTCTTTTGCTTTTTCATAGTATTTCTCATCCTTTTCTATTCCTATAAAACTTCTGTTATTTTTCACACTAGCAACACCTGTTGATCCACTTCCCATGCAATTATCTAAAATAATATCATTTTCATTTGTATATGTTTTTATTAAATATTCTAATAATTCAACTGATTTCTCAGTTGGATGTAAGCTTACCGATGGATGAGGTTTATTATATTCTAATATGCTAGTCGGGTACTTTTTTGTATTACCTTTTCGTGTATCCGCTAATACCTTAAAACTACCATAATTGTTATTTACTTGTTTTTTATTTTTATAGCTTATCCCTCTTCCATGCAATGGTCTACCAATTTTAAATTGTGGATTATATGTAGGCTGTCTTTTATAAAATACTGCTAATTGTTCATGTTGTCTTAATGGTTGTTTGTTTGCATTTAAAAAACCTGTCGTCAAAACCTTATTCCAAATTAAATCATATCTAAACATTTTTAAATTACTATTTACTAGCTCCACATAAAATTTTCCTTGTCCAAATAATATAATTATTCCATTGTCTTTTATTATTCTATTATATTGATTCCATAATTGTTCAAATGGTATTTTTATATCACTATTACATTTTGTTATCCCATACGGTAAATCACATAAAATCATATCTATACTTTGAGTCTGAATATCTTTCATAATTTCTATGCAATCTCCATTTTCTAATTTAATATACATTAAACCTCCTTATTTCCATATAAATATTCTCTTGGATTTATATAATCTCCTGTAAGCGATTTTCTTATTTCAAAATGCAGGTGTGAGCCTGTACTATATCCAGGATTTGGATCTCGATTAGGATCTCCACCTTGAATACCTATAACCGTTCCCTGCTCTACTTCTTGTCCCTGATTAACATCTATTCTTGCCAAATGAGCATAAAATGTATAATACTTTGTTCCTTTTTCAGAAGTATGTTGTATCTCTACACAATTTCCATAACCTCGTTGCACTCCTGCAAATACAACAGTACCTTTTTCAACTGCCATAATATTCGAGTGCCAAGTTCCTGCTATGTCCATTCCTGTATGATAGCTTTTTTTCCCTGTAATTGGATGTATTCTTCCTCCGAATTCGCAAGTAACCGTTGCATTTTGAACAGGCATAGGAAATGTCCCTTTATATTCTAATTTTTCAATAGTTGGTGTAACACTGTATTTATCGTGCATTTCTACTAAGGAATAATAAGATTTATCTTCTGTTGTCCCATCATCTCCAAACCCAAAGAAACTTTTAATTTTATCAACTGTTGATGTAATCGCAAAAAGAGGGATTAGAAGTAACATTACAATAACAACTAATCCTATAATAATTCCTATAATTAATCTTTGCCTTTTTTCTTCATCTGTTATTTGACTAATAACTACCTTTGCAATGATTTTAGCAGTATGTGGATCTATTGCCATTATCGACCACCACCTTTACCAAAATACTCAAACTCAATAGGGAATATATCAAACCTTACAAATATTCTGTTTGAGCCTATGATAAACAATCCTAAACCTCTTTTCTTTTTGTATAGAAATTCTGCTTGTGCCTCACTTAACTTAAAAAGCTCTACTGATTCTTCCAAATTCTGTCCGTCAGTACCCATTAAAATTTTATATGTAGCCATATCAAGTATTGCTTGACCATACATTTTTACAGAGCTATCTAAGAAGTCAACAATAGAATGAGAAATAATAACCAAACTTCCTTCGTATTTTCTACACCTCTTAGCAACATTTCTTAAAAATATTAAGCTCTGAGGAACTTCAGGATCTATTAACAAATAAGCCTCATCACATACAAGCATCGTTTTTTCTTCCTTATCTTTGCTCATTATTTCCCAACAATAAGTAAGTATATTAAAATATTGAGCTTTCTTAATTCTATCTGAGGCATTTTGTAAGTTAAATGTATCAAAACATATAATTTTTGCTACATCATTTACAGTAGTATGTCCATTAAATAGACCTTTTTCTGCTCCTATGCTTATTCCTCTAATTAAGCTTTTTAAAGTAGCAAATATTTTTTGTTTTTCCTTATCTTTTTCATTATTTACTTTTTCTCCAAGTAAATTATAAAGATCTATCATAATAGGAAATTTGTCGTTTGGAATTACTGTTATATCCGTATTCCAATTAATATTAAATTTCCCATATAATTCTTCTAAAACCTCTTCTAAATATGCTACTTGAATTGAATTTAATTCAGGATATAACAGTTTAAAAAAAGTTCTTAAAGTTTGGAAATGTAAAGCCATAGCTCCCATCCCCTTTCCTTCATCTTTATATCCTTTTTCTTCTTCGTTATCATCGTCTAATGGAACTGCTTTTATTTGCAATGGATTTATAATTCCACCTCTACCACTACCAATGTCAATCCACTTTTCCCCTAATTTTTCAACCATCTCTTTTTCTTCTCTTTCAGGATCAATTAAAATGATTTTAGTATTAGTCATATACTCATTTAGTATTAAATGTTTAGCAACTGTAGATTTTCCTACTCCTGCTGTTCCCATAATCACAAAATTTGAGTTAGTTCTATCCCCTCCTCTTTTCCAAGGATCAAGTATTACAATTCCACCTTTAGTATCTCTAGCAAAATAATATTTGTTTCCATCATTAAATCCTGAGCTTGAAAATGGAAGTCCACCTATCCAAGAACTCTCCAACATATTTCTATCAGCTATTTCTTTTATTACTGGATCAGTTATAGAAAAGGGCGACATTAACTTGAATGAGTTTTTACTCAAATTCGTTAATAGTCGCCCCTTCATTTGCATTGTTGCAAGTTTAGTAAGAACTGCTTTTGATCTTTGCTTTAGTTCTTCCATATCTTCTGCTATAACCATTATTGCAATAGTAACATATACAACCGTTTCCCCATTTAAATCTATTTTTTCAATTAATTCTCTAGCATCTTTTATTTCTCTTTCTGTTCTTTGTCTAAGTATTTCATCTTTAATACTATCGTACTGAATTTCATTTTGTCTAATACCTTTACTAATATTTTGCATTAAAATATCTTTCTCAGTAGGAGATATATTTAATGAACATACTGTATTAGGAATATTAGCAATACTTTCAAGCCATCCTACTCTGACTTTTTGAGGATATTTAGTAATAGCATATACTCTGCCTAAATAATCGCCAACTCTAAAATAATTTTTCTTATATTCAATTCCACCGATAGGACTAAGAATATTTAATAATGTTTGATTTTCAATTATTCTTTCAATTTCTCGTTTCTTCAATTTAAGCCTCCTTCAGCATTAAAACTTTATCCTCAACATCATTATCTTCCCTATGAGCATAATTCATATTTAAAAAGCTATTGCATAATTGTATTAAAGAAGGCTCATCAAGGATTTCAGTTTTTATACTACATCTTTCAAATTTATTACTTAGATCTAAACATCTTTTAAGTAAATCTTTTTCAGCATTGTCATTGAGTTTTGCATTGATCATCAAAAAAGACTGTCTTTCAACTATTTCTCCGTTCAAGGACAGTCTTTGTACTTCTTTCAAATGTGTTTTTAATAATCTTTTTTGAATTGTGTTGTCTGTTGTATTTATTATCTCTGTTAAGTATTCTTGCAAAGGAGATATATCAACAGCTCTAGCAATATTAAAATATTTCATCTCTCCCTGTTCTGAAGATAATTCTGCTGAGAGTTCATTTATTAAATTTTGTTTTTCTCTTTCTGTAAGTAATTGTGTATTTATTGAATATATTTTAAGTCCTGCAATTACATTACCATCCCTTGTATAAATATAATTATTTCTAATATCTAAAATTCCAACTTCTTCATTACAAGTAATTTCTTTTGTCTTTTTATTAAAAAAATTAAATAACTTTCTCAATTTCTACCTCCATTTGTTAAAGTATTTGTATCTATATTGTTTCTGAGTATTAGCAAAATCAATTAAAAAACTAATCTGTCTTGTAACACATAAATTATTTTCATCTTTTGCAGTTGCTATAATTGTTCCCGCAACCCCTATAAATTCTATTATAACTGGTAGCAATAAACTACTTTTTAATTTATATATAATTAAACTTATCGGAAGTAGCAATACAAAAACAATTCCAGTAGTTATAAGTTCTTTTACTCCATATCCCTTCCAAAACTCTAATCTAGTTTTTACATTTGAAGGGATATATAGTTTATAATCATTTTCATTATCCATAAACAAATTTCTCCTTTTTTATTATGAGATATTACCAACCTCCACCGCCACCACCTCCTTGACCACCTCCTGAGAAGTGAGAAGGTAATATGTTTCCAGTACCGTAATAATTTTGAACTAATGAAAGAATTACAAATATAAGCTCTGCAATAATTCCAAATACTATGGTATTTCTTATTTTTCTTTTATATGATCCTTGTGCCTCTTCATCATAAATCATTTTTACTAAACAAAATATTACTCTAAAACTCACTCCAAGTGGTATTATTCCAATTCTTAATAAACTAATTATTTCATTTAAAGTATCCATTCCTTAACCTTTCTTTAATGTACTAAGTTTTCTCTTAATTTGAGAAGAAAGTTCCATTGTTTTACTTGTAGTAACTATAACATTACTAATTCCACCAGTTCCTCCTCCAAGCATAAATTCTTGTAAGAATTTTGGTGTTTTAATCGCCATTATAATCGCTGCGATTCCAAATAACATTTTCACATTCATTATCAGTATTATTGCAATCTTGCATAATATAATTTGTACTAAAACCGTTAAAATACTTTTTATTATTTTTTCTGAATATGACTTAAATACTCCTCCATCAGGATTTACCAAGCCAACACAAGCTAATGGAAATCCCAACTTTAATACAAACATCTCTAATGCTCTCATTAAAAACTGAATATATAAAACAAACAATAGTATTAAAGCTATTAAGGCTACTATTGCTGTAAATAATCCTGAAGTAGCAATATTGGCAATAGTTGTAGTTAAAGAAACATTATTAGCCATATTCATTGCAGTTAATATTGATTCTCCAACTGATTTAGCTATACTTATTACCCAATCATACAAAATTGAAAAACTAACTGCTGTTACTATTGCTCTTATAAAATAAACAATATAAGTAAGTGGAGGTGTATCAGCTTCCCCATCAGTCCATAATATATACATATCAAAACCCTTTTTTAGAAATTTTAATACAATTAAAGATACTGCTAAACTTAAAATAAGTGCTTTTAATTGTGAAAAATCAATTACTGTACTTCCAAAATTAGAAGTAATATAATTTTCAGCATTAAAACACATATCAATAAGTCCATTAAATGCAGAGTTAATTACATTATCAGCACCACCAATAATACTGGTAATTAAGCCAGTTAAAATTGATTCCAAAATGTACCTCCTTATTTATAATATCCAACTATTAAATTTATAAGTCCACTAGCAACTATTACACCAACACAGCAAATAATTGCTACTTTAATTCTTGTGTCCCATCTCTTGCCATCCATTTCATCACTTGATGACTTTCTAAGTAGGTAATAACCAACTAATAATACTGTTAAAACAGGTGCAAGTATTAAAAGCCAATTTGTTAAATCAGTTATTAAATTTTGTGTACCTGTTGCTATTTTGCTGTCTTGTACTCCTGCAAAACAAGTGCTTGTAGCACAAAAAAGACTTGTTATAGCAAGTCCTACTTTTCCTATTCTTTTTATATATTTTTTTATCTTTTCTTTTATTTTGTTCATACATAAATTCTCCTATCTATACATATTCCAAATTCCCCATAGTTTTATATCTTCAGCTTCTTTTACAGGTCTTTCTGATTCCCTTTTTAGTCTTAATACTCTATTATGTTCTTCGTTGCCCATACCAAATAAGCTATTAAATCTCCATTTTGAAAGATCAGGAAGTTTAGTTATAATAGGAAATAAACCTGTTTGAATTATTAAAACATAAGGTCTTTCAATTCTTAGTATTTCATCTTCAGTAAGTAAACTTCTGCTAATTAAGTTTACTGTTTCTGAACTACTGCCATTTTGATATTTACTATAACTGCTCGATCTACTATAACTTGAAGTAGTATAACAACCTAGTTTTTTTGAAATTATTGAGGCTGTTTCATTTGAAGCTGTTTTAAGATATATCCAAGTTTGACAGTTATCTCTAATATTCTCAGCAATTTCACGACCATATTTATTTTCAAGTTGTGAAAAAGACTGTAAAAATAAATTAAATCTAATTTTTCTACCACCTGCAACAGTAAGCATATTACTAAATGCAGGTATAGTAGTAAAGTTTCCAAATTCATCTAATATGTAGTTTACTCTTTTTTTTAATTCTCCCCCTCTTTCGTCAGCTGATTCAACAAGTGAAACATAGTTTTGATATACAAAGAGCGAGGCTAAGGGATAGTAAGTTGTTTTTTCATCAGGTAAAATTATATAAGTAGCTGTTTTTCGCTCTCCTGACTGTTTTAAACAAAAATCACTTTTACATGTCATTCCATAAATACTTTTGCTTGTAAATAATCTAAGTGTTATAAGAGCTGAAGTAAAGAATGATCCTCTTGTTTTTTCAGGTGCAATTCGTGCAATACCAAATATTGTACTTGCAGGATGTTCAGTAGGAAGGCTCTCAATATATTTGTTTATAGGCATTTGTTGTCCTACTGTTTTACACATTTCTGAAATAAAAGAATAAACATTAGTCAAATTTTGATATTCAGGATGTTCTTTATTATCAAATACAACACTTATAATTGCTCCTGCAATTACAGCCATTTCCCCATCTCTCCAGATTTTCTCCATTCTTGAATTATCTTCGCCAACTAAGCCTTGTGTTATATCCCAAGCATATTCTTCAGCTTTTCTGTAATCTTCATTATTTACTGCATCAATTACAGGTTGTAAATAGTTATATCTTGTACTTTTAGAAGGATTTTTAAAATCTAAAGTAATAATGTCATAACCTAAATTTTTTAAAAATTCTGAAGTATAATGAAATATCTCAGCTTTAGGATCAGAAATAATTATACTTTCTCCAGCCAAACCTAGATTACCTATTGTTTGAAGTACCACACTTCTTGTTTTACCACTTCTTGTAGCACCAACAACTAAACTATGAACATTATCATCAATGTAATAAATCTCTTCTGTTTTTTTCTTTTTCTCATAACCTACAATAATCCCACCTGAATTAAAAGTAGTTTTTGTATCACTCAAAGTATTACATTTGAAATTCTTTTTAAATTCTTTTTTTGTAAGCCATCGTGATGTTCCATGTTGTCCTTGTCCCATTATTTCAGGAGTTTTTAATTTATCTGTAATACTAACAGTTCCACTTTGAAAAACATTTTTACTTCCTAAACCAAGAAGCGTAAAAATTATAACTTCAAAAAATAAATAGACAAGAAAAAATAGTAGTAATAATTGCTTATCTACTACTATTTGAGAAAATTCTATATTAGCAAGTTTTGTGTGTATCATAGCACTTAAATATATACTTAGTGGAATATTAAGTATTGATAAAACTGCTATAATTCCAATTTTCTTTTTATTCATTTTCTAACTCATCTCCTTGTTCTAATTCTTTTTCTAATTCAAATTCAACAGTATATGATTTTATTTGCTCATCAGTTAAATCTTTGAAGTCTTGATATTTTTCATCATTTCCTGTAATAACAAAACTACCTCTAATATTAAAGCCATCAAGTGTTCTATTTATAGGAAGTAGCTTTTTGAAAGCATCTTCATCATAAACAATCAAAACATCTTTATATTTAATAACTTCAATATTTTCATTTCCTACAATTCTTCTCAATGTATTAAGTCTATTAGGTATTCGTTTTAATTCAGGATTTTTATTATTTTCAACTATGAGAACTAACATATTCTGTTTTTCAATAATAACCACCTCCTAGAATTCCATTTCATCAAGTTCTTCTGTGCTATAATGCATCTCAATAGCAAGTTCTCTTTTAGCACTTTCATTTAATCCAGTTAAGGTAGTTGTATCTTCAGCTTGATTATTTCTACTTAATATTTCAATAATATCTGCAAGGTTAGAGTGAATACTTTTATATTCGTGTTTTTTCTTATTTACACCTTGAATAATTTTCTTAGATTTTTCTTTAAAATATTGCTCCATATTCTCTCGTAAGTATTTTTCTTGATGTAGTTTTTTATCACTGCATTTATAACCAGTAGGAGTAGTGTATATAATACTTAATTTTTCTTTGCTCCAATTTACTTTATAGCCTAGCTTGTTCATTCCTCTAAAAAATTCATATTTGTTGTTTGCTATATCCATAGCTTTGTCTATATCTTCAGCAAGTATTTGTTTCCAACTAATACCTTTAATTTTTGCTTGATATTCATTTATTTTAATATCTGCAACTTTTGATTTGTGATCTATAATACTAAGTCCATATTCTTTGCAAATTTGATTTGAATAGTCTTTAATCTTTTGTAAATCAAGTTTGCTTTGGTGGAACTTTAAACCAGTTTCAAAATTTACAGTATTTAAAACTATGTGATTGTGTATGTGCTTTCTATCAATATGTGTAGCAACAACAACTTGAAACCCTTTAAAATATTCAGCCATTTTTAAGCCTATTTCATGAGCTTGTCTATATGTTAATTTATCAGTAGGAGAAAAGGATTGCACAAAGTGTATTTTTTCTCTACCTTCTAGCTTTTTATACATTTGCTTAACTGTCATCATTTCTTCGTAAGCTGTTTCAGGTATGCAATCTTTACCTGAAATTAGTTTTTTATCTGTTTTTTCTTCTTTGCATATATAATCTAAAGTCTTTTTTAAACTGACTTTGTTGTTAATAAATTTAATGATTGCCATAATTTTTGTAACTCCTTTTTAGTACCTTCTAAATCAACACAAGTAATAATTCTGCTGTTTGCAAGTCTTGTTAATTGATTGATATTATTTCCAATTTTTCTAAGCTCGGTTATCATCTGAGCTAAATCGTTTATAACTACGATTTTACTTTCAGTAGAGCATTTAATTAAAAATTCAGAAATACTTTGATTAGTTTGTTTGCTCTTTAAAGTTATAAGCATCTTTTCTTCAGGAGTTACCCTTATTTCAATTCTGTCTGTTTTTTTCAATACTTCTCCTTCCTTGTGCTAGTTGAATTTATGTGGTATAATCACTTGATCAAAAAAAGGTACTTTTTGCTCCCTTTGTCAGTACAAAGGGGAATCTTGCTATACATCGCTGTCGCTCCTAAAGTAGTCATCTAATAATTTCTTAACTAAAATACTGAATTCTTTATCTGAACTAAATCGGTCTTTATATTCTTTAAATACCTGCTTATTTAGTTTTCCTGTAAATTTTCCTACTTTGACTTTCTCGTTTTTTAGTATTTTTAAAACTAATTCATAAGTAATATTGTTTTTCTTTAGTCTAATTTTCTGAGCCTGAACAAGTGAGATTTTTATTTGTTCATCTTCTATAACTTGATTTATAATCTCCTGTTCTTCTTTAGATAAAAAAGATAATTCAACTCCTGCTCGTAAAGGTATAATTTCATTATTTACTTTTTCTTGTAGTATCTTAATTAGTTCTGTAAGTCGAATATATCTATAAATTTGTGTCTTTCCATCTTCAGTTCCCATTGGGGAATTATTGTTAAACTCATTGATATTACTTATGTTAGGGTTATTTTTTAATATTTCCATTTTCATTTTATAAGCATAGCCTTTTTCAACAGGAGGTATTTTATCTCTGTTGCAAAGGTTAGTATCTATCATAATTAAAGTAGCTTTATCATCATCACAATCCACAATTTGAGCAGGAATAGTGGATAAGTGTAATTCTTTTGAACATTCTACTCGGTTATGTCCTGAAATAATTTCGTATTTGTCATTAGCAATTTTTCTAACAATAATAGGTACTAAAACTCCGTTTTCTTTAATACTTTCTAAAACTTCTTGCTTTTTAGTTTCATCATACATAGAAAAAGGTTGCCTTTTTCTAAAAGCAACCAATTTACTTAATTCAATATTTACAATACTATTAGTATTTTCTATTTTAGGTATTTCAGCTTTTTCTTCCTTTTCAGGTGTTTTATCTACCACAAACTTTTTCCTTGCATCTTCAATACTCAAAATAATTCCTCCTATTCAAGTTCTAAATCAGATTCCATAGAATTTTGTTTTACATATAAATCGTGTACTTCTTCAAATTGTAAATTATCAAATTCTTCATCTGTTATAAATTCTTTATCTCCTAAAATATCTTGATTTGTAACGATAGAGCCTATGTTATTTACAAGTACACCTCGTTCAACAGTAAAGCCATTGTCTATTTCAGAATCTTTTAAATCATAGTAAAATAATTCAGGATTTCTTTCTTCAGGAGGAGGAATTTTCTCAATCCATTGTAATTTTAAGTTTTTCATCTCACATCTCCATTTCTTCCTCATATTCAAGGTCTTTATTAAATTGTTCTATTTTATTTACAGCATCAAATATGTCTGTGTCTGAATTTATTTGTAAATATGGAATAGAAGATTTTAAATTGTTATATATAGTAAAAGATCCATTTGCGGGATCTATAATAACAGCATAATAAGAAACATTTTTATTTTTCAATTCTTGACTTGTTTCATTCCACACAATAACATCATCAACAGAAATATTATTTTTTGAAAAATAAATCATTTCTTCTAATTTTTTTAAGAAGGTAGGATTTCTAAAAATATTATCTTCAGCAAGTTCTGAATAGTTATTTACAATATAGTTGTATAAATAGCTTTCATCAGAAAAGGTTTGTAGCATATTCAAGTTTTTGCCTTGTATAAATAATCGTATATTCTTCAATTTTTACCTCCATAAAAAAAGAGCTAGTCTAATGACTAACCCTATTCAATACATTCTATTAACAAATTTATTCCATCTTTAAAGCCCTGCTTATAGTATTTATCTAAAGTTGCACTTTCTCTTTTTAGCATATCTTCTAAGGTATAATCTATTAAATTGTTAATTTTTTTACACAATTTCTTGTTATAGATTTTTGTATCAATGAGTTCTCTAAGTTTATCTTCGTTGCCATCTCTTTTAATTTCTTGACTAACTTCTTTTTCATACTCACTTCTATTAGCAAGTTCTCCTTGCTCTCTTTCCAAGTAAATTGTTTCTAAAAGTGTTTCTTTTTGCATAAAATTTTACCTCCTTGTATCAATTATACAATGGAAGATAACTCTATCCAAAACCCTTTTTAAAATATTTTTTAAAATTCCATATCTTCAGTTTCTTCAATTTCTTCTAAGATAATTGTTCTATCTTCTAAGTCCTTCTTAATATCGTCAATTTGAGTTTCTTCAACACTCTTAAACCCTCCATTTTCAAAGTCATCTCCAACTACAAAACAGTTTCCTACAATATAGTCATAATCAAATTGTAGATTAGGCTTTAAGTTTGTTATTTTACCTTCTTCATTGCATATAAGAAGTAGATTGTCTTTGTATGGTACAACTTCAATAAGTCCACCAACTAATTTTTGCTTTGCCTCTAGTGTATCATCAATTTCCATTACAACAGGATCTTTTCCAACTTCTTTATATACAATTTTTAGTTTTTCATCTGTTTTTTCTTCCTCAAAATCTAATTCTTCTTTTATTTCTTCTAAGGAATAGTAGTGCATATCAACATTGTCTAATTCCATTAAATCAAGGTAACCACTATCTGAAAGTGTTACATCATCATTTGCTCCGTATCTTTCATAGTCAAAATAATCAGCTACATTATGCTCATCAAGTACATCTTGTAGTCCTGTCATAATTGCTTTTGATATTCCGTATTTATCTTCATTTGAAAGATATTCAGCCATTTCTTCATAATTATAAAAAGGTATATCATCTTCTTGTAGCATAACATTTATTATTTCCTCTATATCATCTGTACTTTGTGCATCAATATAAGCCTCGACAGCCTCCATATTATTTACTTTTTCTGAGGCAAGTGCTAACAAATTAAGCATTGTTAAATTACTATATTCACTAACCTTAATAGGTAGATCTGTTTCATAGTCATTTATCATATATTCTTCATAACATACACCATCTTTAGCAAGTGCTTTATCAACTTCTTCTTGTGTCAACTGGAGTCCAACTTTTTCTTTTAAAAAGGTTTCTAATTCTTTTTTAGAAACAGGAAGATTAAGCCAATCTCCTACAAGTTCGCCTTCGTTATATTTTCCTAAGTTTCCAATCCAAACATTAAGCATATAAGCTCCTTTCCATAAAAAAAGAGCTAATTTTCTAACTCAATTTCTATATTTTTTGTAAAATGTCTTTCATTAGAGCCTCATCAACTAAACCATCAATCATTTTTTGATATTTAGCAAGTACGGATATTTCGTGTGTATCAGGAGCTTTATATTTTTCCTTTATTTGTTTTTCTACTTGCTCCTTTAATTTTAAAATATATTTTTCTCGTTCAAATATCTTTAAATTTAGCTCTCCTGTAAGTTCTAATTCTTGTTTTCTATATGGGTAATTTTTCTCCATATTTGTTAAAATCATATTTCCATACTTTCCAAAAATCATTTCTAATACCTTCTTTCTTAATCAAATTTTACAATACACCTTAGGCTTGTTCAAAACCTTTTAAAACAAAAAAGATACTTAGAACTTTTTGCTCTTAGTATCTTTATATTTGTTTCATTATATATATTATATACCCTATTTTTTATATTTCAACGCAGTCTTTTTTTCGTACTCTTTTTTGTGTGTACTTTTTTTGCTAGTATTTTTATTAAACAATTTCTTTTATTAAAAAATTATATAAATCTCTTGTTGTATTCAATATTAAGTCTGTTCTAACAAAGCAAGGTTTTTCATTATAATTATTTCCTTTTCCATCATTTGAATATCTGAGTTTGCATCCATCATCATCTATTGTATTTAATACTTCAATTAGCATATCAAAATCATCATTATCTAATTTTATTACTTTTTTCAATTCTTCCCATAATTCTTTTAGTTTATGAATCTTCTTTGCCTTTCCTTCTTTTTTATTTAGTACTGCTTTTATAGATAATTCTATTGTGTGTCTACATAAAAATAAAAATGGCATACACATTTGATTCATTCTAAAAACTTTTATTCCGTTGTCAGGATTATTTTCCCTATGAAGGCACATATATAAACATTCTGCTGAATGTAAATATGCATCTATAATTTCCTTTTCTGCTGTTTTATTTCTAAACTCTTCTTTAAAAAATGGAGAAATTGAAATAAAATCCCATTTATATACTTCTTTTGTTAGTCCATTAAATTGTTCTTTTATATATTTATTTTCCATATAATGCACCTCTAAAATTGTAATTTGTGTTTATAGTTCTATTAAATTCTTTTCAAAGTCTTTAACATAATATTTTATATTTTTTGTACCTTTTGAAATAATTGTATGTCCTTCTTCTTCAAGTAATTTTTTTTGTAATTCTATTGCTTCAGGATACTTAACATTTAATTCTCCATCTGATTTTAAAGTTCTCCAATATGGTGTAATGTCTTCATTTCTTTGATAACTTGCCCAAGCAACTATATTTATAAATATTCCTGCTGTCATTGGATCAGTAAAGTCTGCATTATTTTGTTTTGCTAAATAATCTCTCATTTGACTAACAGTTATGAGTTTTCCCTTTGGTACTTTTTTCATTAATTTATCATAATAAAGGGGTGGTGCAAAAAACATTTTAGTTCCACCGTATTTTTTTATTGTTTTCTCATCTTTAATAACTTGTATTTTAGGCATATCCTTATTATTATTCATCATAAAATTAAAATCTTTTTTATTCTCATTACCCATATTCTTCATCTCACTTTCAACTTGTAATTTATCTAATAAATTTTTCTATTGAATTATACGCATCTCCATTTATTCTATAAATACCATTGTATGGTTGCTCTAAATAATAATTTCCATTTTTCATATAAACAAACAATGTAGATTCTCCACTTTCATTAAATACAAAATTAACTTGCACTATATTATCGGAATTAACAGGATAGTCTTGTATGCTTTCCTCTTTTGTAGTTCTTCCATTTCCACTTTCACTTAAAACATAGATAATATCCTTTATTTCTTCATTATCTGTAACTTCTGCACTATTTGTATTGCTTTTAATAACTATACTTGATAATTTTTCTTGTTGTGGCAAATTCAATTCATAATTTCTTTTGTTTGAATTTAAGAATATTCCCACAATAATTCCAACTAATAATATAATTCCTAATACAACTAAAGCTATTTTTACTTCTTTTCTCATAATATACCTCCAATATAAATTACCATTTCTACTATAAGTTTATTTTTTTAATACAAGTATTGCTGTTATTCCTGCAAAAAATGCAGAGCCAAAAGCATATAAAATCCACATAAAATATTTCTTCTTTCAAAATCACTATATAATTGAATCTATCCACTCTTTTACTTGTTCTATATCTTTTTTGTTTGGATGTTTTAATGCCTCATCAAAGTTTTTTATACTAACTTCTAAATTTCTATCTTCTGGATGTTCTTTTATTAGTTGTTCATATCTACTTCTGATACCAATTGGCATTTTTCCCTGACAATAAAAATATCCTAATATCTGATTTGTATCATTTATATTTTCTTTTACTCTATTAAACAATGTTTGATAATATTCTACTTGTCCTCCAAAACCTGCTGTTCCAAAATATGCAATTTTTTTGTAATTTAATTTTGTTAAAAATTCTTTTATTTCACTTGAACAATTTCCTTTATCTGTCCAAGAACCCACAATATATATATCAGCCTCTATGTTATTTTCTGTTTTTCCAAAATAAACTATATCTTCATTACTTAATTCTTCTTTTATAGCTTCAGCTATAATTTTAGTATTCCCTGTATTACTTGAATACACAATTGCTATTTTCATATTTCTAGTCCTTTCTATTTAATTGTAATTTATATGTTTTGAAAATTTATTTTATTGAAAAATAAGCGGTTCAATATTCCAAGCAAACCAAAAAGGATAATATAAGAAAAACATACCCAAAAAGCTTAAAAGTATATACCATATTACATCACTCTTACCTTTTACAGGCTTTTTTAAATGCTCTCCAAAACATAATGAAACTATTTGCCAAATAATATATCCGATTAATGCACCCATTGTATTAGCAATTAAATCATTGACATCAGTTGTACGGTTCGTGATTAATTGAGATATTTCTATCATTAATGAAAAACCTGCCCCTAAAAATAATGTTTTATAAAATTTACGATAGTTCTTCCAAATAAAAGGAACTAAAAATCCAAAAGGAACAAGCATTAAAATATTTAAGTAAAAAGTTTTCTCTATGATGTTAAAAGGGATGAGATTAATATTAGCTTGAATAATTGATGTATTATCTCCACCTTTTGGTGCATAAAATATATTTGTTAAACCTCCTGCACCAGTTAAATCATATACTTTCCAAAGATATAAAACGAAAATTAGCATTGCTAAAATTGATAAATGATACCCTTTCCTTTTTCTTGCTGTAAAGTAAATAGTACACGGTAAAACAGCACATAAAATGCTATATATCACTTCTATAATAATCATCTCCTTTATTTTAACTTACTTTTTCAAATAATCTGATTCATCTATTGTTTTTAAAACATAATTAACATCATCATATCGTGAATAATTAGATTGTGAACCTAAACTACATATCAAAAATTCTTTTCCATGCTTTTTATATAATACTACTAAATTAAAATCATCAGATAAAGAACCTGTTTTTACACCAATTACATTTTTGTTATAATATTCTGATGTAGGATCAAGGAATGTATTTGTATTTTTCCAAGTCTGCATGCTACCATCTGGTAAAGTTGCTGTATATGAAGTTTGAGAAACTATATCCTTAAACCATTCATTCTTTAATAAATCCATTACAACTTCTTCTAAGTCTAATACAGTTGTATGGGCTTCTGTATCAAATCCACTTGGATCATATAAAATAGTATCCTTATAATCATTTTGTTTTAAATATTCATTCAAGTTTTTCATAAAGACTTCTATTCGCTCTTTGCTAGTAGTAGCTTTAGGAGATATAATGCCTCCACAATAATCAGCTAATACATAGGCTGCATCATTCCCTGATGGTACTAACATTGCAGCAAATAAATTTTTAACATAATATTTCTTTTCTTTAATGTTTGCAACAGATGAACCTTGTTTTGTTAATGAAATTGCTTCATTTTTTGCCAAAACTACATCATCTAAATCAACGAGTGTTGTTGCATAGTCAATAACAAATAATTTAGCTAAACTTGCAGGAGTTTGTTGTTCATTTGCTCTTTTAGAAACAAAATCGTTATTATTTGAAAGATCAACCGCTATCAATGATTTTGCATTATATGAATCTGGTATAGTATATCTGTTTATAAAACTATTTATTTTATTTTTTGTATCTCTAAAATTTTCTGGTTCAATCGCCCAAGGTATAAAAAATCTTCCAAGTATTATTATTGCAAAAAAAACTATTACTATATACTTTGCTTTTTTCTTTTTATTACAACCTCTCATTTATAAATTCTCCTTTAGCATATTATAACATATATATATACAAAAACAATTAATTTTTTATTAAATTTATTTCATTTACTAATATAATTTCTTATACAAATTACTATTTTATGCTTTAATTAGTATATCATATTTTTCCAAAATTAACTAGCAAACATGCTTTTATTTATTAAATTATTAAATGTTGCAAGTATCCCTATTTCAAAATAAATATCATTAATATAAGTTCTTACAGTTGTTTTTGAAACATATAATTCATCTGCAATAATATCTTCAGGTACATTACCAAAAAATTTATACTCAATAATTTTTAATTTTATCTTATCATTTTTTCTAAACTCTTGAAGTACATTGTCTATTAATTTTTTCCATTGCTCATATTCATTTATTCTAACATCTATATTTATATTTTTTATTGCCTGTGATTCTACTTTTCTACTTATTTTATACTTACTTCTAATTGATGAATTTATATCAGATCCTTCTGTCGTATCTTTTTCAAGATTCAATTCATTTATCAATCTATCATAAATTGGATATTCATATAATTTTTTTCTAATTATTTTCTTAACTTTTTTATTAATCATCTTTTCCTCCCAAAATAAAAAAATTACAACCATTCCAGTTGTATTACATATCTAAATCCATTTCATCTTCTTCAGTATTTGCTGAAGAAAAATTATTATTTTCATATAAACTTTCAAAAAACTCTTTAGGATATTCTCTTTGCTCATAATTTGTAATTTTATTTTTCTTATTACTTTGTTTTTCCTTCCTCTGTTCCATCTCTTCTACTCTAGCAATAACCCATCTTTTTATAGTAGCAAAATCGCTTTTATAATCTACACCTTTTGATTCTTTATATAAAGAAAGTTCATTTATACATTTCTTTGTTTTATTTTCTCCATAATTGTCAATTAATTCTTTATATTCAAAATCATATAAATATACATTATTTAAGAATTTTTCTTTGCTGACTGTGTGTGTATTTATATTTTTATTATTTATATTATTCTCTTCCGATTTTTGATGGGTAGGCTCTACACTTTTTGATGGAGAGGGGTACACATTATTTAATGGGTAGGGTACATCGTGAGGATATATTTTTCTTTGTATGATCTCCTTATTTTCATTTCTAATAATATCTACCATTATATAATTATACTTTCTTAAATCTGCTAGCCAACTCGTTATTGTTTTAGGATCTACTCCAAGCTTTTCTCCTAAATATTTATTACTGGCAAAGCAATACCCCTCTTTATTTGAAAGAGCTGTAATAAGAGCATAAAGTAATTTTTCATTAGGTTTCAAACTATTATTAAATAAAACAGTTGCAGGAATAACAGCAAAATATCCTATTCTGTTTACTTCATTCTCTATCCCCATTCCTTGTATCACTTTCCTTTCCAACAATTATACAAGCATATAAGATTAAACTTAAATTAGCTCCTATAATTAATCCTAACCAAAACATATTTAATACCTCCATTTAAACCATATTTCTATTTTTAGCCTTTTTATAGATCATTTCAATTAACTTATTATTTAAAGTAATCATTTCTTTAAAATCAATTTTAAGAAGTTTTGAAATTTCTTCAACATCATCATTTTCTAAATATTTCAAAACTAAATATTGATAATGTCTAGGATATTTCTTGCACAAAAAAACAAGTATCTCTTTTAAAAATACTTGCCATCTCTTATATTCAATTATTTTAAAATCATCGTCTAATTTTATTACCTGATCCTCTAAAGTAAATCCTTCTGAAGTTTTACTTTTCAACCAAGCATTATTACTAGTTTTAATTGCATCTATAATTTCCTTTCGTCTTTTATTTATTAAATTATCAATTTCATAATAATTATATAAATAAAACTTTATCTTTTTTACTTTTTGTCTTTCCATTTTACAGTCCTTTCCTGATAGTCCAAAAAAATAAAGTGCCTCAAACACTTTATTTTACTGCAAAAGATTATCATTATTCGGTTAGGGTTAATTTCTAGCACCGCTCATCTGGAACACCGTGTCCAGCATCTATTACAATTACCTTATTGGTTACAGGTAAAGTTACTGTTTGAACAGTTTTTTTATCTGTTTTCGCAGTTTGTATAACACATACTGTTAAACATATTGTTACTAATGACATTAATCTAATTATTCTTTTTTTACTTAAAATTATCATATTTACACCCCATAAATACTTATGCTTTCGTTATGTTTTTTATTCATAATGTTTTTATATGTATGTATCAAAAAAAGTGCAACTTATTATTAATTTGTTGCACCTTTTTGTTTAATTATACTCTCTTCCTGTTTTTTCAAAATTCGTTTTTACATCTGTTATACAATATTTTTTAGGACTTATAATTGAATTAAACCATTTTTGAAATTCCATTATAAATATTGGCATTATTGAAATTATTGCAGTATACATCCATTGCTCTTTGGTTAAGTTCTGTACCTCAAATATTGCACTGCAACTTGGAATTATTACTACTGATATTTGTAATATTGCTCCTAATATAAACGCCCCTATTAAATATTTATTTGAAAATAAATCTATTTTAAATATAGAGCCTTCACTTCTTATATTAAATACATGCACTAGCTCTAGCATCCCAAGTGATACAAATGCCATTGTTCTTCCCACTTCTAAACTAAATTTACTATATCCTATATAAAAAGCAAGTAATGTTAATATTCCAAGCATTAAACCTTCTGTAATTATTTGAGTCCATAAACCATCTGCAAATAATGATTTTTTAGCATTTCGCGGTTTCTTTTTCATTATATTTTTTTCTGCAGGATCTAGTCCTAACGCAATTGCTGGGAATGAATCTGTTACCAAATTTATCCATAATAATTGAATTGCAAGTAATGGACTTTTTAAACCTAATAATAAACCAAATAAAATTGTTGCAATTTCACCTATATTAGTTGCAATTAGAAAATGAACCGCTTTTTTTATGTTATCAAAAATATTTCTTCCATATTTTATTGCTTCAACTATTGTTGAAAAATTGTCATCTGCTAATATCATATCAGATGCATTTTTAGCGACATCTGTACCATTTAGTCCCATTGAAATTCCTATATCTGCATTTTTTAGTGCAGGTGCATCATTTACTCCATCTCCAGTCATTGCAACAACTGCTCCTGTTGATCTAAATGCTTTTACTATTCGTACTTTATGCTCTGGTGTTACTCTTGCAAAAACTGAATATTTCATAATATTTTTTTCTAAATCTTTTTGTGAAATTTTATCTAGCTCTTTTCCTGTTATACAAATTTCATTTTTTCTCAGTATTCCCAAATCTTCTGCTATTGCTTTTGCAGTTGCTACATGATCACCTGTAATCATTGCAATTTTTATTCCCGCTTCTTTACACCTTTTTATAGATTCTTTAACACCTTCTCTTGGCGGATCTATCATTCCTATAAATCCAACAAATATTAAATTATTTTCAATAAAATTATCATCTAAATTTTTAGGTAATATATCTAAATCAATATATGCTACAGCAATTATTCTTAATGCTCTATTAGCTAAATCTTCATTTCTTTTTTTCAAACTATTTCTTTTTGAAAAACTTAAGTCAGATATATTTCCATTATTATAAAACCTTGTACATCTATCTAACAATACATCTGGAGCACCTTTTGTTATTGCTCTATATTTTCCATTTATATTATGAATTGTAGTCATCAATTTTCGATTAGAATCAAATGGAATTTCATTTACCTTTGGGTATTTTGCATATAATTCATTTCGATTTTTATTTATATTAATTGCTTTTTCAACAATAGCAACTTCTGTTGGATCTCCAAGTACTTTTCCATTATTTTGTACTTGCACATCTGTACACATTGTTCCAAGCTCTAATATATAATCAATTGCCTTTCCATTTGAATCTTCATATGTAACAACATTCATTTCATTTTTGGTTAAAGTTCCTGTTTTATCAGTACATATTACACTACTGCTTCCAAGTGTTTCTACAGCTGGAAGTTTTCGTATAATACTATTGTGTTTTGCAAGTTTTGTTACACCAATTGACAAAACTATAGTTACAATTGCAGGTAGTCCTTCTGGTATAGCAGCTACTGCAAGACCTACGGATGTCATAAACATTTCTAATGCAGGAATCTTTTTTAATATTCCTATAATAAATATAATTGCACATATTATTAAACAACCAATTCCTAATGTTTTTCCAACTTGGCCCAACTTTTTTTGTATTGGAGTTTCTGGAGATTCATCACTAATAATCATTTTTGCAATTTTTCCAACTTTTGTTTCCATTCCAGTTTCTGTTACTATTGCTTCAGCATTTCCATTTGTTATTATTGTAGTTCCAAATGCCATATTTAGCATATCACCTATATTGCAATCTTGTTTTAATTTTACATTTTCATCTTTTAAAATAGGAACATTTTCGCCTGTTAAACTTGACTCTTCTATTTTTAAATTATATGACTTTATAATTCTACAATCTGCTGGTACATAATTTCCCGCTTCTAATAAAACTACATCACCTATAACCACTTCTTCACTTGGTATACTTAAAATACTGCCTTCTCTTTTTACTTTTACAACTGGTGTAGACATTTGCTTTAGTGCTTCAATAGATTTTTCAGCTTTAGACTCTTGAAGAGCCCCCATTAACGCATTTAATACAACTATACTAATTATAATTATTGAATCTAAATAATCACCAGCTCCTTCAATTTTAGTAACAATAGCTGAAACTAGTGCTGAAATTATTAGTATTATTATCATTATGTCATTAAATTGTTTAATAAATTTTATAAAAAAACTTTCCTTTTTCTTTCCTTCAATTTTATTTTTTCCATATTTTTCCAGCCTTATCTTTGCCTCTTCATTCGTAATTCCATAATTAATATTTGACCTCAGCTTTCTAACAACCTCCGTCAAATCTAAAGTATGCCACATAGCTTATCCTCCTTTGTATATTATTTATTAATATATATGCTAGTGGTTTTGAATTATGTCAGTGTTAATGCTTTTTTGTGTCAATGGGGACGGTTCTTTTTGACACAAAAAGTTTCTCAACATTTTTCGCTCTTTCCATCAATAAGACAAAAAATAAAACTCAAGGACATATTCACTTGAGTTTTCATTCTTTATAATTGGCTTACAACTTTTTTAAATAAATCTTTTGTGTTTTTATAGCTCAATCTACTTATAGCATCATCAAAACATAACCATTCTATTTGTGAAACTTCACTTTCTTGTCTTGATAAATTTCCTCCAATTTTTTGGGCTAAAAATAACACTACTTCCTTGCTTGCTCCTCTATCTGTTATATAATTCATTGTATATCTTTTTGTTTCATCTATTTTTACATCGATATTTGTTTCTTCTTTTACTTCTCTTTCTGCTGTTTGTAGCTCTGTTTCATTTTTTTCTACATGTCCTTTTGGAAATCCCCAGATTCCATTTGTTTGTTTTATTAATAATACTTTTTTATCTTCGATTATAATACATCCACAAGATTTTTCATGTTTCATTTTTACTCACTCCTTTGCCTGAATTATATCATTTTACTATATTTATAACAACAAAAAAGTATATATTTATCGTATTTTATTGACAAATCGCATAAATGCATATATATTATGTATATCATACGCCAAGATGCAAACTTTGACTTAATTTTAGGAGGTTTTATATGAACTTTTTAAAAATTGATTCTTGTGTTTTGCAAGCTTTTATGTTAGCAAAAGAAATCTCTTGCCGTTTAAAATTGGATTTTATTCCACGGAAAATTTTTTTGCTTTCATTAATTGCAACTCCAGGATCTTCGCCCAATGTATACATTCATGACAATACTGACATTACTCAGGACGACATCTATGATTATATCATAAGCGATCTTAATGAAAACCCAATCACATATGGTAAGGTCAACTACTTATCTATTTCAAATGAGTATTTGACTCTTGATCAAACTATATTGGATTTGCTTGCTACTGCAAAAGAAATCGCTCATGACTCATATGAATGTGATACTATTTTTAATGATTGTGTTGTAATAGCTTGGTCAGAACTGTTTAGTGAAGATTTCATTAATACTATGTCTTACTTTATTCCAGATTTTGATGTTTTTTCTGATACAGATAGTCAATCTGTTATTACACAAAGCTTGAATTCATTTTTAACCGATATGAACTCCAAGTTCTCAAAGTCTGATAAAGTCTGCAAAATTTGCGGAAGAGATGATGAAACCAAAAAAATGGTTCAGATTCTCCTTAAGGCAAACAAACGCAATGTAATTCTGGTTGGAGAGCCAGGTGTTGGAAAAACTGCATTAGTTGAAAAACTTGCCTGGCAGATTGTTACAGGAAATTGCGTTGATGACTTAAAAGATTGTATTATTGTATCTCTTGATGTAAACGCACTTATTGCAGGAACAAAATACAGAGGTATGGCCGAAGAACGTTTCACGATTCTTATTAACTTTTTGGAAAGCAATCCTAAGTGCATACTTTTTATTGATGAAGTACATTTGCTTTTAGGTGCTGGATCATGTGCAGATAGCAGTTTGGATTTAGCTAATGCTTTGAAGCCACTTCTTGCACGAGGCACAACTCGTGTAATTGGTGCAACAACCTCAGCAGAATACGAAAAGTATTTTTCTACTGATGGAGCATTGAAGCGTAGATTTGAAAAGCTATATGTCAAGGAACCATCCTCAAATGAAGTATTGCCGATGATATGCAATCAGGTTAAGTATTTGCAAGATTATCATGGTGTGTCTATTTCTACACATATGTTAAACTACATTATGCTTAATGCTGCATGTTTCAACTTCGAAACGTGCAATCCCGATAGAACTCTGGATTTGGTTGACAAAGCAATGGTTTCTGCCAAGATTGATGGTAAGAAGAAAGTTCAAAAAAAGCATGTACTTTCAAATTTTGCTATAAACACTAAGCAATTTAAATCGATGTCTGATGAGTTTAAAATGTCTACTGCTTACCATGAGGCTGGTCATTACATTCTTCACAAGTTTGCAGATGAACTCACAAATCAAAAGGTATTGGCAGTTTCAATTATGCCTGCTGATGATTACCTTGGAATTAATGTCTTTGAAATTGATCGTTCGATAACACCATCTCTAAATCGAAGATATTACATTCAGCTTATTGCAAGTAAATTAGCTGGTAGAATTGCTGAAGAAATGTATTCTAATGAACTTTCTGCTGGTGCATCAAGCGATCTTGAATCTGCGAACAATATTGCATACAGTGTTGTGACCAAATATGCACTTTCGGAAAAGTTCAGTCAAGTGCGAGCTATCACTGACACAAATTTGACAACAGAAGAAACCAAGGCTCTTATTACTGAAAGCATTGATGCATTGCTCATTGAGGCTAGAAATTATGCGAGATCAGTTTTGAATGAACGTAAAGTATATCTTACCGCATTGGCTGATGCATTAATGAAACAGGGCATCCTTTCTGATTCTGAGATTGATAATCTTTTTAATCATATTGATGATTCTAGAAAGTAATTCATAGCCCAATCAAAAGAATAATGAATTTTATAACTGAAAAAAGCATTGGTTCTTCCAATGCTTTTTGTTTTGTGCTTTTTTATTTTTACTAAAAAAGATTTGCTGTTCTTATTATTGTCCATATAGAAGAAAATACAACATCTATAATTCCAATTACAAGACCTGCTGTTGCCATTCCACTTCCTTTTTCATTAGGAAATACTTTAATATGTTTTTTAGCAGCTACACTTAAACATATAGCAACAATTCCTAATGGTAAACCTGCTATTATTAAACCTACTAATGAACATACAAGTGATGCTACTGCTGCTGTATTTGTTTTTGTTTCTCCAGTTACATCATCTCTTTTATTTTCATTTGTTTGATTATTGTTTACTGGATTATTATTTAATCCATTTTCAACTGTTTTTATTGGATCATTATTTTCTATTATTTCTTCTATTTTTGCCCCACATTTTGGACAAAATTTAGATCCTTCATTTAATTCACTTCCACAATATTTACAAAATTTTCCCATTTTTTATCTCCTTTTATATTTTATTTTTATTAGTACATTTACTATATTATTCACCTTTTATTTGTGTGATTACAGCTTTTGAAGTAACTAATCCCATTTTTATTCCTATTTCTAAATACATTTTTGAATATTTTTCTGAAAAATCTACTTCTGTTTTACTTACTCCATTCCAAAATTCTACTATAACTTGGTGCTTTCCTGCTGGTACTTCTATTTGTGTTGATTCTCCATTTTTTAATTTTGCTACTTTTTGGTTATCTATAAATATTGACATTTGTATTGCACAGCCTGTAAATCTTTTTCTTCTTTGTATTGTTACTTGTATGTTTTTAGTTGATTGCGGTTTATTTTGTGTTGATTTTCCACAGTATTCGCAGAATTGACTTGAATCTGATATTTCTTTTCCACAATTTGTACAAAACATGTGTTGTTCCTCCTTTATTTTTTTGACTTTTTGTCGGATTTTTTTTTGTTTGATTTTAATGTAACATATATTTTATTTTTGTGCAATTGTTTTGTGGAATTTTTTATTTATATTTAATTATCTTCAATATGTGTTTCAGTTTGATTTTGATTATTACTTTGTGTATTTTTGATGTTTTCTGATGGGTTAGCATATGCAATTACTAAAAATATAACCCACATAATTGCAATTACAACAATCTTTTTCTTTTTATCTAGTTTGTTATTTTTTGCTATAAAATATGTTGCTGTAAATGGTAATAAAAATATCCAGGCTAATATTAGCCAGAATGTCTTATTATTTTTCTTTTTTGAGGTATTATTAACATTATTTAAATTATTATAATTGCTTTGTGCTCGTTTTTGCTCTTGCTGAGCTCTAATTCTTCCTTTTTCAAATTCATAGCCTGATTTTTCCATGTCGTCGTATTTTATATGTTGGACTTCGTCATCTAATTTGTATTTTGTATTGCAATATTGGCACTCAATATATTTAGCATCTTCTTCAACTTTTAGTAGTGCACCGCAATTTTTACATTTCATTTCTAGCAATTTCATGTGATATTACTCCTTTTTTGAAATTTCTTTTGTTCTTTTTTATTTGATCTGATGTAGTATTTATTGTAAATAATCTGTTAAATTTTGAATTCATTCGTATTATACTATTTTTTATTTAAATTTTCTAGTGTTATACAAAGAAAGTTCCTTTAATTTAAAGTTTTAAAAATGGTAACGTGTCTCTATTATTTATTTTCTTAATATGAACTTATTATTTAATTATCGCTATACTTGTGTTATTATTTTTTCTTATTATTAAAGATGCTTTATGTGATGCCGGATGATGTGTTTCTAGAATGTATAAATATGATAGTCTACTTGGATTTACCATTTAAATAACTTAAAAAAATATATTTTTGAAGTTATTTTTTATGCTTCATTATATATTTTTTTAATCGAACTTTACTATTATATAAAAGAGCCACAATTTCTTGCGATTCTAAGTGTTTTTGGGGTTACAGTTGTAAAACTTGATCTTGTGGCCTTCGGGTTATGAGGGCTACATAACATCTTTTTGGATTAATATTGAATTGCATTGTGCACTAGTGTTATCAATGCTTTCGAAGATTTTTATTTAGTGTTTGATTTGGTTAAAATTGGGGTGTTTTTGAAAAATTGATCCCCAATTTCTCCCCAATTTCTCCCCAATTTTTTATAAAGAATTTTGGGAAGTATTTGGATCTTTATTTTATAATTTGGAGGTTTATTTTATGGATAATAATTTAAGAGAAGTAAATGATGATTTAATGAAGGAATGGTTTCAATTTAGAGAAGAAACAAAACTTTGTAATCTAACAGAAGAAGATAAAAAACATTTTATTCATTTTGAGAAAATAAGTAAAAATATTTTAAATAGCATACCTGAAAAGAATAGGCAATATGTTAAGAAGCAATTAGATCAACTTGATAAGAATTTCTATGATTATATTTATTATTGGTGCGAGAAATACTATAGGAATGGATTTTGTGATGGGATGGAATTGATTGGTGGATGTATGAATTCATAAAATAATTATAATATTATTTATTATTTGGACATTTTATTAACAAATTATTTTTTTCGCTCAATTTTTTTATTTTTACAAAAACACAACTATAATTATAAGAATATTGCTTATTTGTTAATAATGTATATCCATAATTAGAAAAATATTGACTTATCATAATCGCTCCTAACAAAAAAAGATTATATTAATAATATAATCTTTTTTTGTTATTTTATTACTTTTTCTTTTTGCTTTCTATTTTTCTCTCAATCTTTTTTGGTGATATTTTAATTGTATTAGACATTTTTATGTCTGATGGCTTTACCACTCTAACGTTAAAATTAGATTTTCCTGTAGATGAAACACAATAATTACATAATAAACTATTATAATTCATTACATTCTATCCTCCTATCATATTATTTTTCCATGATTCTGTATATTGAGTAATATTTTGAGTTACATTTAAGTCTGGAGCCACTATAAAATTAATATCAGTAACTTGCTCAATATAACTTTCGCCTTGCATACTCTCTACTGATGCAATTTTAACACTATTTCTTACACTTTTAAATTTTCCTATATCAGTAGGATTAAAGTTATTATTAATTGCAGTGGAAACTATTTTTTGAATATCAAAAAACTCATTAAATTGCATTTCATTTGAAAAATCTTCACAAATCTCCCACATCCATTTTTCTACCTCTGGATCATTTTCTGCTATTTGTAAACCAATCTCTTTCGCTTCATTTCTTGATAATGGATAGCCATGATGATAAAAAGCTGTATTTAACATTTCTGATATTGATTTTGCCTTTGCTTTATCTTGCATATGTGAAGATAGTAATTTTTCACTTAAAGATAATGCTAATTGAGAACTTCTTTTAGCCACTCCTATTGGGACTGTTCCCACTTCTTTTGTTAATAACTCGAATGATTTCTCCATTAATTCTTGATCTGATATTCCTATATCTTTGACAAATTCAACATATTTTTTTATGTCTTCATATGCAAAATTCATTGGTGGTTGATTTGGTCTATTTACTGTTAATTGTGGGTCAACTGGCCCTAAGTTAGCATATGGATGCATTATAATTTCGTCTGCACCTAAAGCTAATAATGTAGCTGCACTATAGGCATTATATGGTATCATTGCAGAGATATTTTTAAATCTATCCCTTAATAGGTTGTCTATTCTTAAAGATACAATTGGATCTCCTCCTGTACTTATAATAAAAATATCTATACCATTTTCAGTATCTTTAATTGCATCTATATGTCTTATTATTTCTGGAATAACATCTTGAGCCATCATAACATTTATTCCAGGTCTAATTGATGTTACATAAACTAATAAAGGTCTCTTTCTTTTTTCTTGTATTTTATTATAAATTATTTTTCTACTTTCAAAAGCCATATTTTTTTCTCCTTTTGTGTAGTATACTACAATTATAATGAAAATTCAATACCTAAAACCTTTACAAATCCTTAGATAATATATTTGTATATCAAATAATTTATAATATATCAAAATTTCTTGTGGAAATTTTTTTATTATATTCTTCTTCTAGTTGTTCCAAATATTCATCTAACTTTTTATAATCATTAGATCCTCCAAGAACATTTCTATCGATTAATTCTGCTAACTTTAGACCGTTTATTTTTATAAGTGGATACTTATCTTCTAGTATTTCTAATTGAACAGGATCTGAAAAATAAGAAGTAGTCACATATGCTCCAACCCAACCACGTTTTAATCTTGCTACAGTTCTTGCAATATCTTTTCCACTAGTTGCATTCTTTTCACATTTGGCTTGTCCCAACAAAACAATATCTAATCCTTCAAAACCACTACCGATATTCATTTTAAGTACAAAATCAATACCCCCATCTCCTGATTTTTTTGTGATCAAGCCATCTGTATACCTTACACTAGATTCATCTAAGAAAAATTTTGTACATTCCATAGCAAGAATTTCAAAAGTATGTTTTTTATTTTCATAAAATTCCTTTACTTTATTTAGTATAATTTCTTCTTTTGAGTTTTTGTTTGGAATTTGATCTATTGCTTTTACTATATCTAATTTAGCAACATTTCTTCTACTTAATTCGATATTGCCTGTTTTAACCCAATCCTTCCATGCTTTAGGAGCATATTTGTTAGTTTCTTCAGTTGTTAAGTTACTATCACATCTTTTAGCTATCCAATCCCAATCAAATTCTTCGTTTTCATTTGCCATTGAAAAAATAGCAAATTCAAATAGATAATTCGAAAACTCTTCACCTTTATTAGCTTGAGTAATTAACTTTGCACTATCTAAAACTCCAAAACCTTGAAATTTTAAATTTCCTTTAGCTCTATTGTCATAATTCACTCTTTTGAAAAATACGATTGGTACTGCTTCATTTTTTCTAATATCTGAATCTTCTGACTGAAATTTTGGTAAAAGTTTTAGTAACTCTTTATTACCAACTTTATCACTTGGTATAGAATTTCCATCTTTATTATCTCCATAATACTTTATATATCCATGATCTGTATCATAATAATCTTTCCATGGTGTATATTCGCTACCTGCTTTATGAGGACTACTAGAAACAATTATTACTGGACATCTACTTTTACCATCAGAAGTGTTAATAACTTTTACTGAATGAATTCCTTTTTGGAATGTAAACGTTGAATCAAAATTTTTAACTTTAGTATAGTAAAAATAATTTGGCAATCCATCTACTTCTTCTATATCTTCTGATCTATTTTGATTTGAATATCTATAAATTTTCCCTATTTTTAATTTCATATTACTTTCCTTTTATTTGTTATATTATTTAATTATTTTTTCTAATTCTTCTATTAGTTTATTTCCTATTCCATTTAAATAAAAAGCACATTGTTTTTGCATAAAATACTCACTTCCGTCATTTCCCGTTCTGTCTAATGTTGCAAATTTAACTGAATACTGTTTTCCAACTTCTAATTGAATACCATTAAAACTACAACCATTTTCTAAAGCAGTAATTACTATTCCATCATTATTATATTTGCATATCTCAATTTTTTCTATTTTATCAGCAGAAAAATCCAATATAGCTGTATTCTCTTTAATACTCATCTTTTTTCTCCATAGTTTATTGAATTCATATATTTTTTTTACACGAGGACTTTTATTTGCATATGAACTCAATTTATCATGTAATAAATTTGATCTCATATTATTTTTTCTAATATTAATTTCTTTCATTCTTTGTACACTTACATTTCCACCACATAAAGTAGCTTGTTTCATAAAATCAGTAGCATTTGTAACAGCAATTAATTTTAACGTTCCTATAATGTCTGATGAATAATCTATAGGAGTTATTTTAGTAACTCTTGTATTTTTATCCATTTCAATAAATACTGCATCATCCATTTGCATTTTCTTGGCAATATTTTTGTTTAATAATTTAGAATCTAAAAATGGTACTAAATAATCTATTCTTAAATCTAAATCTACAAATATCATATATTCAGAATAACCTTGATCTCTAAGGCTAATCATTTGATCTTTTGCTTTAAAAGTTTTTATTTCAATTTGTGGCATACCCTTTTCAGGTTCCCATTTATTATTAAATTTTGTAAAGCGAATTTGTTTTCCATCTACAATAATTCCAAAAATATCTGGTGCTATACCTGAAACTGATTTCTTTGGATCATAATAATAGTAATCATTTATAACATGAACCTCTTTCTTTGTTTCAATTTGTGGTAAAATAATCTTCTCAAAAACTAATGAATCTGATATTGTATTTATAAATCTATCAAATATCCCCCCCATTGAATCACTCTTAGATGTTAATGCTCCTTGCATTGTTGTACCTTTTTGATTCTGAACTAATTTTGTTATAAAATATACTCTTTCAATAATATCATCCCTATTAAAACTAACTTCTTTCATAAATTTTTCCCCCTAATCATCATCTTCCATTAGATTTATTTTCTTTATTGGTTTTAATCTTAAAGGATTTATTATTTTATCTTTTATTGAAAGTCTAGGTCTTCTACCTTGTAATTGTTGGTCTCTAAATGTTTCAACTTTCTTACTGTTTAAAACAATATTGTAAATGTTTGTCGAATCTATTTCATAAAACCATACATTTCCGTCCACACTTCCATTAGGTGCTAAATCTGCAAAAATCAATTTATCCCATGTTGAAGTTGGACCAAATGAAGTACAATCATTTTGTATTGAAGCTGATTTTATTTGAATTCCCTCACCAGTTTCTTTATCAACAGCATCATAAGAATGAGCTGTTCCATTTGTTCTTACTGCATTAAAAAATATACAATATAGAGCTTCACTAAATACATCTGGTACATTTAAGTTTCTTCCTCCAAATTGTTTCAAATCAGAATTAATATCAGTCCATTTACGGAAAATTTGTTTGAATTTTTTGTAATCTTCCATATCAAATTCATCACCAATTACTATTGTATTATCTTTTAATTTTACTTTTACTTGTTTCATATCTTCTCTTATATATGAATTAATTCATTTTAAATAACACTTCTGGAGATATATTTAGGACATCGCATATGTCAAAAATTACTTCTAAAGAAACTGGCATTACCATATTAGGTGCTTCTATATTACTCATATGAGTTCTACTTATTCCTATTTTTTCAGCCAATTCAATTTGTGTCATCTTTTTTAATTTTCTTTGTAAAGAAATATTTAATCCTATTCTTATATACTTCTCTGAATGTTTATTATCCATATACTTCCTCCTTCGAGATTATTTTATAAAAAAAGCTAAATTATTAAAACAAGCTGTAGCTTTGCATTATTAAATATAATAAATGCAAATACAAATTTCAATATTGTTTTTTTAATAAAAAACAATACATAAATGCACTTTAAGTTAATGTATTTCTTAAAAATAAAAATAGAAGATGAGTATTCACCTTCTACACATTTTAATTATTATCATTTTTTTCTAAAATTTTTAATAGTTCTTCAGATAAAGTTGTTATTATTGGTACTGAAACTGCATTTCCTGCTTGCTTATATAGCTGTGAATCTGGATATTTTTTTCCTTTAAATTCCTTAGGTAGCTCATACCCATTTCCAACAGGAAATCCTTGTAACTTAAAAGTTTCAGTAGGTGTTAATTTTCTAATGCCATCACTAACTCTAATCAATGGAACATTATGCCCACCTGTTCCCATGTTAGCTGTTAATGTAGGACAAACTCCACTTTTATTTTTTCTGACATACATACCTCTACGACATTGATAAAATTGATACATTTCATCTATTTGCTCATCTAAATTAATTCTATTTTCTTTATCTGAATTTTTAAATTCATCAAGTGAAACAAAATAATTTGGATATTTAGTTTTAGTATAATAATACTTTTCAGCGTTCTCCTTTGTTAAATCATAATTTATTATTTTTTTAATATCTGTTACCCTATCTTTAGGAGACTTGTTATTATGTAGACTAGAAAGAACATCTTTATTATATAAATCAAATAGTTCTATGTCTTTTTCATTTAATAAACCAATAATATATATTCTCTCTCTATTTTGTGGTAAATCAGAATATTCCATTGTATTTAATACTTTTTCAAATATCTTATAACCACAGTTCTCTAATTTTTCTTTTATAACTTTATATGTTCTTCCATTATCATGTGCTTGTAAATTTTTTACATTTTCTAAAAATAATACTCTAGGTTTATAAAATTTTTTTCCTAACATATTAATTAGATCTATGATATTTAAAAACAAATTTCCTCTTTCATCTTCAAATCCTTTTTGTTCCCCTGCAATACTAAATGCTTGACAAGGAAATCCACCATTTAAAATATCTATAGGCTCTTTTAATATTAATTCATGAAGATTTTCATAATATTTCTTTTCTTTACTATCTTTTGATAGTTCAGGATGTAAGACTAATTTTATATCGCCTTGTAACAATGTATGTTTAAAATTAGTTTTATATGTAGCACAAGCATATTCATCTATTTCATTTGCCCATAATAGTTTGTATTTAGCATTATCACTTTTTGCATTTTGAAACCCCAGACAAATACCACCTACTCCTGCAAATAAACTTCCAACTTTATATTCTTTCATTTCGCACCTCTTTCAATTATATTGTATTTAATTTTTTATTGAATACAAACCCCATATTTTGTATTAATATTTTTTTCTACAAATATCTTCATCTTGTATTGTTTGAAAACTATTTTCTACTACTTCATTTGTAAACTCTATATTTTTCCCTATATATTCTTCTAATTCAATAAAATTATCTAAATAGTAATATGATTCTGGAATAATAAATTTTTCTAAATCATTTCTTAAATCACTTAAAGATATTTCTGTTGTCATTTTAAACTTATTGATTGGCATTGCATACTTGTAATTTCTTGAAAGATAATCATCAATTCTTCTATTTACTACTATATTATTTTTGTATATCTCTTTCCAATCTTTTAATTCAATTCTTTTATCAAATTCAATATATCCAACTATCTTTTGAATCGGTTTGCTAATATATAAATAAGCTCTCACTGGTTCAGTATAAAATTGATGTCTATATTCAAATATCTTTTTTCCATTTCTTATCAATTCAAAAACTTCTGGCTTTAAACTTAATAACATCGTACGCATTTTTTTACCTCAATAAATATAATAAATTACATATCTATTTATATCATAAAATTAATTTTTTTTCCACTAATCAAACAATACTTGTATAAAAATTTTTTCTTTTTTATATCAAACATTTGTTTACTTGTCAATATTTTTTATCTGATAAATATTATTTAATTCTTTCCATATTTCGCCAAACTCAATTTTAGTATAAAGATACAACTTATATTACCTAATAAGTTAATTGATTAATATTATTTTCTATTTTTCTTAATTCGTGTACAAAATTTTTAACATCTTCGATTACAATAATATCTCTTTTCAATTTCTGTTCAATTAATTATTCTGATAATGACATTTCTGCTTTTTGACTCTTTTTAATCAATCTTTCTTTTTGTATCACTTTTATTGTCTATTCTTTTAGTTATATATTTATTACTTTTTCTCTTATAATTGTTATACTGTTCTATATTTACCTCACTTTCTAAAATTATCATAAAAACTTTCAAAAAATTTCGGCATATATTCCATTTGTTCATAATTTAAGTAACCTTCATTTTTCAAAATTTCCTATATATTGTTCTCACAAATTCTCATTTCACAATGGTTTGATTTATCCAATATATTTTGAATTTTTTGCATGAGAAGAAAAAATTCAGTAGTTTATTGATTGTATTTATAATACTTATTTTGTTGACTTTTCAATGATACAGATAAACCTAGAAAGAGTTTTAGAAAAAAATAATATATTATTACAGATATATTATCTAATGAATATGACAAAATCAAAGAACTGACAAACAACAAGAAAATTATTATGCAATTAACAAATTATTAGCTGACAATAGTACAGCAAAAATCAACTATAATTTAAATTCATTTTTTATAAACAACATTTCTGAAAATATCTCTACTAATTGCGCCTTTTCTTATAATACTATTGATAACTTTTTATATTGTATTGTTAAAGAATTAATAATTAATGTTAAAAATATAAATTTTGAATGTTGTAAGAATTGTTGCTATTGGTTTATTAATACAAATAGCAACAAACAAAAACATTGCGATTCTATATTTGAAAATAATATGACTTGTAATTGAATTGCAAAAGAAGAACTACTGAAATGGCTTGAATATCTGAAAATTCTAAAATAAAAATACAAATCTCAACGATTTGTATTTTTATTTAACATTTGATGCAGAAGATTTGTTATCATTTCTTGCATCTATTAAAATTATATTTTCATCATCTTCCATACCAAGTTCTTTTATTATTTTTTTTGCTCTAATTTCTTCATCTTCAGAAAAAAACAGTATTACCTTTAATCCATTATTTGTATTATTTGATTTCTTATAAATTTCTAATTGATTTTTCAGATTTTGCTTTAATTTAGTGCTTTTTGCCAACTTAAATTCTATTAGAGAAGTATCTATTGCACCATATGAAAATTTATAATCCACTGGTCCTCTACCATTATTAGGCTCTCTATTAATATCATATTTACTTCCATAGCAAACTAATTTAAACATAAGTTGTAAATCTTTTTCTTGTTTTATTGGAATATCTCCATTATAAAATAATAAATAACAATCATTGTTTTCTATAGCATCTTTTAAATATTCTACTCGTTTCCTTGTTTCCTCATACGCATTTTGTTTTTCCTCTATAAAAAAATTAGTTTTTTGCAAATAATCTATTAATTTTTGAGTATTACTTATTAATATTTCTTCTGTATCATTTACTTTTTTCTCACTAACAGCAACGGCACTATTACCATCATCTTCTTTTTGTTTTATATAATAATCTAAAAGTTCAGGATACTCTTTAATAGTGTTCATTATTGCTTTATTCTTTTCTTCTTTAGTAGGTTTCTTATCTTTATACATAGCTAATTGACTATTTAAATGTTGATTAATTTGCATTCTTAAAACATCATTTTCTATAGAAAATGGTATTGATTCAAATTTTCTATACAAATCATCTTTATTAATCCATGATGTCTCTCTAGTCAAAATATCTCTAGGTGTAAGAATTATATAATCATTATTATATTTAGGAAGATAATACTGTTTTCTTTCCCACATTTCCGATTCATAATTAAAACTATTTTTTTGAATCCAAAAATAATCACATTGCTCTGGAGTTAAATATAATTTAGCAAACTTCTCAGTATACTCCAAAAGAAATTTCTTAATTAAATTAACAGTAAAATCACTTATATTATCTTTTCCAACACCTTCATTAATTAAACATAATTTTTCAAGATGTGCTCCTTTTGAAAGTTTTTCACTACCAAAATCACTGAATTTTTCTTTAAATACATATTTTAAATTCTTAGCAAAATCATTTCCTAGTCCACTTCCAGAATTTCCACCAATGCTATAACCTAACCAATTTTGCTTCTGTTCAGGAAACATATACCATGACTTTAGTTCAGTCTTAGTTAAATTCAATGATGATTTTTCCTTTAAGAATACTAAATATTTTATTATTTCATCATGCAATTCATTATATTCTTTTTTATTACTATAAAATAATAAGAACGGGTCCACAAATAATGGTAGATCACTTCGTAATGATATATTAAATGCACCATACTGTTCTAATATTTCTTCACTCACATTAAAAAAATCTGTAAAATAAATCTGCATCTTTCTCACCTCTTAATCTAAGCAATTATACAACAAAAATCTACAAATATCCATACTTTTCGACTAATAGCATTTTCGGGGGTATCTGTTAAATAATAGGTAGCAAATTTTTTTTCACCGCTAAAGCGCTCTGGTTCCAGTGTAATTAGAAAGTTCTATAAATAAAAAAATGAGAAAACAAAATCCTCATTTTTTATTTATTACCATTATTTTTTAAATTATAAATCGGAAAGTTTTTAAAATCTACTTTTTCTTTCTCAGATAATTTGTTATAGTAATATTCAAAATCCTTTTGATCTTCCAACAAAATTGCTATACCACACTTAAGCATACAATTATCTTTTTTATAAACAATTTCTTTTAATCTAAATAATTCATCGTATTCATCTCCATTAAAAACTCTTTGCCTTTTAATAATTTGGAAATAATTAGTTCTATAAATATCTTTATCATTTTTATTTTCATAATCTTGACTTATTATTTTTTCACATAAGAACATCGCTAAATTCAACATATCCTCTTTGGGGTTCTTATCATATGTTAACAATAAACGTAAAATGAATTCATTGATATATCCAGCTAATTCCTTATATCTTGACACTTTCTCAAAAGACTTTTTTACTATTTCTGAATTCCAGTTTGCATATTCAAATAAATTATTATTCTCACACATTATTGTCTTATCAATTAACAATAAATATGGACTTATTGAATTTTCATTAGTTGGTTGCTTCCCTTCTTTTGTTGTTATAAGAATAATACTAGATAAATCTTCAAAGAAATTATAGTAATTATTCTTTTCCGCATCTATCCATAATAAAATAACATTTCTTCCTATTGTCATTTTGCATATTCCAGTTTGTGACACAAATGTTTTTTTAGGTTTTTTATTTTTTTCAAATATGTTTACCAATATTTGAATATTTGTCCAATCAGAATTATTTAAATTTTCCAATTTGTCCGTAAAATCTATTCCTAATTTATTAAACATATTTTTTATTATTTTCAATTCTGCCAACTCTTTCTCATAATTTTCTAATTCTATACAATCTTTTTTATTAAGTAGCAATGTAGCTCCGTTAATAGTAATTTTTTGTTTTTTCTGCATATCAATAAATAACTCTAAACTCTTTATTTTTTGATCTATATTTCCGTTAAATTTGAAATTAATTTTATAACTTACCAAGTTTAGGGTGATAGAATTTCCCATAATAATTGTTTCTCCATCACTTTGTCTTTGTAATATATAATTTGAATAATAAACTTTATCGTCAATTGATACATTTTTATTAATTTCTTGCCCCATAAATATTTTAGTGTTTTCTTTTTTTGAAATAGCAAAAATTTTATCATTGGTATCAGTAGCATATGTATAAATTTTATTATTTAATAGCTCTTTAAAAAACTCATTTTGATTTTTCCCTACAAAATGACTATTTATCTCCTTAATATTTTTTATCTCTTCTATATTTTTTATTTCTGTGTTAATTTGTTTCTTAGCATTTTGAACAAAATTTAAACAAATTTGTAAAATTGCATTTTTTTGACCTTTATTAATCGGATATATTTCAAAACTAGTTGTTGTTTTTGTTTCATCAATATCTTCTAATATAGAATCTAAATCAACTGGCAATAAGTTTCTATAAAATAATTTATAATCCATATTATCAGTATATAAACATATTAAAAATAGTGTGCCTCTTCCATCTCTTTGATAAGCCTTGAGCTTATTTACTTCAAGTGAAAATGTTTTCCTACTTTCAGACAAAGATTTAACATTTCTCCCTTTAATTTGAACATTTAATTTATCATCCCAATTATCAATCTTCTTTTCAGTACTTTTATATATAAATATTTGTCCATCCCATAAAGGTGTTTTATCATTATCGCTAAAAAATGGCTTTAATGTATTATTATTTTCATAAATCTCACTTTCAAATTTAGTTTTTGCAATTCCTTCTGAATCATCTGCTGTATATATTCCTATTTTTAACACCTCCTAGTAATCCAATTTTCATCATTATACAAAAATTCCACAAAAAAGTCACTATTTATCTAATACAATTCATATTCACTCATACTTTGTAAAATCTTTTTCCTCTTTCTTGTACTCTTTCGCAAAAAATACTGTTAGTACATACTTTACATCTATTTATACTTTCTCTTCTGGATATGTTACTTGTATTTTTTCTGCTTTTTCTTTCGCTTTACTTGGTGCTTTTTCATATATTCCTAATTGTTTCTTTATTATTGCTTTTATAATTTCTTATCATTTTTTATTTCTTCTGTATGTTGATTTGGATGTGAATGCGGACGTCTTGATTTATCTTTTAAGCTTTCTATACTACCATCATATCTTGCTCCACATCTATCTATTGTTTGGGCTGTTCATTAAATTGTATCGCAACTTTCTTTACTCCATGTTTATAAAAATATTTTATTACAGACAGTTTATATTTTATTGACTTTAACCCCAACATCACATAACATTTTTATATTTTTTTTATGATATTTTAAAACAATACCAGCATAACTAGCATTTTTTTGCTTGTAGCTCTACAACGCTAAAACAAATGAAATACATAGAAAAGTAGTACTAAAAATTGTACTACTTTCCTATTTTTAAAAATGTTTATAAAATTTATATTTTTCATATCCCAACATATCCCTAAAAATAATATCAATAACTATTTCATATAGTATCTTTGTCCTATCATAAATCCATTCCCAATCTATATTTTCTTCAATATGATTTTTAGTGTTGACCATTTTCCCAATTTTAGGAAATGATATATATAATTTCTTATTATTTATAAAATATCCTTCATGTACATAATGATTTCTTAAACTCACTATTTCATAAACTAAATTTTCAATTTCCGCTTCATTACTTTTATTTAAATTTCTATAATTGTTTTTTATACTAAATTCTATAAATGTTTTCTTTATATTTTCAATAGGTTGTTGCTTATAATAGCACTCTATAAACCTGTAAAACATTAAAAAATTATCTTCTAAATTTCTGGAAGTATTTAATATTATATACGGTAAATTTCTTATCTCGCTTTTTCCATCTCTATATGGAATTTTTGTATAACACTTATATAAGAAGTCCAACACATTTTCATTAACACTATTTTGAACATACGAATCTTTATATTTTATTTCATCCATTTGAAAACAAAATTCATAAAAACTCTCATTAATCTCTACAACAATTTTCTCAATATAAAATCTGCAAGGTTTTAATAATTGAAAAAACAGCATTAATTCATTCACATAATTATATACCTCTTCATAACAAATGCTTTTTTCCATTTCAATTTCAATATATCCACTAAATTCGATATCTATATTATTATTCTTTCTGCTATGTACACTTTTCCAGTCATCTGAAACCACTAAAGATCTTACATTATTTTTATTTATTTCTAATTTTTGCTTTACTGTTTTTCTTTTTAATTCGATAACATATTCATCTTCTGTTTTTTTTCTGGATAAACTTGGATAACCTATTAATTCGTTTATCATATTACTATATACTCTAATTTTTTCTATACCACAGCCTTTAGATATATCACATAATTTTTTATAATTACTATTTTTAAAATAATACGTTGCCACGAATTTTGTACTATCTCCTCCGTCAGGAGTTCCAATTATTTCTGAATGTCCCCAATATTGAGCATTCTTTAACAAATAACTCATTTTGGATTGGTAATCAATTATTAGTATATCTCTCTTTTTAAATTCTGTATTACTACCATATGATCTTATCCCATTAATTGCTGGTATTTCATCCATGATGTTATAATCTACCGTCACTTCTATTACATTATCTTTAACTTCATATAAACAATTATATTTTTCTTCATATTTATCATCAAAATAACAAACAGCCATCAAAACACCTCATTTATTTTTCAATTTTTCTATCTAATTACTGCTAAAAGAAACTCACTCCACATACCTCTTCTCTCCCCACCAACTCGGAAAAACCTCCTTCAACTTCACCGTTTTCCTACTCTCGAAATCCGTCAAAATCTCCATCTCCCCATTAGCCTTATCCAACTGCATCAAAAATTCCCTACAAGCTCCACAAGGCATACCACCATTCTTTGGTGGATTCTCTCTGCATGCAATCAATCTCCTAATCCTCGTTTTCCCAGTACTCATATACATATTCAAAGTTGCAACTCTCTCCGCGCACAAATTCATAACCCCACTTGCGCTTTCAATACAAAATCCAGTAAAAATTTCTCCATCTTCACTCTCCACTGCAGAAACAACATGATGTTCCACAATAAACGGAGAAACCTGCTCTCTATGATATTCAACCTTAGCTTTATTATACATTTTCTCCCAAATATCCAATATCATCACTCCCAACTCATTTAATATTCTTCCAAATTAATCTACACCAACTCCAAATTGCTCCTCTAAATAATAACCCCCTTAGTATGATCAACCTCATGCTGAATAATCTCAGCCACAAATCCGCTATACTTTCCATGTCTCCTCTCAAAATTCACATCCAAATAATCCACTTCAATCTCGTTATATCTCACACATTTTCTCTCACCAATCAAAGACAAACAACCTTCCTCAGTTTCATATTTTCCGCTTTTCCCCGTAATAACCGGATTAATCATCACAAAATCGAACAAACCACCAGACACACAAATAATCGCCTTATTGTATCCAATCATATTAGCAGCCAATCCAACACATCTATCTTTATTTGCCTTCAATGTATCTAACAAATCTCTAGCAATAAACTTATCATCCTTTGTTGCCATTTCAGCCTTCTGTGACAAAAACATTACATCTTTTACTATATCCTTTACCAAAAAAATCCCCCATCTCTTATTAAAAATATTCAATAATTCAAATTTTCTACAAAAAAATGCAGTACCATTAAACTTTCTAACTACCTCTAATAACAACTTCTCCATCACACTCAACAACAGCATTATCAGTAATAATTTCACTAACAGAATCCAAAATAGTTCTACCTTTCTTTGGATTCTTAATTGAAACAACATGACCTTTTATATCTGCTTCAACCTCAGAATATTTAAAAGATAAATCTGTATCTTCCATTTGACAATTTATCAATTTAAAATTTTTGCAATAACATAATGGTTGAGTACCAATTATTTACTTCTGTATCTTTTAAATTATATAAAGCTCTTTCTTCATCAAAGGTTTTGTTTTCTATTTTATTTGCTTTTTTACCTCCTCATATGTATTAAAATTCTTTCATTTATTTTTATAATTCAGCATCAATTTTATTATTAAAAATAATTAACTTAAGTATACCAATTCACACTCATTCTCCGCAAGTAAATTGAAAAAATTCTTCTATATATGATATGTCTTCAAATATATTTTTCAAATTTTTCTAATTGCTCCTATATCATTTTTTTCTAAAATTTCATTGCTTATCCGCAGGTATTACATTAACCCAAATAGCAGTTGTAAAAAAATAAAGTGTAAAAAAATACACTTCATTCTTACAATTTTATCTGTTATTCTTAGGCATCATTCCCAATATTTTTCCTGCAAAATCTCCAAAATTTTGTGATTGAATAATAACTCTTCCAGGACCAACCAACTTTGTTAAAAACAATCCTTCTCCACCAAAAAATATATTTCCTAATCCCTTTACAGTTTCAATCTCATATGAAACTGTGCTTTCGAAACCAACAACATTTCCAGTATCCACCTTTAACACTTCACCTGGTGCCAAAATTCTTTCTACTGGATCGCCATCTACTTCTAAAAACAACATTCCATTTCCTTTTGCTTTTTGTAAAACGAATCCTTCTCCACCAAATAAACCTGCAGAAAATTTCTTTGTAAATGCAATACTCATATCTACACCTGGCTCAGCACATAAAAATGCACTTTTTTGTACTGTAAACCCATTATTTTCTCCTACATTAACTGATACGATATCACCTGGTACAGTAGTTGCAAAAGCCACTTTTGCTCCATCAACATTTGCAGTATATGTATTCATAAAAATAGATTCTCCAGTAAACATTCTGCCAAGACTTTTCATTACTCCCCCTCTAGCATTTGTTTTCATATTAATTCCATCTGTTTGCCAAGTCATTCCACCTCTTTGTGAATAAATAGATTCTCCTCTGTTTAAAGTAAATTCCACAGCTGGCACAGTTTTTCCAATAATTTCATATCTCATAACTCCATCTCCTTTTTATAATTTATTATATGCATTTATCTCTTAAGCAGAATAATACACTTTCAATATTACATCAAAAAAAAATTTAAGACAAGATTTCATAAAAAAATCTTGTCTATTTTACTCCATTTCAAACTCCCACAAACTCAAATGTCCTTTTGCCTCAATAGGTTCATCGAAAACCTCAATATCCTCCATTTGCCAGCCATAGTTCTCCTTAAAAGTACTATCTGTATATATATCCTTATTTTCCTTCAAAAGCTCAGATTTAAACTCTGGAGACATTTTCACGCAATCAACCAACTTAGCTTTTCCCAATATTTTACCTTTCGGCATATCTTTGGGGATATATTTCTGTAATCTTTTCATCGCCTCTTTATCAATTCCTTGTCCAGCATGAATAAGGAGCTCTCCTCTATAATTTGTTTTCCAACTTCTAAATTCAAATTTTTTATAACCAAGCATTATCAAACTAGCCCATGGTTGCTTTATTGTTAATACCTTCATATTTCCACTCCTTTGCTTTAGAATTGTATTGTCAAAAATTTAACTATACAATCCTGCTAAACATCTCTTTTCTTATCATTTGTTATATCACCATTTCCACTCACAGGAACTTCATCTCCTAAATAAGTAGGCTTTGGCTTAAATATACATTTAACAAAATCCTTATCTCTTGCCAATATTTCTCTTATTTCTCTATATGTTGCACCAACATATTGTCTTGGATCAGAACATACTCCATATGCATCTAATCCCAACTTTTTTGCATCATACAAAGCTCTATACATATGATAATTTTGTGTTACAATTACTACCTTTTTAGCCTTAAAAATCTCTTTTGCTCTATACATAGTTTCATAAGTAGAAAATCCAGCATGATCCATAAAAATATCTTCTGATGGTATCCCTTTTTCAATAGCATAATTCTTCATAAGATTTACCTCATCATAATCTTCTCTTCCATGATCACCACTCATTATAATTTTACTAGACACATTATTTTTGTATAGATTAATACCTTCTAATAATCTATCCTCTAACATTGGACTTGGTTTATCTCCCCATACTCCAGCGCCTAAGATAATTATGCAATCTACATCAGATAAATCTTTATGCTCTTGATTTTTTATAATTCTATTTTTAGTAGACTGTTTAACATAAAAATTTATTTCAAAAATAAATATGATAACTATAACTATTCCAATTAAAAAACACTTTAATGCCATTTTCATAGTTGGTCTCCTCTTAATTATTAATTATTTTTCGCGATTACATGAAATATATGCCAATGTTTTAGTTCACCTAATCCTGTTTTCTTGTCAACTTCAACTTCTTTAAAATTTAAAATATCAAAATTCTTAAACATTTCACATACTTGATTTTTTGAAAAGAATGTCATTTGTGGTCTAGTTTTATTCCAAGTATCATTAACTCCGAAAAAATTTCCAACAAAGTATCCATCTTTTTCCAAGTTCATTTTAATTTCGTTCCATAAATCTTCAAATTTTTCTTTATTGCAAAATGATAAAGAGTAATTTGCTACAATTAATTTTGATTTTTTCAACTTTATTTTTTCAAAGTTTTGTTGTTCAAACTTAAAATGTTGTAGTTCATTTGTTGTCAATCTTTTTGTTATTCTTGATTCAACATTTTCTCTATCAATTGCCAAAACATTCCATCCATTTTTTATCAAATATACTGTATCATTTCCAGCTCCACATCCTAAATCAATTGCATTTGTTGGGTTGCATTTTATCTTTTCAATAAAATATTTAACAAATGTTCTAGGTATATCCGCTTCGGTTACATCATAATATTTTTCTATACTTTTCATATTGCTCTCCCTAAGAAATTTATTTAATATCACTCATTATAAAAAAATTTTTTCACCTACTCACTTTTCTTCAACCAATCCATCAAAACTTCAAATTCTTCATAATGATTTCTAAAAAATTTTCCTTCATCATTCATTTTCTTTATTTCATCAATTGAAAACCATCCAACTTTTTCAACTTCTTCCTCTTGTAATTTTAGTTTTTCAATATTATCAACATCCATTTTTATATAATAATCATCCCAAAAAACTCTTTCTTTTTCAGACCTTCCACCATAGTATTTTACTAATTTTTCTGGATTTAAATCCACTCCAATCTCTTCTTTTACTTCTGTTAATATTCCCTGAATACTATCTTCTCCAGATTTTGGATGTCCACCTGTAGTTGCCCATAATCCATTTTTTCTTGCACTTCTTTTTTGTAATAAAAACTCTCCTTTAGAGTTTTGTATGTAAATAAGTACCACTACTATATATGAGCCTTCAGGTACTGACTCGCCTTTATATATTGTTTTTCCTATTAAATTTCTATTCTTATCATATAAATCTCTTTTTTCCATATAAAATCACTCCTATTAAATAAATATTAGTACTATATTTTACTACATATATGATATCTTTTTATTTTTTAATCCATAAATACATTCCAGTAATTTTTTCTGGCTTATATTTAAATCCTGCCTTTTCATAAAAACCTTCATTTCCTGCTGTTGGTGTTAGCTCAATTTGCATCTTTTCTCCGGCTTTAACTCCATTTTCTATTAATCTTTTAAGTTCAGTAGTTATTTTTAAACCTACTCCAATTCCCTGAAACTCTGGTTTTACACATATATCAGACAACATACAAACAATGCTATAATCTCCAACAACTCTTCCCATACCAGCTAACTTACCATCTACAGTTGCTTTTACCATATACATAGTATTTCTTAACGCCTTTTCAACTTGCTCTTTTGTATATTCTTTCCATCCAACAGATTTTACCATTTCAATAAATTCATCTGTACTAATTGAATAATCTAATCTTATTTCCATATCTTTCTCCTAATCATCTTTTATAAATCTACCTCAAATAACACATTTGATTCCTCATTTTCTCCAATTTCTTCCACAAAAACTTTGGTAACTATGGTTTTAAACTTATCATTCAATTCAAATTCAATTTGTTCATTTTCCGTAGTTCCAAGGGTTATATGAGGTATATATTCAAAACTCATTTTTTGATTTAAAACTTTTTCATATATTTCATTATGCAATATCTTTATTTCTTTCACGCCTGACACAACATTTAAAAATATATAGTTAGTCTTAATATTTTCATCTTTATGTACTGACACACCTGACATCACGATTTCAAATGGTTTCACGGGTTTTAAAACTTGCATTAATCTGTTTTTTAGCTCATCATTAGACATAGAGCTTTCAAACGGAAATGCTAAAGTTATATGTGGTAGCAATATTTTATACAATTCATCATACTGTTTTCTAATATTTTCAATTTTTTCTATATTCGTAAATTGAGGAAATATTAAAATGTCCCTTTTTCCTTTATTTATATACTTCATATTTCCCCCCTTTCTTCAATGATTGTATTATATCAAATTACCTAAATCTTTACAATTCAAAAACGAAGTAAAAATTCCAAACCAAGATTTTTACTCCGCTCACAAATTTTTCATTTCAAAAACAAAAAAGACCTCACAATTTCTGCTCAGTCTTTCTTGTTTGATAACCGCTTGTCCGCGGTCATCAGGAGGTTAATTAGCTTCTACTTGTCCGTAGTTGCTTAATTCACCAATGGATTTACGCAGGATCGATTTCTGCCAGTCTTCCAATGTCCTGGCCATCACTGGTGCAGACAATGTATTCTCCGTAGGACTTTTCGGTCTTGGTGAGAATATTTGCGTCTGGCGATCCATCCTCCTTTGTCCCGTACAGAACCCAGTATGCTTCTCCCGGATATCCGGTGGAAACACCCCAGTCAGTCTGAATGGACCAACTACCGTCTGCGTTCTTGCGGGTGCGTGCTCCCTGCAGGAAGTCAGGAACAGTTCCCGAAACGGCCTGAGCCTTCATGATAGTTGCCTTCTTGTAGAAGACACCATCTTTCTCGATCAGGTTCGTATCGGCATTGCCGATCACCCAGCAGTTCCAGCCACTCGAAGTCTTTTCAGACTTTTCATAGCCGATAACTGCACCGAACGGTGCTACCTCGCGTCCTTCGACGCAATCGAGCTCGATGCCCTCAGTTGTTACACTGATTGCTGACTTCAGAAACTCCGGGATATCGTTGTAAGAGCGAACTCTCACAGCATCCTTCCGCTGTCCTGCTTCCTTGTGAATAAAGATTGTGCTAGCCATAATTTTGGCCCTCCTCATAATTATTTGCGTATTTCTTATACTATTGTCTTTCTGATATATAAAATTTACCCTGATTGGGATTATCGAAGACTCAATAAGAAATAACACATCTAGCATTTCGCTAGTGTATTTTTCATTATACCACTTTATGTCTACTGTGTCAAATTATTTTTTGCATTATACAAAGCTTCACTCATTATATGATTTTCAAATCTATAGTGTTTATTACACAAACCTGTTAATCTAGGTCTATGTGTTACAATTACATAGGTTTTATCACTTAAATACTTTTCAATCATATTTGTAATTTTTTCTTCTGAAACACTATCCAAATTAGATGTTGGTTCATCAAAAAAATACAAATCCTTGTCAATTAAAATACCTCTTATTAAATTTAACCTTTGCTTTTGGCCAGCAGAAAGTTTAACTCCTTTTTCTCCTACTACTGTTTCTAATCCATTTTCTAAATTTAAAAACCATTCTGTTAAACCTGCATCTTCAAACAATTCTAATATTTTACTTTCTTTTATATCTTTACCTAAACATAAATTTTCTCTTATAGTCGTATCAAATAAATCAACCTCTTGTGAAACAAATACTAAATCTAAACGAGTATTTTTTACCTCTTTCCCATCAATTAATAACACTCCTTCTGTCAAATCATATAATCCAGATAAAATGTTCATTGCTGTTGTTTTTCCTTGTCCAGATTCTCCTGTTATACTTATTTTTTCACCCTTTTTTATTTTAAAATTAGGAATTGTTATTGGTACAGAATTTTTATTATATTTAAATCTACATTTTTTTAGCTCTATTTCATTAAAATCTTTTACTACATTTAATTCATTTAATTTGCCAATTTTTTCATCAAGTTGCTTTTTAGCGGTATTAAAGGTTACTAATGAATCTATCATATAAACAATTGAATTTATATCTCCATCCAAATTACCTAGTAAACTAAAGTAAAATAATAAATATGGAAGTGCATCTCCACCATTTTTTGTCATAATTAAAGAGCTTACCAAAACAACAATATAAACAGAACTCATTAATAAATGAAATACTAAATTTGTGTCAGCTTTTTTCCTTTCGCTTTTTTTACCAATAGAAATATATTCATCGTTCTTTTTTGATAAACTATCTATGCAATATTTTCTAATATTTAATTTTTTTACAGTTATGATATTTTGTACAAAATCTATAAAAGTAGACATTGCTTCAGACTTTTTAGCTCTTGTTTCCTTTTCATATTTTTGTCTATTTTTTATCATTTTATATTTGCAAATAATTGCTATTAAAATTAAAAACAATGATATTATGCCTGTCCAAACAGACTGTCTACATGCCATTATTAAAAATGTTATAATTCCTATAATAAAACTAATTATAGAATTTATTATAAACCACATAATATCTAAAAATCCATTTGAAACATCAAATATTAAATTTTGCATATATCCAGTATGTACATCTGACAATTTTTTTGAACTCATTTTTTCTATTTTAGAAAAATAATATTCCAATATGCTTGACCTTGTCTTTATGTCACTAAACATCGTAAAATATGAAATACACCAATTTACTCCCCACATTATTAAATCTGTTATGGCAATACTTAATAATAAATACAGTATTTTTTTCTCATTTAATGGACTAGTTGCAAATACTGCTAAAAATACAGATTGCCCAGATTGTGCTACTGAAAATATAATTCCTAATATGAATAATAATAAATACATCCTTTTATTTACTATTTTTAATAATTCTCGCATAACTTCCCCCTTTGATATTTCGTTAGTTATATTATAGCTATAAAGTTTTATATTTTCAATGTCAATTTTACTTGCCTAGAATTTTGAAAATGTTTCGTTCCAAACAGCCAATCTACGCTGATTAGATTTTGATGTATTCTAATATATGAAATGTAAGTGAGAAGAAACAAAGTAACCATAATGTCACTTTGTTCTTTTGAATATAAAAACGATGTAAAAATTTAAATAACTTTTTTACATCGTCATTATATTTATAGTCTTATTCTATTTTCCTTAAATATTCATCATAATTTCCAACATAAGAAAAAAATCTTTTTTCTTTTACTTCCACAATTCTTTCTGCCAAATTATTTATAAAATATCTGTCATGCGAAACTATTAATATAGTTCCTTTGTATTCATTTAAAAATTTTTCTAACCATTCTAATTTTTCTATATCTAGGTGATTTGTTGGCTCATCTAACAAAAGTATATACATTTGGATTTGTTTCTTCATACTCATAAATTTGTTTCAGCATACCTATTGTAGCATTTTTCCTAATATTTATTGTTCCAGAGCTTATACTTTCTTGTTTCATTATAATTTTAAAAACTGTGCTTTTTCCTGCTCCATTACAACCTATTAGTGCTGCTCTTTCACCTGTTTTTAGTGTTAAATTCATTCCATTTAACACATTTTTTAATCCGTAATTTTTTATTATATTATTTAATTCTATTTCTATCATAATTATATCTCCTTATATGTGTATTCTTATAACGAGATATAATGCCATATATCAACTATTACAACGACTATATTTAATATATAGCTTTAGTTGTAATAGTTACACAGCCGAAGCCCCTATATTTTATTTTACTCCTTAGCTCTTTTTCTCTATTCATTTTTTTTGCTCTCCTTTTTAATATTATGGTTATATAATAAGCTATTTTTTCTAGTTTGTCAATTCAGCTCTTTAATACCTTTACATAAATATTTCATTGGATATATTCTAACATAGTAGCACCAATTATTCCAGAATCATTTTTATATTTTGCTATTCTGATATCAATACCAGGTAGATTTTCCTTTATTTTATCAAAAAAGTAATTGTCATACTCTGACATTCCACCACCTATTGAATATTTACCAATACCATATACACTTTCTATTTTCTTTATTCCTCCAATAAAATTTCTTATATATTCTTGCAAAAGTATCTTTGCATCAATATCATTCTTTTCTATACATCTAAAAATTTCTGTTCTTGCATACTTTTTGTTTTTTATTCTGTTATATCTTTTTGATAATCCATCAAAACTATTTATGTATTTATCATATTTTTCTCCAACTCTTTTGTTAAGTTTGCTTATATCCCATCCGACCTCACTGATACATTTTCCATTTTTCATATATGAAATTCCCAATCCTGATCCCAATGTAAACATTACAAATTCATCCCAAGCATTTATATAATATTCACATATTCCAGCACAAGTACAATCATTTTCTGTAAAAACTTTTGTGCCATATTTTTCTAATGCTATACGCCAATTAATTTTAGTTACATTAAGAGATCTTGATCCCAAGAATATTCCTTCCTCTTTTATATTTCCTCCTGGACATGCTAATCCGATTGAAGATACTTCATTAAACTCGAATTTACATTCTTTTTGTAGATTATCTATTAAAGATTTTATTATTTCTATGAATTTTTTAGTAGATTTTTCTCTCTCTATAGTTTTATCCATTTTATTTAATAAATATATTTTATGCTCTAATCTTTTTTCATAAATATTATACAAACCGCAAGATACATGACTAGCACCAATATCAACACCTATATTATACTTTTTCATATTTATCTCCTCCTAATCTTTAAACTCCTGTATCCTTTAATTTCTTTGAAATAGATTCGTTCTCTTTTTCTGTACTTTCAATTTTTTTAATTTTCAATATATCTAATCCTGCTCTCACATATTTATTTTTCATAAAATATCTCCAAACAGTTCCATTCAAATAATTTTCAAGCATTAATAGCTCTATTCCCTTATCAATTCCTATATATTCCTCTGCAAACCAAGGTGATTTTTTTTCTAAATTGTATCCATCCTTAAACCCATATTTTCCCCATAATTTTGGAAAATTATTGTAATAATATTCCATTGCTTTTATACTTTCATTTGGTGTAAAAATAATTGAACCTATTGCACCACAAGGAGATACAGTACCATCATTCATTTTATTTAAATTAGCATCACTTGGTTTAGCTCCAAATTCACAATATCCTCTTGGAGATAAACATGAAGTTAATCCCCATGAATTTTCGTTATATGTTTTAAAATTATTCATATTATTTATGCAATATTGTCTATTTGCTTTAGTCGCTTTTATAGAATTTTCAAACCAATCAGTTTGATTTTCATCTTTTAAATTTCTAAAATCTATCCAAGCGTGTGAAAACTGATATGGAAATAATGTCCCACAATATGTATATATTATATCTTTAATATCGCAATAATCAGCTTTTTTCCTTTGGAATGTATAATACATACTTTTGTCTATAGGAAATGTTGGAGAGCTTACTCCCAAAACATATAACATTAATTGCTCTGCATACATATCCCAATGTCCCCAAAATCCAATTTCAGGTTTATACCCCATATAAAAATAATTATTTTTTTCGTTTCTATACCACTGCCAATTTATTTTTTTATACAAAATTTCAGCCTTTTTCTTCACATCTTTTCCAAAATATTCACCAACAGTCAAAGCTCCACATATGAATATAGCTGTATCTATTATAGATACTTCACAGTCCCATTCTCTTTTACCATTTTCCATATTTACAAAATGATAAAAAAAGCCGTTTATTCCTTCAACATTATTAATAAATGTATCTAAAGTCCCAACTGCTTTATTATATGCACTTTTATATGAAATCCATTTGTGTTTTACTCCTATAACCAATGCTGCTAATCCGTAACCAACAGATGCTATACTTGAAATATTATCTGCCAATATTGTTTTATCTCTAATAAGACCATATCCCTTACTTTTCGTGTTATTATTTACTTCATTAATAAAGAATTTATAACAAGCTTTTAGTTCCTTTCTTACAATTTTTTTACCATAACATTTCAATATCCTCATTTACACCACGATCCCTTTATTTAATTATATTTTCATTTTTTATAATAATCAATGGAAATAACTGGAAACCACTTTTACATTTTAAGTTATTGATTTTCTTAAATTTTGCTTGTATAATTTTAGAAAAAGCGTGAAAAGGAACTTTATATAATACAAATCTCTAAAAGGCTTAAAATTGAATTCTGGAAATAGATCAAAAATTAATTTAAACAAATTTGACTAATTCCATTAATTTCAAATATGTCCTAATTTTCCAAAAATGGAAAAAGAGAACCGTCCCCTTTTCCCAGGAAGAAGGTTATATTATTATGAAATTACGAACACCTACATATTTTAATGAATTTCATTGCATTGCAGACAAATGTAAAGATTGTTGTTGCATTGGTTGGGAAATTGATATAGATAAAAAATCTGCTGATTTTTATAAAAATGTATCTGGTGAATTTGGAGAAAAATTGAGAAAAAGTATTGATTTTGGTTCACCTAGCCATTTTGCTTTAAATGATAAAAATCGATGTCCTCTTTTAAATAACAAAAATCTTTGTGAAGTTTATATACAATTAGGTGAAGACAAAATGTGTGATATATGTACAGAACACCCACGATATTATGAGTGGTTTAATAATTTAAAAGAAGGTGGAATTGGATTGTGTTGTGAAGAAGCTGGACGAATAATTTTGTCACAAAAACAACCTTTTACAACAATAGAAAAAGAAATTCCTTTTGAAGATGCAGATACTTATGATATGGAATTATTTAACTATCTTTTAAACTGCAGATCAAAAATAATCTCACATATTGAAAATACTGAAAACAATTTCAACCTAAAGATTCGCAATATATTATGGTATGCTTATACAATTCAATTAGATATTGATAATGATATGCTAGATGATGAAGAAATTTTTGATATAATAGATTACGAAAAAACAGATATAACACCAATTCTAAATTTTTACACAACACTAGATCCACTTAATCCAGATTGGATACCTTATTTAAAACATAGCATTTTGACATATATTAATTCAAAAAATTATCTACATAATTTTGAAAAACAAAATCCACAACTTAATAATTACTTACAAAATATAGCAATATACTTTATTTGGAGATATTTTTTAAAAGCTACATTTGATAAAGATGTACTTTCAAAAGTAGAATTTATGGCAATAAGTATAGCCCTAATAAAAATTTTATTCTTTTGCCAATGGTTAGAGAACAAAACATTAACACTTGAAGACTTCACAGAAATAGTAAAAAACTTTTCAAAAGAAATAGAATATAGTGAAGATAATTTACAAAAGATTGAAGATATCTTCTATGATTCAACAGATTTTTCTATAAATAATATAATTGGAATATTTTAAAAATATACTGATATAAAAATTTTAGTACTAATATAAAATATAGAAAATGACTTTCAAAATATTCCACAATTTACGTATATTTTTTAATTAATAATACTAAATATAAAAAAGATATTCGAGTTATTCTTTCAACTTGAATATCTTTTTAATAATTTATTATTGTCTATTTTCAAGACTCTTTACATTTTTCAAAAATATAATCACTCACAAACTTCTCAATAATTCTTAGCCTTTTCTCTGACACATCATCCTTCAAATGATATCTTTTTAAAGTATCTATAACATAATTTTTCTCGTTAATAATTTGAAAAGTTTCTTTAAAATTAATATCAAAAACCATAGCCATAACTGAAATTACATTATCTATGTAATCAATTCTTCTGCCTTTTTTTCTTTTGACTAATTTCTTATTCATCACTTCATCAAATACTTCGTCTGCAACTGTAGATAAATTAACTTTCTCTTCATCACCTTTGAAAAAAATATTAGCAGACTCATATAAAATATCGGTTTTATCAGCATCTCTTATAATTTTTGCAAATAGAAGTTCTTCACTATTTAATCCTTCTTCAATTGCAAATTTATTATGATTTTTTATTGCTTTAAAAATTAAATCATCATATTTATCAGTTTTAACATAGTTTCTAATATTATTTTTCAAAATTTCTACACCATAATCACCATGGTCAAAACTTTCTAAATCCCTATATGTTTGATGAATTTTATATTGATCAAATCTACCAATATCGTGAAGCAAACCAATTATTGAAGCAATTTCAATTTGTTCTTGTGTTAAATTCAATCTTGTAGTAATATCTTTTGAAACTTTCATAACTCTAATTGAGTGATATATTTTTCTATCTATATTTTTATCTCTTGTATCAAATTGTTTTATATAAATTTTAAATTTACTTATAGCATTATCTAAATCTATATGCATATATTTTTCTCCAAATTAAATTCTATTAACACCATCTTTTATTGCAGCTTCTGAAACAGCTTTTGCTACAGCATTTTTAACTCTTGGATCAAAAGCTTGTGGTAAAATATATTCTTCATTTAGATCATCATCACTAACAAGACCAGCAATTGCATATGCAGCAGCAATCTTCATATTTTCTGTTATTTGACTAGCTCTAACATCTAATGCACCTCTAAAAATTCCAGGGAATGCAATAACATTATTAATTTGATTTGGAAAATCTGAACGACCTGTTCCCATTATTTTAACCCCTGCTTTTTTTGCTTCATCTGGCATAATTTCTGGAGTTGGATTAGCCATAGCAAATACAACTGGATCATCATTCATTGTTTTAATCATTTCTGCAGTTAATACTCCAGGAGCAGAAACTCCAATAAATATATCTGCACCAACTAAAGCATCTTTTAATGTTCCTTTTGTAAAACTTCTATTTGTAACTTTTGCAATAGATTCCTTAATTGGATTTAAGTTTTCTCTTCCCTCATATATTGCACCAGTTCTATCACATAAAATAACATCTTTTAAACCTAAAGTCATTAATAATTTAGCAATAGCAATACCTGCTGCACCAGCTCCATTTATAACAGCTCTACAATTTTCTATAGATTTATTCAAAATCTTCATTGAATTTATAATTGCAGCACTTGTAACAATTGCAGTCCCATGTTGATCATCGTGAAAAACTGGAATATCGCATTTCTCCTTAAGTTTTTCTTCAATTTCAAAACAACGAGGTGCAGAAATATCTTCAAGGTTGATTCCACCAAAAGATCCACTTATGTTATAAACTGTTTGAACAAATTCGTCTACATCTTTTGTTCTAACACAAATAGGAAATGCATCTACATCACCAAATTCTTTAAATAAAACGCTCTTTCCTTCCATAACTGGCATACCTGCCTCTGGACCAATATCTCCTAATCCTAATACAGCCGTTCCATCAGTTATAACAGCAACCATATTCCAACGACGAGTTAATTCCCAACTTTTTTTATAATCCTTTTGAATTTCAAGACAAGGTTCAGCAACTCCAGGTGTATATGCTAATGATAAAGCCTCTTTACTATCAACTTTAGCTCTTGCAGAAATTTCAAGTTTTCCTTTCCATTCATAGTGTTTTTTCAATGATTCTTCTCTATAATTCATGTTGTCCTCCTTAATTTTTATTTAATACAATATTATTATACTCGTCTCAAATTTTCTCGTCAATTTATTTTATGAAATCTATTCTCTTTCACCATAATAAGCTTGAAGCATTAATTCCTTAATTTCATGAACTAATGGAACACGTGGATTTGCAGTTGTACATTGGTCTTCAAAAGCCATTTCTGATAATTTATCAACTTTTGCTAAAAATTCTTGCTCATCTACGCCTGCTTCTCTTAATGTTTTTGGAATATTTAAATCTCTATTTAATTCTTTTACAGCTTCTATTAAAGAATCTACACCTTGCTCTGTTGTTTTTGCTTTTAACCCTAATCTTTTAGCTATATCTGCATATTTTTGATCAGCTATAAAATATTCGTATTTAGGGAATGACACAAATTTTGTTGGTTTTGTTGCATTATATCTTATTACATATGGAAGGATTATTGCGTTTGCTCTTCCATGTGGTATGTGGAATTCTCCTCCTAATTTATGTGCTATTGAATGATTTACTCCTAAGAATGCATTAGAAAATGCCATTCCAGCTATACAACTTGCATTATGCATTTTTTCTCTTGCATATTGATTATCTCCGTTGTTATATGCTTCTCTAATATTTTTATATACTAACTCAATCGCTTTCATTGCTAAACCATCTGTAAAATCTGATGCCATATTAGAAACATATGACTCTAAACCGTGTGTTAAAACATCCATACCAGTATCTGCTGTTACGCTCTTTGGTAAGCTTTTAACTAAATCTGGATCAATTATTGCTACATCTGGTGTTAATTCGTAATCTGCTAAAGGATATTTTTTATTTATTTTTTTATCTGTTATAACAGCAAAAGATGTAACTTCTGATCCTGTTCCAGAAGTTGTTGGAATACAAACCATTTTTGCCTTTTCACCTAATTTTGGAAATTTGTATGTACGCTTACGAATATCCATAAATTTAAGTTTTAATCCCTCTGCATCTGCTTCTGGGTGCTCATAAAATAGCCACATTCCTTTAGCTGCATCAATAGGACTTCCTCCACCTATTGCTATAATTACATCAGGATTAAATGTATTCATCATTTCAACACCTTTTTTTATTGTATCAAAAGATGGATCTGGTTCAACCTCTGCAAATATCTCTGAATGCACATATTGAGATCTTTTTCTTAAATGATATAAAATTTTATCAACATAACCTAATTTAACCATACCTGGATCAGTTACAATAAAAGCTCTTGAAATATCTTGCATTTTTTCTAAGTATGCTATTGATCCAGCTTCAAAATATATTTTTTCTGGAACTTTAAACCATTGCATATTAACTCTCCTTTTTGCTACTCTTTTTATATTTATTAAATTAACTGATGATACATTAGCAGTTGTAGAATTTCCTCCAAATGTTCCACAACCAAGTGTAAGTGATGGCATATTTGTATTATAAATATCTCCTATTGCACCATGTGTTGATGGTGAATTTACTATAATTCTTCCTGCTTTTACAGTTTCTGCAAATTTTTCTATAGTATTTCTATCTTCTGAATGAATTACTGCTGAATGTCCTAATCCACCAAATTCTAACAATTTTTCTGCTAATTCTATTCCTTCATCTGAATTATTTACAATATAATAAGCCAATACTGGACTTAATTTTTCCTTTGAAAATGGATATTCAATTCCAACTCCATTTTCTTTTAGCACTAAAACTTTAGTATCTTGTGGTACTTCAATTCCTGCTCCTTTTGCAATATTATATGGACTTTTTCCAACAATATCTGCATTTAATGCACAACCTTTTTCTTCAATAAACATACTTCCTCGTAATTTTTTAGTTTCACTATCACTTAAGAAATAGCATCCTGCATCTTTCATTAAAGCTTCAAATTCCTTTTGAATATCTTTATCTATTATTACAGATTGTTCTGATGCACAAATCATCCCATTATCAAATGACTTAGACATAACTAAATCATTTACTGATGTTTTCAATTTTGCTGTTTTATCTATATAACAAGGAACATTTCCTGGTCCAACACCTAATGCTGGCTTACCAGATGAATATGCTGCTTTTACCATTCCGGTTCCACCAGTTGCCAATATTAAATTAACATCTGGATGATGCATTAACATATTTGTTGCTGTTATAGATGGCTCTTCAATCCATAAAATACAATTTTCAGGTGCACCAGCTTTTATAGCTGCATCTCTAACTATTTTTGCTGCAGCAACACTACATTTTTGCGCTGATGGATGAAATCCAAAAATTATTACATTTCTTGTTTTAGCTGAAATAATTGATTTAAACATTGTTGTTGAAGTTGGATTAGTTACAGGTGTTACACCTGCAATAATTCCTATTGGCTCTGCTATTTCCTCATAACCTTCTTCTTCATTTTCATTTATTACACCAACTGTTTTATCATATTTTATACTATGATAAATATATTCTGTTGCAAACATATTCTTTGTTATTTTATCTTCATAAATTCCTCTTCCAGTTTCTTCAACTGCCATTTTTGCAAGTTCCATATGATGTTCTAATCCTGCCATAGACATTGCTTTAACAATATTATTTACTTGCTCTTGGTCAAGTTTTAAGTATTCCTCAGATGCTTTTTTAGCTTTTTCTACTAAACTATCAATCATCTTTTTTACTTTGTTATCATCAGTAATTTCGTTTGACATAAATGCCCTCCTTTTATCTATTGTTTTATTGAATTATATTAATAAAAATTATAAAAGTCAAATAAATTTCATCGACCTTTTTTGGCAGAATAATATATCAGAAAAAAGATAGTTACATTATTATATTATAACTACCTTTTTTCTACTTGTTTATAAAAATCTCATTGGTTAATTTATTACAATCACTTTTCTAATAAACTATATAACCTCAATTTACTTTTTACATATAGTGATTCTTTTATTTTCAAATAACACAAATATCCCATAATTAAAACCAATCCCCAATTATGCGCATATAACACTAGCAAACTACATCCAAACAGTAATATTGATAAACTTATAGTTGATACAACTTCTGTAATTTTATATGCTTTTGCTCTTCCACAAAAAATACACAATGCGCTTTTTAATATTCTACCTCCATCTAGTGGATAAATTGGAATTAGGTTTATAATTGCTAATATCAAATTTATATACATAATATCAACTTTAAAGAAACATATTATTCCCAAAATAAAATTAATTAAAGGACCTGCTATGTATATTATTATTTTTTTTAGCTCTAGTATGTTTGATTTTAATATCTTTTTATTATAATCTACTATTGGATTTATAAATGATATTGAAAATCCTATTGGCTTAACTTCCAGCACTGATGCTTTAAACCCTAAACATACACCAGTAATTAGATGTGCCATTTCGTGTATAAATGCAAATATCATTAGTAATATGTATAATTTTATCTGATTTGTTAGAAAAAATATTAATGCAAATATTAATATTTTTAAATCTACCTTTATTTGCATATCATCACTTATACTCCTTTTAATAATTCTATTTACAATTATAATTAAACTTTAAAACTGTAATAGATATTCTGGATTAACTGCTCTATTTTCCCTTCTAACTTCAAAATGCAAATGTGGTCCTGTTGCTTTTCCTGTTGACCCAACTTTTGCAATTTCCATTCCTTGATTTACTTTATCCCCCTCTTTTACAAGTAATTCACTACAATGAGCATATACAACAACTACATCATTATTTTGAATCTTTAAATGTATTCCGTAATCACCTTTTGAAGATGCTTCAATTACAGTTCCATCCATAGCTGATATAATACTTGTTCCAGTAGTTGCACCTAAGTCAATTCCTTTATGATTTGCAGAAACAATTTCTGTTGAATTTCTTGTTCCAAATCTCGATGTTACTCCACTATTTTGTAATGGATTTATAATATTAAAATTTGTTTTTATGTATTCTGCATCACTTTTCATTTCATCATCTGCTGTAATAAAGTTAGCAGTTTTTTCTATAAAATCTTCTGTACTTCCACCTATCCCAAGTTCCATATTTTGATTACTTGATTGCTCTTGAACTTCAGTAACATTCTGATTTCCATCATCTGTATTTGAATTTTCATTTTGAGTTTGTTCACTACTTTTATCATCTTGATTTTGATTATTTTCACTATTTTGTGATTCCTGGTTTTGTTCACCTTCATTATTTTTATTTAATTTTTTATCTATATCCTCTAATTTTGCACATACATCTGTATATATTTTATTAAAATTCACATCATAATTTAATACACTATTAATATTTGAAATATATATTTTTATTTTCTCATTTGGAGAATTTTTCACATAGTATATTCCACAATATATTAACAAACACACCAATATTTGAATAAACATTTTTTTAACTTTTGAAGTTGGTTCGCTTTTTGTAAAATTATCACTTGATATTCGTAAATCTGTATTCCTGCGTCTTTCTAAAACATCCTCTGCTCTTCTAATACGCTCTTCATCACTAATCAATCTATCCATATTAATAGCATCATTCCTTATCTAAAAAGTATCTCACTATTAATATATGTTTAGTATTAAAATATAATGCTTACAATTAATAATAATCCTAAAATTGCACTTGTACATTTTAATCCTCTCAATTTTCTTTTTACACTTGTATTATCAGGCTCTGTTTCTTTTAAATAATCAGCTATTATCAATTCTGCTTCTTTAATTACAAATTTTTTGTCATCCTCAGTTCTTTCATTTATATTTTTAAATTTATTTGAATACTCATGTTTTTTTGCCTTTTTATTTTCTTTTAATATAATTATAGCCTCCTCAATTGTATTAGATGGTACATCCTTTATTCTTATAATATTTCTCATATTTTCCATACCTATATACCTCCTAAAATTTATATATAGATATTTTTTCCATATTTTGTATTGTTATTCAAAAGTTTTTATAATTCCATCAGAAATTTTTTTGGACAAGTCCATTATTTTTGATAATGAAATATTTTGCAAACATCTAAAATTAAGCTCATTATCATTGTAATCCTTACCAACAACTACTTTTATTCCTATATCGCCTATTTTTTTCTTACTTTTATTAAGACCTCTTCCTATTATAATTCCATCATCTGCAATATATATGTTTCCAATTTCACTTTCTGCAGACAGAGCTGCATCTATTGCTACAACATATGGATTTTTATATTTTAACTTTATTTCTCTCATTTTTTGACTCATATTACTAAATGTTAAATTTTCATTTAGGTCTCCATATACATTAAAATTTTTATCTACGCCTTTTAATAAAGACCCTGTAATTGGTCCTATGCAATCTCCAATAACTCTGTCTGTACCTATACAACAGAAAACTATATTATTGTCTTTATTCTGCGTGATTTTTGATTTTAGTTTTTTTATAAAATTTATATAATTTTCATCCTCTTTCAAAATTTTCCTCCATATCAATTCTTTATATTAAGAATATGTAGAAAAATTTATTTATATTCATTCAAAGAAAATAAAAAGAGCTTTCAAAATTATACAAATAGGCATACTACCTAATAATTATAATTTTGTGCTCTTTTTAAATTTAAATATTATTATTGATTTTTAAATAAAAAACAATTTTCGTCATGAGAATAAATTACACCTATTGCCTGCAAATACGAGTATATTATTGTTGATCCAACAAATTTCATTCCTCTTTTTTGCAAATCTTTTGAAATTTTATCTGATAATTCAGATGTTGTTTTATTAACTTCATATATTGTTTTATCTTGAGTAAATTGTTTTAAATAATTGTGAAATGTTCCATATTCTGTTTGTATATTTTTAAATATTTTAGCATTAATTATACTAGCGTTAATTTTTAATTTATTTCTTACTATTTTTTCGTTTAATAATAATTCATTTATTTTTTTGCTATCATAATTACATATTTTATCAATATCAAAATTATCATATGCTTTTTCAAAATCCGCTCTTTTATTTAATATACACTCCCACGAAAGCCCTGCTTGAAATGATTCTAATATTAACATTTCAAATAAATATTTTTCATTAAAATTAGGTTTACACCATTCTTCATCATGATATTTTATATATAGTGGATTTTTTAAATTACACCATTTACATCTGTTTTTATTACTCATAAAGTGTTCCCCCTTTTTTATCCTAGAAAGTCTTTTCAATGTTTTTGTACATTTATCTAATTGTATTTTACCGTTATTATCACATTTTTTACATACTTTCAACGAGTTTTATCACATTTTTTACATTGTTTTTTGTCAAAATATCACATTCTTCACATTCGTAGTAATTTTTCTAACAGAACCATCTTATAGAGCCGTCCCCTTTGTTGGTACAGAAAACTTGCTCATATCATTTTTTTCTAATTTTAAAAGACTAATTTTATTATTAATTCCTCCGCCATATCCAGTTAAAGATCCGTTAGTTCCAACTACTCTATGACAAGGAATTATTATGCAAATTGGATTCCAACCAACAGCTCCACCTACAGCTTGTGCAGACATTCTTTTAATACATTTTTCTTTTGCAATTTCTTTTGCTATATCGTTATATGTAACCACTTTTCCATATGGAATTGAATTCATTATATTTATTACACTTGCTCTAAATGGTGTTAGATTATTTATTTTATATTTTGGTATAAACTCAGGATTTTTTCCTAAAAAATATATGTCTAACCATCTCGATGTTTCTTTAAATATTTCTAAGTTTTTTTCATCACAATTCAATGAATGTTTTTTTTCATCTCTTGATTCATCAAACCAAAGACCTGTGAGATATTCCCCATCACTATTCATATGTATTGTAGAAAATCCTGATGGAGTTTCATATTTCCATTTGTATAACATAAATTAGTTCCTTTATATTTTACTTTTCCAATTCATCATCACATTCCTTTACACGTGTGTTAACACCATTAATTACTTTGTACTCTCTCTTCTCATTTTTATATACCTTTTTTTGTATTTCTTCTGCTAAATTAATACCTTATATTTCTGACATGCCTAATAAATATATTGCTACATCAGCAAGTTCTTCTCCTAAATCATTTTTCTTTTTTCTCCAAGCCTCATATGCCTCTGCAAGCTCTCCATATGTTAAACAGAATTCTTTATTAATATCTGTTGTGTTAAATCCTTTATTTACTTTATTTTGGTATATCTCTTTTTGTAGTTTTTCCAAATCAATCATTTTATCAACTCCTCTATTTGTATTGTTTGAATTTTAACATATTTATAGTCAAAGTTCAATTTAATAAAAACTTAAAAATTTTATTATAAGAAAAGAGATTTAAATTTTCAATAATTTAAATCCCTTTTTATTTTTATCCTTCTATTTGTTTTCTTACTTCTTCGGCAAAGTTTTCTTCTACTTTTTCGATTCCTTCACCTTTTTCTAATCTTGCAAATCTGTTTATTTTTGCATTTTTTTCTTTTAATAATTGAGAAACTTTGATGCTTGGATCTTTTACGAATTCTTGATCTACTAAACAGATTTCTCCGTAGAATTTTCCAATTCTTCCTTGAACCATTTTTTCAGCTATTTCTGCTGGTTTTCCTTCATTCATTGCTTGAACTTTTAATATTTCCATTTCTTTGTCAACTCTTTCAGCTGGAACTGAATCTCTGTCTAAGAATTCAGGTTTTGCAGCTGCTATTTGCATACAAATATCTTTTGCAAGTTCTGGTGTAGCATTTTCCATATCGACTAATACACCAATTTTTCCATCTCCGTGGATATATTTTTCAACTGTTCCTGTTGTTTCAAATCTTTCAAATCTTCTTATTGTCATATTTTCTCCAATTGTTGCTATTTTGTTTGTTAAAACTTCTTGAACAGTTTTTTCTGGATCTGAAATAGATTTTTCAGCTAATAAATCTTCTACTGTTGCTGGTGCATTTACAGCTATTTGTTTAGCTATATCTGCAACAAATGATTTAAATTCGGCATTTGAAGAAACGAAGTCTGTTTCTGCATTAACTTCAACAACTGCTCCTACTTTTCCATCTTCTGATATATATGCATCTACTAATCCTTCTGCAGCAACTCTGTCAGATTTTTTAGCAGCTTTTGCTATTCCTCTTTCACGTAATAATTCGATAGCTTTTTCCATATCTCCATCTGCTTCTGTTAAAACTTTTTTGCAGTCCATCATACCTGCACCTGTTTTTTCTCTTAATTCTTTTACTTGGCTTGCTGTTACCATTGTAATACCCCTTTCTAAATGTTATTTTTGGAATTACAGTGCTTGTTTTAGCTACTGTAAAAAAATAAGCTCCCACAATATTTTATAATGTAGGAGCAAATATATATCCGCCCTAGCAATTAGGACTGTATTTACTTAATTATTCAGCTGATTCAGTATTTGATTCTGCAGCTACAACTTCTTCAATTGAAGGAGCTTCTGAAACTTCTTCGAAGTTTGTTTCTGTAGTATCTTCTGATTCACCTTGATGTCCTTCAATGATTGCATTTGCCATTACATCTGCAATTAATTTTACAGCACGTATAGCGTCATCATTTCCAGGTATTGCATAATCAACATCCTCTGGGTTACAGTTTGTATCAACTAAACCTACAACCGGAATGTTTAATTTTCTAGCTTCTAATATAGCTATTCTTTCTTTTTTAGGATCTACTACAAATAATACTCCAGGAATTTCTGTCATATCTTTAATTCCACCAAGATTTTTTTGTAATTTGTCCATTTCTTTTTTAAGTAATATTACTTCTTTTTTAGGTAATACATCAAATGTACCATCTTCTTGCATTGTTTCTAATTCATTAAGTCTTTCAACTCTTTTTCTTATTGTACCAAAGTTTGTTAGCATTCCTCCTAACCATCTTTGATTTACATAGTACATTCCGCTCTTTTCTGCTGCTTCTTTCATGCATTCTTGAGCTTGTTTTTTAGTTCCTACGAAAAGAACTTTCTTTCCTTCTTCTGCTTGACTTCTCATAAAGTCATAAGCTTCATCAATTTTCTTTGATGTTTTTTGTAAATCGATAATATGGATTCCGTTTCTAGCTTGAAATATATATTCAGCCATTTTTGGATCCCATCTTCTAGTTTGATGTCCAAAGTGAACACCAGCTTCTAGTAATTGTTTCATTGCAACTACTGCCATTTTAATTTCCTCCTTTTTGTTTTTACCTCCATAAAAGTTCAAACATTATAAAAAACTTATAGTTTTATAAGCACATTTTTATAACTAGTTTTATGTGTGTATTTTTAACGAAATTATTATACCAGCATTTTCCGTAAAAAGCAAGTATTTTTAAAAATTAATTATATTCCCCAACTTATATTCTTGGATTTATTTTTGCAATTTATAAAAAATGACAACCAATATGCCAAAGTTGCCATTTTGTTCTTATAGAAATTTGATTTTGTCTATGGTTTACATTTTTTCAATTTCTTCTCTTGTTAATCCTGTTATGTCCATTATTAGGGCTATATCCATTTGTTTTTCAAGCATTTTTTGGGCAATTTTTATTGCTTTTCTATTTTCTCCTTCACATATTCCTTCATCTTTTGCTTGAGCAATTGCAGCTAGTTCATCTCTTATTGCTTTTTCTCTTAATTCTGCTAATCTTCTTGTTTCTTCGTCT
>OLOL01000060.1_pt1 | contig 104118 bp, 90 predicted proteins | sample 1673081 | NCBI WGS metagenome assembly OLOL01 (sample SAMEA3136753, study PRJEB25190) | human gut metagenome
GTATAAGCAGAACAAAAAGGGTTCTGAAGCTTGCTGCCGAGGGAAAGAAAAAAGAAGAAATTGCGGAAATATGCCAAATTACTGTAGAAGAGGTGGCTGAAGTGCTGGAGGAGTAACCGCAATACCGGCATGAACGGCAAAATTTTATCTGTGCCAAAAACCAAAAGGATTGACAAATCGTTCAAAAAAAAGTATACTAATTAGACCGTGCAGCCGGGGGATTAGCGGTCCCCTGTACCTGAAATCCGCTATAGCAGGGGTGATGTCCGGCTTAGGGCTTGTGCCTGTGTGGCTGCCCTTTATAAGTGGCGTTGAAGTTTGGGTCTTACGCAACGGATGTCTGCGAACCGTGTCAGGTTGGGAACAAAGCAGCACTAAGCAGAATTTTCCGTGTGCCGTGAGGGTGCCTGGCGGAGTTAACTGTAAAGGTAACGCATATGGGTTTATGTTCGAAGCAGGACGCACGGTCTTTGAATTTTATAAGGACGGTTTTTCGGGATTTAATAAAAGGATTGCGTCAGGTCATTTCATATTAGTGGAGTGAACCGGCGCTTTTTTATGTATTTATATAAAAACGTACATAATGAAAAATACACAAAAATAAAGAAATCGATTAATGGAAAATAACCAAAATTAAAAATCATTTACAGATTCTATTGACAGGGAAATTGATATAGAATATGATTTATATATGCAAACGATTGCGCAAGCAAAATTGTATATTAAAAATAAATAATCATATTTTTTTTATTCTTTTGTGCAAACGTTTGCGTTAATGAGAGGAGTACATATGAGCGTAACAATCAAGGACATTGCCAAAAGGGTGGGGGTGGCCCCATCCACCGTTTCCAGGGTGGTAAACGGGAGCGCATCGATTTCTGAAGAGACAAAAAGCAGGATCCTGCAGGTGATGGAGGAGATGAATTATCATCCGAACAGCCTTGCCAGGAATCTGGTGAATGGAAGCACCTTTTGTATAGGCCTGATTATGGATGCAAGGGACGAAGGAACTTTTTCCAATACCTTTTTTAACAGAAGTGTATATGCCATTGAAAAAGTGACCCAGGCAAATGGTTATAATCTGCTGATAGCCAATGATGACAGCAGTATGGGTATATCTGCCGTGGAGAAGCTGGTTCTGGAGAAAAAGGTGGACGGGCTGATCCTGCCTTCCAATTGTGTGCGTACCGGCCTGGTGGAGATGCTGATGAGGAATGAATGTCCGTTTGTGGTTTTGGGAGAACCGGCGGTTATGAAAAAGGAAGCATGCTGGGTGGACGCCAATAATGAAGAAGGGGCGAAGGAGGCGGTACTCCATCTTGCCAAAGAGGGCTTTGAGCGGATCGCATTTTTGCTGGAAAACAGGAATACGGTATTTGCGGAAAAACGTCTTGCCGGTTATCTGGAAGGAATCAGGACTGCCGGGCTGGAAGAAAATCCGGATTTCATAAGAGAATGCGGACAGTCGGAGCAGGGAGGAAGCATAGCGGAGCATATGCTTGAGGAAAAAAAGCGGCCGGATGCCTTCTTATGTTCCAACAATGTGATCGCTTATCATGTGCTGCAGACATTAAAAAGAAAGAATATTTCCGTACCCGGAGAAACAGGGGTTGTCACCTTTGATAATTACCCTTTTGCTCAATATATGGATCCGCCTTTGACCGCTGTGGATGTAGATACCTTTGGAATAGGAGAACAGGCGGCCTTCCAGCTGATTCATAAAATAAAGAGGGCGGACAGCGGCAATCAGCAGACCCTGATATCCACCAGGCTGCTGGTACGTGAATCCTCCCGGAGAGGAGAAGTGAATGAATAGGGGAGCTATTCTGCATTCCTGTATCCTGCCGGACATTTATGCCAAAAACAGAAGCCTTTTAAGCTTCCGGCTGCGGACGGCAAGAGAGGATGCGGCGGAATGCAGCCTGGCTGTTTACGCCAGGACAACGCCGGAAAGGATACGGAAATTCCGTATGACCTGCAGCCTCCGCGATAAGGAGGCGGACTATTATACGGTGGAGGTGCCGTTTTCCAAAGTGGCAAGATACCAGAAATACTATTTCGAATTGGTGGGGAAGGGAGGCGAAAAGCTGTATCTGACTTCCTGGGGGATTCAGGAAAAGGTTCCGGAGGACGGTTTTTATGAATTTCTTTATGCCAATGAAAAGGACTGTCTCACCATTCCTGAATGGAGCAAAGGTCAGGTTTATTATCAGATATTTCCGGAGAGGTTCTGCAACGGAGACAGGGAAAATGATCCGGAGGGCTGCGTGGATTGGGGGAGCGCACCGGATAGGGATCATTATATGGGAGGGGATCTGCGGGGAATCCGTTCCCGGCTGGATTACCTGGAGGATCTGGGTGTGCAGTGTCTGTACCTTACACCGATTTTTCGGGGAGATTTTAACCACAAATATGCCACTACGGATTATTTTGAGGTGGATCCTTCCTTCGGTACCAAAGAGGAACTGGCGCAGCTGGTGGATGCCTGTCATAAAAAAGGAATCCGTATCATACTTGACGGAGTTTTCAACCACTGCGGAATCCATTTCCCGCCCTTTCAGGATCTGCTGGAGAAGCAGGAGGCTTCCCCGTACAAGGACTGGTTTATAGTGACAGATTTCCCGGTTACGCTTTCCCACCACAGCTATGAATGTGTGGGCGCTTATAAATGGATGCCGAAGCTGAATACATCAAACAGGGAGGTGAGGGAATTTGTCCTCAGCGTTATGGACTATTGGATAGATAAGTTCCATATAGACGGCTGGCGGCTGGATGTGTCGGATGAGGTGGATGGCAGCGTATGGACGCAGGCCAGGACCTTTCTCAAAGAAAAATATCCGGATTGCCTCCTGCTTGGAGAAACCTGGGGGAGCGGCAGGAAGCTGATGCTGGGAAACCAGATGGACAGTATCATGAACTATATTTTCCGGGACAGCGTAAGGGATTTTTTCGCGGCGGAAAGTATAGATGCCGCGGATTTTGACGGACGGCTGAACCATATGCTGGCGGAATACCCGGGAGAGATGCAGCAGGCTCTGTATAATCCGCTGGACAGTCATGATACGGAACGGTTTCTGTATCTGTGCGGGGGAGATAAGCGCAGGTTTCGGCTGGCGGCGGCCTTCCAGTTTGTATTTCCCGGTTCCCCGGTTATCTATTACGGGGATGAAATCGGTATGACGGGGGCTAATGATCCGGACTGCAGGGGGGCTTTTATCTGGGAAAAGGAAAAACAGGATGAAAAGCTGCTTCGCTGGTACCGCAGGCTGACCGCACTGCGGAAGGGTTCGGAGGTTCTGAGGAAGGGAAGCTTTACAGCGGTCTTATGTGAAGGCAGAACCTATGGTTTTGCGAGAAGCCTGGGGGAGGAAGAGCTCTATGTGTTTCTGAACGCGGGAGAGAAAAAAGAAGCGGTGCTTCCTGTGGCTTCTCCGGGGAAATATAAGATTATTTTTTCGGACAGAGAGGAAGAGGAAGGAAAAACAATCCGCGCCCGATGGGCGGAGGACGGAGGGAAAAATGGTGTGAACGGTGACCGGATGGACTGTCAGGGAAGGCTGGAGCTCATGGCCGGAGAGTGGTCCGTTTTGGTCATGGAAAAAGAAAAGGAGGAAAGAGGTTATGAAGAATAACAAAAAAATACTGGCAATTGTACTGACAGCTGCATTAAGCTTGGGGGCTCTGACAGGCTGTGGTAAATCGCCAGTAAATTCTGAAAGCAGCTCACAGGACGGTCCGCAAAACAGTACTGAGAGCAGCGAGTCAGCAACACAAAAACAGGATGAGGTCACAATCAATTTCTGGCACCATTACAGTGCGCAGTCTGCGGAAAATGAAACACTGATGAATGTGCTCATTCCCGAATTTGAAAAGGAAAACCCCGGTATCAAAGTAAATGCAGTTTCCCATGAATGGGCGGATCTGCACGATAAGATTCTGATTAATGCCAAAGCGGATACCCTGCCGGATGTGGCGCGTCTGGACAGCGCCTGGATTCCGGAATTCCAGAAGATGGGGATTTTGCTTCCGCTGGATGAAGAAATGGCTGATTTTGACGCCGTATCCGGCGGCCTTCTGGACAGTGCCATGAGCACCGCGCAGATAGGAGGACATTTCTACGGCCTGGCGTTGAACACCAATACCAAAATTCTTTTTTATAACCAAAAGGCCCTGGAGGACGCGGGACTTCCCGTTCCGGCCGACATGGATGAATTCGTCGATACGGTAAAGAAGCTTTCGGGTAATAATGAAAACGGGCAGCAGGTATGGGGATATAACGAACCGGCCCTGGCAGGCTGGAACCTGTGTCCTTTTATCTGGAGCTGCGGCGGGGAGCTTACCGATCCCGGCCAGACGAAAGCTTCAGGCTATATTAACAGCCCTGAAACCGTAGGAGCCATTCAAATGCTGGCAGATTTATACGCCCAGGGAGCGATTACCGGCTGGAACAGCGGTGATATTCCCATGACAGATGGATTTGGGACAGGCCGTTACATGCTTCTGCTGGAAGGTCCCTGGAAAATAACGGAAATGCAGGGGGCATATCCGGATTTTGCTTATGGGACAGCGCCTATGCCCGCAGGAAAGGGCGGTTCGGTTTCCGTTCTCGGAGGAGAGGATATTTCCATGTTCCAGTCCGCCAATAAGGAAGCCGCCTGGAAATTCATGCAGTTTATGACATCGCCCTACGCTCAGGAAGAGATGGCAAAATGCGGCCAGATCCCTGTAAACGAAGAGGCTCTGGAAAGCGATACGGTAAAAGAGGCTGATTTCGCGCCCTTCATCGATGCTATAAAAACGGCGAAAAGCCGTCCTACCGTAGCCAGCTGGTCGGAAATTGACAGCGAGCTTGCCACAGCCGTAACAGCCGTGATGAACAGGGATAAGACCGCCCAGGAGGCCATGGATGAGCTGGCGGTTAAAATGGACGCGCTTCTGGCTGAATGATATAACCGGATAAAGTTACTTTCATTTATTATAGACCAGATCTGTTCACTTCGTCAATGGCATGGAGAGCGGACTGTACTGCAGCGATAAGCAAAGGAGACATGGATGATGAGAAAAACATGGGGCAGCAGGATGCAGATCGGACTCCTTTTGCTGCCGGGAGTATTGATTTTCGGAATATTTACTCTGTACCCTATAGCAAAATTATTAATTATGAGCTTTTTTAAATGGGATTTTGGCTCCATACTGAATCAGGAATTTATCGGTTTCGCCAACTATGGGGAAGTATTCCGGGATCCGTATTTCCATACAGTATTTGTGAATTCCATCGTGTATACGCTGGTGACGGTTCCGGCCCAGATGCTGCTCGGCCTGCTTACAGCGCTGTTTATCAACAGCATCAACCACTTCCGAATTGGATTCCGTGTGCTGTATTATCTGCCGGTTATCACGTCCTGGGTCATTGCCTCCCTGGTTTTCAAATATGTGTTTAATACAGAAGGAATGCTGAATTATTTCCTTACCGATATCATTCATGTGACCAGCCGGAATATCCGGTGGCTGGATACCCGGTGGGGAGGGCTGACCATAGCCATGCTTCTTGGCATATGGAAAGGAATCGGCTGGAATATGGTGGTATTTCTGGCCGCGCTGCAGACAGTGCCACAGGAACTGTATGAGGTGGCTTCTCTGGACGGGGCGGGGAGCGTGAGAAAGTTTTTCTCCGTAACCCTCCCCTCCATCCGGGGGACAGTCCTGTTTGCGCTGGTCATGCTCACCATCGGGGGCTTCAATGTATTTACTTCTATTAAAATGATTACCGACGGCGCGCCGGGACATCAGACGGATACGATATTGACCTGGATGTACTATAAAGCCTTCAGCACAGGCAAGTTCGGTTATTCTGCGGCTCTGTCCTTTATAACAGCGGTGGTGCTGGGCATACTGGCCCTGTTTCAGTTCCGGCTGATGCGCAGCAGGAATTAGGCATAAAAGCCGGGAGGATTGAAAATGAAACTGACAAAAAGAAATGCTGTGCAATTTCTGTTATATCTGCTTCTGACGGCGGGCCTGGTGATTGTGGTAATGCCTTTCTGCTACATGATAAGCACCTCACTGAAGCCCAATGGGGCGCTCTATGAATTTCCGCCGCATTTTTTCCCGTCGCTTAAGGAAATTACACTGGAGAATTATGATTACATATTGCATCAGGGGAAATTTTATATGAATTTTCTGAACAGTGTGCTGGTATCCGGCATCACTGTGGCCATCGCCGCATTTGTGGCCGCCGCTCTGGGCTTTTGTATTGCCCGCTTCCGTTTTCCGGGTAGGAGTTTTCTCTTTTTATTTATTATGCTCACCATGATTATCCCCGGCACTACGCTGATCGTTCCTCAGTACGAGCTGGCAGTAAAGCTGAAGGTGATCAATAACCTGTGGGGGCTGATTCCCTTTTACGTGGCCTGGGTCATCCCGTATTCCACTTTTATGATTAAAGGTTTTGTGGAAAACGTGCCAAAGGAACTGGATGAAGCCATATATATGGACGGAGGGGGTGTGTTTACCGTATTTTTCCGGATTGTGTTTCCTCTGGCGAAGCCGGGAATCGCTTCGGTATCCATTTTCAATTTCCTGACAGCCTGGGAAGAATTTCCCTGGGCCAATACGGTAATAAATGACAACCTGAAAAGAACCCTGCCCATAGCCATATCCGGATTTTTCGGACAACACCAGTTTACCCAGTGGGGCTACGTATTCGCCCTTTCGGTACTGAGTCTGCTGCCGATTCTGATAATTTTTATTTTTTGTCAAAAGTTCTTTGTTGCCGGTCTGACAGCGGGAAGTGTTAAGGGTTAATTGGTTATTGCCAAATATTGTGTGTTGTATCGTTTATATGCTGACTATATACTTATGCCTGAGGGTCTGTGCCGGAAAGACAGACCCCCGGGCATATTATTGTTTTTAAGAAAGGAAGCATATGAAGAAAAAAAATATTGCACATTCCCTGATAGCGGCAGCCGTTTTGTTTCTTGCAGGTACAGGCCTGAGAGCAGAAGCTGCTCCGGCAAAGTTAAATAAAGGAGATACGGTGGTTGGGTATTATACCAACTGGTCTTCCGATAAAGGCTACAATCCGGCGGATATTCCGGCAGGGAAGCTGACTCATCTGAATTATGCTTTCGCTAAGATAGATCCTGCAGCGAACACAATAGCTGTGGCTAATCCGGAAAAAGATTTGAAAAATTTTGAACAGCTCAGAAATATGAAAAAGAAATATCCGGGATTAAAAACGCTGATTTCCGTAGGAGGCTGGGATTATTCTACATATTTCAGCGTCGTGGCGGCAACAGAGGAAAGCAGGAACCAGTTTGCGGCAGGATGTGTGGATTTTATACTCACCCATGGATTTGACGGAGTGGATCTGGACTGGGAATATCCTGTGTCCGGAGGACCGGCGGGTAATATCAACAGTCCGGAGGACAAACGTAATTTCACCCTTCTGCTGTCCGCCATCAGGAACCAGCTGAATGCGCAGACCCAGCGGGACGGCAAAAAATATTATCTCACCATAGCAGGCGCTGCCAATTCCAATTATCTGAATAAGATAGAAGCGCAGCAGGTAGTGGGGCTGGTGGATCATATTTTCGTCATGGCCTATGATATGCATGGATCCTGGGATACCTATTCGGATTTTGGAGCGCCGTTATACAATCCCCAGGAGAGAAGCCCTCAATATAAAAACAGCGTGCATGACGGCGTTCAGGCCTATCTGAATGCAGGTGTGCCGGCAGACAAGCTTGTTCTCGGAATGCCCTTTTATGGCTATATTTATGAAGGGGTGGGAGCGGCTCAGGAAGGAAGATACAGTACTTTTTCATCCGCACGCTCAATCAGCTATAATAGTATTAAAGGAACCTACCTGAATAACCCGGCATTCTCTTCCTTTTACCATGAAGGGGCTGCGGTACCCTATCTGTACGGAAACGGCATCTTCATTTCTTATGAAAATTCCCGTTCCATCGGGACCAAGGCGGCATTCGCCAGAAATCTCGGTCTGGCAGGGGTAGGAATATGGGAGCTGTCACATGACAGCGCAGGAGAACTTCTGGAAAGTGCCCGGGTCGGTTTGATCGGAGCATAGCAGTCTTGCAAAAAAGGATTCCATTGCGTATAGTAAATGACATAGGAAATGATAAGAAAAATCATCCGGATAGGGACAGGCAATGGAAAATCGAGTTACGGAATTTGAACAGATAATGAAGGATTGTACACTGTGCCCCAGAAACTGCCATGCTGACCGGCTTGGCGGAAGAAGGGGCTACTGTGGACAGGGAGCGGAGATTATGGCGGCAAGGGCGGCGCTCCATTTTTGGGAGGAACCCTGCATTTCCGGGGAAACCGGATCAGGCACCGTGTTTTTCAGCGGCTGTGTGCTGCGGTGCGTATACTGTCAGAACCATAATATTGCGGAGAGCAGAGCCGGCAGGATAATCGGCTGGGAACGGCTGTCTGAAATATTCCTGGAACTTCAGGATAAAAAAGCGAATAATATTAATCTGGTAACGCCAACTCACTTTGTCCCGCAGATTGCGCTGGCATTGGAACAGGCAAGGCTTGGGGGACTGCACATACCTGTAGTATATAATACCGGAAGCTATGAGCGGGTGGAGACCTTGAAACGGATGGAAGGCCTGGTGGATATTTATCTGCCGGATCTGAAATATATGTCTTCCCGGCTGGGAGAGCGGTATTCCCATGCGGCTGATTATTTTGAAACCGCATCGGCCGCTATTGCGGAAATGGTAAGGCAGACGGGCGGACCGGATTTTGATGATAAAAGCGGTCTTATGAAAAAAGGAGTCATTGTACGGCATCTGGTTCTTCCGGGCTGTACGGCAGATTCCAAAAAGGTAATATCCTATCTTTACCATACCTATGGGGACAGGATTTACATCAGCATTATGAACCAGTTTACACCGGTGTGTGAGTTATCCTTCTTTCCGGAATTGAATCGGAGGATAACTGCCCGGGAATACGAAAAGATTGTGGATTACGCCCTGGATATCGGAGTGGAAAACGGGTTTATCCAGGAAGGGAATACGGCAGAGGAAAGTTTTATACCGGAATTTGACGGAGAGGGGCTGTGATGTGGTGAATGTGATAACGGGTTTTATGAATGCTTTTCAGCAGCCCGCGCAGTCTGTGGCGATAGGAATCCTTGTGCCGAAGGAGCTGTATGCAAGGGACAGCAGTAACGAGCAGATCATGGGCATCGTAAACAGCCGGAGCCTTTGCCTTAGAACTTGGCAAAAATTGTTAAGACAGGCGGGCGTTTGTTTTTTATACTATTCATGTAGCTATTACAAAAGAAGCGCGGAGGTGGTGTATTGAACAACTTCACAAAAATTGGCGAGGCATTGAAGTATATTGACGGACATCTGGATGAAAAGATAAATCTGGAAAGCCTTTCGGAGAAATTTTATTTTTCACCCTATTATTTTCACCGGTTATTTACAGCTGTGGTAGGGAAATCCCTGGCGGCATATATTCGGGACAGAAGAATTCTCTTTGCCTGCAGACAGCTTGGCACTACGGATAATACCATTCTGGAGATTGCCCTTAACTGCGGATGGGCTGGTTATGAAGTTTACCAACAGGCTGAGAGGCGGAATTCTTCTTAATCCGAATATTATTAAACGTGATCGGCTCCTCATTGCCGGTACCTGCGGGAACGGCAGTAAAACATGGGATGTATGGAATGCTTTTGAAGAACTGAGCGCAGAGAAACCTTTGGGCAACACTTTATCAGGGCATGGCTATGAAGTCCGCATGTATGAAGGGGAACGTTGTATTGTTTATGCAGGAAACGTGGTATCTGACAGAAAAGTGGACAGCGCATACACATTATTGGAGCTGCCGCCCTGCCGTTACGCTTCTTTTGAGATTTATGTATCGAATGGTTATGAGAGTGAAAATAACGCCATGGATGAATGGCTGGCTTCGAATGAAGAAGGTTATTCTGAAAAACTCCTGAATGGGAAAAATTATTGTGTGGAGTATTATGATGAACGCTTCAGCGGCGAAGAGAGCGGAGCTATTGTGGAAATATGGATACCGATAGAGAAAGGCTGAAGCCGTGGATTCATAGGAAAAAGGTAAAATAGAAAAACGATATAATTTAATACGGCCGTTCCGCAATAGCTGCGGAATGGCCGTTTGACATAAAGCCATATTCAGCAAATGGGGCGCCGAAGTGCGTATCATCCGCCGCCGGATTCAGATATCCTGCTTTTGGAAGATATGGCAGCTTATAAGGTACATGGCATATACCCATACGATAACGAGCAGGGGAGAAAGATACAGCAGATTGGTAATAAACTTCTCGGAAAGAGGAATACCAAACATATCGAGCAGTTTATACAGGGCCATGCCAATAGCGGCAGGGGCTGCAAAAGCGGCGATGGAAAGCATTCTTGCTTTTTCCGCACCGAATTTAAAGAGCAAAGGAATTACCAGGCTTCCGAAGAAAATACCGATGACCATGCCTATACCGGCCACTGCCAGGAGTGTAATCCATTCCTCCGGGGAATTGATATGGAAACTCTTGAACACAACTCCTCCTGCAATACCCAGTACAAAACCGGTTACCGCGCCAAAGGCAGAAAATATAATTAAGGTAAGAAATTTTGCAGTTACCAGATCCTTTTTAGTGATAGGCATAACCAATGCGTATTTATCCCACTTGGAAATATTGTCAAAAGAAAAAGTGGTCATTATCATCATACTGCACAGCAGGCAGCAGGTAACCTGATAAGCCGCCGTTCCGCCCTGGGGTATCATAAATATGATAAAAAACAGCAGAAGTACAGCCATGGATCGCATATTATGGAGTATGTTATAGATGTCTTTAAGTATTAAGCTTTTCATTTCGCAGCCTCCCCCTTTACATACAGCAGAAGTATATCATCGATGGCAGGATGATCCACAATAACATTCCGATAACGGGCCATTGCTTTATCCCTGTCTGCCACAAGGACATTCCACTGATAATCCTCTTTGCGGTAAGCCAGGATGTCTCCCGGATCAATTCTGTCAAAATCATCCTTGCTGCAGCGCAGAATGCCATAATTATAAATCAGCTCATCCTTGGTTTTGGAAAAAACAATTTTGCCTTCATGGATAAATGTGACGTAGTCTGCAATCTTTTCCAAATCCGTTGTGATATGAGAGGACATCAGAATGGAATGATTTTCATCCTGGATATAATCCAGAAATATATCCAGAATATCATCTCTCATAACCGGATCCAGCCCGCTGGTGGCCTCATCCAGAATGAGAAGCTTGGAATCATGGGAAAGAGCGTTGGCGATACACAGCTTCATTTTCATACCTTTGGAAAAGGTTTTGATTTCCTGGTTGGAGGGCAGCTGGAATTTATCCAGATAGTCTTTGTAAGCGGCCGGATTCCATTGACGGTAGGCAGCTGCGGAAATCTTCCCCACTTTGGCGGGAGTAAGCGTTTCATAAAAATTAATTCCGTCGAAAACAACGCCGATATTTTCCTTCAGCTGTCTGGGATTTTCGGAAAGCTCTTCTCCCCAGAAGGTAACGGAGCCTTCATCCCGCTTAATTAAATCCAATATGGCGTTGATAGTGGTGCTCTTGCCTGCGCCATTTTCTCCAATTAACCCCATGATGGTTCCCTGGGGAAGAGTAAAGGAAACATGATCCAGCTTGAAGCCGGGATATTCTTTTGTCAAGTCAGTTATCTGTAATGCGGATACCATATTTTCTCCCATCTGCGCGCAGGGCACGCCATATTATTCTTCTGATTCTTCATAGAACAGTGCCAGTATTTCCTGGAGCTTTTCCAGCGGAATGCCGCAGGAACGGGCCGTTTCGGCAGCCTCCTGCAAAAATTCCTCTACCTTTCGCTGCTGCTCTTCCTGATAAAAATCTCTGTTTCTTGCGGATACGAAGCTGCCGCGTCCGACAGTTGTTTCGATAAATCCGTCTCTCTGCAGATCCTCATAAGCCTTTTGGACAGTGATAACGCTGATATGCAGTGATTTCGCCAGGGCGCGCATGGAAGGGATGGCATCTCCTGCCTGCAGCTGCCCGTTCATAATCATTGACTTCATCTGCGAGGTTATCTGTTCGTATATAGGCTTGCTTGAATTATTACTGATTATAATTTCCACAAAACCCTCCGGAGTGTTCTATAGTGTACTTGCTGTATAAGTACACTATAGAACACTATCATAATGTTGTCAATACCCCGTTTATATTTTTTGAGAAACAATATCTGGAAATAAAAAAGGTCTGCCGGAAACAAAAGCTTGTTCCCGGCAGACCTGCCTTAAAAAGCGTGGAGCGGGAAAGAAATACAATTCCGCCCGGCATTTATTTATTCGTCTTCATCATCTGTGACAGGCAGGCTGAAGATAAATTCAGTGCCCACACCTTCGGTGCTGATTACATTGATATTTTCATTGTGAGCCTGAATGATTTCTCTGGTAATGGACAGGCCCAGGCCGGTGCCTTTTTTATCCTTGCCTCGTGAGAGGTCCGTTTTATAAAAGCGATCCCAAATCAGCTTCAGGCTTTCTTTGGGGATGCCGATGCCGCTGTCTTTAATGGAGACAAAAACCTTATTCCTTTTTTCTGTGGTTTCTATCTTAATAACCGAATCGGAGTGGGAAAATTTAATTGCGTTGTCCAGCAGGTTATACAGCACCTGCTGGATTTTTCCCATATCGCCGTTTACAAAAAGCTGTTCGCCGGTGAGCACAAGCTCAATGGCAATGTGCTTTTGCTGGCAGGTGCCTTCAAAAGAGGCGGCGGTATTGCGGATGATGGAGTTGATGTCAAAATCCGTCTTTTCCAGTACCATGCCCCTGGTATTCAGGTTATTCAGGGTAAGCAGGCTGTTGGTGAGCTTGGTGAGGCGCTCCGTTTCGTTCAGGACGATTTTCAGGTATTTTTCATGCAGCTCAGGGGGGATGGTGCCGTCCAGCATGGCTTCCAGATAGCCCTTGATGGAGGTCAGGGGTGAACGGAAGTCATGGGAAACATTGGCAATAAATTTCTTCTGGTTGTCCTCCCCGCGGGCAATTTCACTGGCCATATAGGACAGGGATGCAGCGAGATAACCGATCTCATCTTCGCTGTCCACCTGGAATTCATAATGCAGGTTGCCCGCCGCATATTGTTCCGTGGCCTCGGTAATTTTACGCAGGGGAAGATAAACCATCTCCGTAAAAAAGATGAGGATGATAAGGGACAGCAGGAAAAGGATTACCAGAATAATATAGGAAATGCTGAGCAGGCTTTCACTGGTGGAGCGCAGGGACGCCATAGCCGTGTGTATGACAACATATCCCCGTACCTTGAAATCAGAAGTAATGGGGGCGTAGACGCTTAACATTTCCTTATCAAAGCTGTCGAAAAAATTACCGATTGTATAATAGGAGCCGACTGTTTCCGTAGCGTTAAAGCCCTCCACGATACGGGGATGATCCAAATCCACAGGGGTATTGGTGTCCATTATCATACGTCCGGAAGGGTTAATAATCCATATGGTGGAATCCAGATAAACAGCCAGGGAATCCAGCTGAATTTTTACCGTTTCCAGGGAAGCTTCGTTATTATACAGATCCGATGCATAGGTATTGGCGATGAGAGTCGCTTCCTTATATAGGGTATCTGCTTTTTCTCTTTTCATATGTTCCAGAGTCATGCTGGAACCAAAGGTGGCAACTACGATGAAGCCGAAAAATCCAAATATCAGGTAGGCCAGCAGGAATTTTAAATAGAGGGTTTTCCTCATTGTTTCACCTCAGTTTATTGCCTTACTTCAAATTTATAACCAATGCCCCAGATCGTAGCAATCCTCCAGGATTCATGATCCTTGATTTTTTCCCGCAGACGCTTGATATGCACGTCAACGGTACGGGTATCTCCAATATACTCATATCCCCAAATCTGATCCAGAAGCTGTTCTCTGGTGAAGACATGATTGGGGGAGGAAGCAAGGAAATAAAGAAGTTCCAGTTCCTTTGGCGGCATTTCCACTGATTTCCCCATATAGAGAACGGAGTAGTTTGTCTGATTGACCGTGAGATCCGGATATTCCACGCATTTGATATTGGATGGTTCCGGGGCAGCCGGAGCGGTTTTATAGCGCCGCAGCACCGCTTTCACGCGGGCCACAAGTTCCTTGGAATCAAAGGGTTTTTCCATGTAGTCATCGGCACCCAACTCAAGGCCCAGCACCTTGTCAAAGATTTCTCCCTTGGCGGAAAGCATGATGATAGGAATGTTGGACTTGCTGCGGACCTCGCGGCATACCTGATAGCCGTCTATGCCGGGAAGCATCAGATCCAGCAGGATCAGGTTGGGAGAAAAGCTGTCCACCGCGGAGAGGGCGGATTCACCGTCCCCTACGATCATGGTTTCAAAGCATTCCTTTGTCAGATACAGGGAAATCAGTTCTGCGATGTTGTTATCATCGTCCACAATCAAAATTTTCTGTTTATTTACCATGTAAGTTGTCTCCTTTACAATGAGGAAAGAGCATGCCTGAAATACTGCTCAGCGGGGCTGCCGCTATATCAGGCTCAGGATTTGAATTCCACTATGGTGACACCTGCGTCCCCTTCGCCGTATTCCCCAAGGCGGTAGGATTTTACATACTTTACTTTGCGCAGATGGTTCTGTACTGCATTACGAAGGGCGCCGGTTCCCTTTCCGTGCACAATGCGCACGGTGGAAAGATGGGCCAGATAGGCGTCATCCAGGTATTTGTCCAGCATCGACATAGCTTCATCCACCGTTTTCCCCAGCAGGTTGATTTCTGAAGAAATGGAAAGAGATTTGGACATACGTATCTTTCCGGAGCCGGTACGGCCGGCTTTGGCGGTGGCGGACGCATCTTTTTCCTGGATAAGCACCAGGTCCCGGATGTTGGTCTGGGTACGGATGATGCCGCATTGTACGAACAGGTTGCCCTTGTTGTCGGGCATGGTGCTTACGGTGCCTTTCAGTCCCATGGAAACAATACGGACGGATTCACCCAGCTTCAGCTGGGAGGGCTTCACGCCGGACTGTGCGGGCTGCTGGTTCTTAACGGCCAGCTTTTCGTTTTTATCGGAAATTTTACCGCGAAGGTTTTCCCTGGCTTTTTCCAGATCCTTCATGGATGCGCCGGGGCCGGCCTTCTGGAAGGCACGGATAGTCTCATCGGCTGTATTTTTGGCATCCTGAAGGATTTCACGGGCCTGTTCATTGGCCTCCCGCAGAATGCGTTCTTTTGCCTGGTCAATTTTTTCCTGTTTGGCTTCCAGCTGCTTTTTGAGGGCTTCCACTTCTCTTTTGTAGGAAGCGATCTCCAGCTGTTCTTTCTCTATTGTAACACGGCTCTGCTCCAAATCGGTAAGCAAATCTTCAAAGCTTTTAGCCTCCGCACTGATCTGGGTGCGGGCGGAATTGATAATATCATCGGAAAGGCCCAGCCTTGATGAAATGGCAAAGGCGTTGCTCTTCCCGGGAATGCCGATGAGCAGGCGGTAGGTGGGGCGGAGGGATTCCACATCAAATTCGCAGCAGGCATTTTCCACAAAGGAGGTGGAGAGGGCATATACCTTCAGCTCGCTGTAATGGGTGGTGGCCATGGTACGGATTCCTCTGTCGTGCAGGAAGTTGAGGATGGCGATAGCCAGGGCTGCGCCTTCCGTGGGATCCGTGCCCGCGCCGAGCTCGTCGAAAAGACAGAGGGAATCGGCGTTCGCATTTTTGAGGATGGAAACGATGGAGGTCATGTGAGAAGAGAAGGTACTCAGGCTCTGCTCAATGCTCTGTTCATCGCCGATATCTGCATAAACTTCACGGAAGATGGACAGCTCCGAACGATCCAGGGCGGGAATATGAAGGCCTGCCTGACCCATAAGGCAGAAAAGGCCGGTGGTTTTTAAGGATACTGTTTTACCGCCGGTATTGGGGCCGGTGATTATCAGCAGGTCATAATCCTTTCCCAGACGGATGTCGATGGGAACGGTTTTTTTCTTATCCAGAAGCGGGTGTCTTGCCCCGCGGATATTCAGGATGTGATCCTCGTTGAAAATCGGTTCCGTTGCGTTCTGCTCCAGGGCGAGGGACGCCTTGGCAAAAATGAAGTCAAGAAGAGTGAGGATTCTCTGGTTTTCCGCGATATCCTCGGTATGCTCAGCAACCTGTGCGCTGAGGGAAGCAAGTACTTTTTCGATTTCTTCCTGTTCCTTGATTTCCAGTTCCCGCATCTGGTTATTCAGATTTACGACAGCGGCAGGCTCGATAAACAGCGTGCTTCCTGTGGAGGACTGATCGTGGATCATGCCGGGTACCTGGCTGCGGTACTCTGCTTTAACCGGAATACAGTAACGGCCGTTCCGGGAAGTGATGAGAGCGTCCTGCAGATAGGAATGCAGGGAGCCGTTCACCATGCCGGAAAGCTGGGAATGGATGCGGTCGGTGGTTATGGACATGCTGCGGCGGACATGCTTCAGCCCGGGGCTTGCATCATCTGCGATTTCTTCTTCGGAAAGGATACAGCGGTAAATTTCATTGGAAAGAAGCGTGAGAGGCTCGATGCCCTGGAAAAGGGCGGTAAGGGAGTCCTCGGGCGTGTCTTCCCGATCCTGTCTTCCGTAATTTTTAACACGGGCGGCGTTTTCCAGAAGGCCGGCGATTCTAAGAAGCTCCGGCGCGGAAAGGGTGCTGCCGATTTCCAGGGATTTCAGGCTCATGCCCAGCTCACGGTTGCTGCCGAAGGATATGCTTCCTTTTTTAAACAGGCGGGTGAGGGCGTCCCTGGTCTCCATCTGGGCGGTCTGTATTTCCTCCAAATCCGTCATGGGCACCAGTTCCCGGCACAGTTTGCGCCCGGGATCGGAGGTGGCATGTTCGGTGAGGCGGTTTATGATTTTGTTATATTCAAGAGTGTTTAATACTTTTGCATTCATTTTTCGGGTTTGATACTCCTTTTTGCGATAAACAGGGGCAGCGGCGGTGAAAGGCTGCCGGGTAAATAAAACATGGTCTTTTGGCTCCGGTAAAAGGTTTACAATTGATGGATACGGCATTTATCAGGCTATCGACATTATAACATGCAAAGAGAAGATATCCAATAGCAGAAAAAGTGCGGGACCGGTATGAAATGTGACGCTAAGACTGTCAGGGTAAGCAGGATTCTGCTTTTTTCCACAGCGCGTCCCAGCCATAGCTGGAATTTTCAAGGATGTGGGTGCGGATGGGAAGGGCACGGATGATTTCTAATTCGGTTTGCTGCCGTATTTCCAGGATCCGGATCACGTCATCGAAGCCATTGATGCCGTGTTTTCTGCCGTAAGGTGTATTTTCCATGTATTGGATGAGGGCGTCTATCCAGGAGCCGTATTCGGAGACTCTTTGTTTGGCGACGCGCGTAATGGTTTCCCTTACGTTGGTCTGGGAAAGGTAAAACAGAACAGGGGAAAGCGGCAGAACCGTGCTGATGAGATCATTGAAATATTGTTTCATTGTTTCTGTATCGGCAAGCTGTATGAGCATAAGCTCTGTGACCTGGTTCTGAAGGAAAGCGCATTCGAATATGGTGAGTTCATCCTTTGCTTTTGCCTGAGTGCCGAAGGAGAGCCATCTTTTGTGGATTAACTCACGGAATTCGGAAAAGGGGATCCGGCTGTCATATACCTCTCTGTCTTCCATGGCTTTATAAAATTCAGGGGTGCCGGTAGTGACGTGGGTATAGGATATGATGGCATATCCGTCTTCTATATGGGTGTTTTTATCAATGTCGGCACGGAATGCAGTGTAAGGGGCGAGGATATTGTCCAGTTCTTCCAGGGTAAGACGGGCATTCCAGGCAAGGTCGGCGGGATGATAATCGCCTTCCGTGTATAAATTCGTTTTTTGACCGCGGGTGCTATAGCAGTCGGCAATTTTCTGAGCGAAGGTGGATTTTCCCGAACCGGGAATTCCTTCCACTAATATGAGTTTGGAGTGCATAAAAAATCCTTTCCTGTTTATAGGGAGGGATGCCCGGGGCTTCCCGTTCAGGGGTTCAAAGCTATTATAACATATTAATTGTACTGCTTTCCATCATACAAAAAAATAAGATTATGGCTTTCCGGTAGTCATTTACACCCCAAATTATGCCATTTAAGGACAAACTAAGCCAGGGGAAGCAAAATTTGTTATTATTATAAAAAGGGGGTGGTGTGATGAATAATGTTACAAAAAATATTCCATTTCTATTCTTGTTTTTATTTTTGACTTTATCGGGCTGTGGAAACCAGAGTATAAACAGCAATAAAGAAACGAATGTTCCGGAAATATATACGGAATTTAGTGAAACGTATAATGGCGAAGTAAAAGTGATGGACGGATTTGAGGGCAAAATGTATTATAGTTATGGCTTATGGGGAGAAAACTCTGAGTACATGCAAGATACTACTGTTTATTTGGAAAATAATAAGCTGCGTACTTTTATGTCTTTCACGAATAATATGGGAAAACAGTTTAATTTTACTTTAGTTATTTTTGATAATTATAAGCAGATTGATTTTGAGGTTGATGGAAAATTAATGAAGCAATGTACTGTGAATATTAAAAATAAATCAGATATAAATATTCCCATTACAATATCTTCATTAGAAGAGGGGAAACACGATCTTGTATTTGCTGTTTTCCTGGATACATATATGGAATTGACAGATGAGGAGCGATTACAGACAGGGGGTACTGCGTTAAGGTGTCTGGCTGTTGTTGGTGGTAAGGAAGCTTTCGCTAATAAATTTACATATCAGCAATTTGATATGATAGAAGCGCGGACAAATGGTATAGTAATTAACAAATTTAACGGAAATGAATACTTCATAGAAGCAGGAAATCTCGATGGAGAGACGGAGAGCAGTGCTATTATTTTTATGGATAATTTTGAGCAGATAAACCTTCTGAATACACAGAGCTATCCCTATGATCTTGTGAGTCTGGAGCACGGAAAAGAAATAATGATATCTTTGGATAAGTATTTGGAACGTATAAGCAAAGATAGTACCCCCCATGAAATTACGGCTATTTGTGTCAGAAAAGCAGGAATAGACGGGGATATTTATAATGGCAGTGTGTTTTTTACGCAGAGACTTCTGAGCGATACTTATACTGAATAAACCTTTGAAAGTTTATATTCCAGCTCTTCCTTCTGCCGTTCCTTTGCCGAAGAAACATGATTTTTGGGGGAAGAATTTCCAGCTTTCCGGCTTTTTTATGCATAAAACAGCCATCTTATGTTATAAGACGGCTGTCCGCATCAGAAAGCATATTATGTGGATTACGTCAGGTGCTTTTCGAAGGTCTGGGAACGTCAGCCTTTTACCGCGCCTGCAGTAAGTCCTTTTATGATATGCTTCTGCATACACAAATAAAAGATGACAATAGGCAAAATGGAAACCACGGATAATGTCATGAACCGGGGCCAGTCCACGCTGAATTGGCCTTTCGCCCGGAATACCTCAAGCACTACGGTACCTTTCATTCTGGAATTCAGGAAAATGTTGGGAGCAATGAAGTCATTCCATATCCACATGGTGTTGAAAATGATGGATGTGGCGGTGATGGGCTTCATCAGGGGGAATACGATGCGGAAAAATACCCCGCCTACGCTGCAGCCGTCCACAATGGCCGCTTCCGTCAGCTCTTTGGGTATGGTTCGCATATAACCCACCGCGAGGAAGACTGTCAGTGCCGAGCCATTGCAGTAAAATAAAATCATGCCATGGATGGTGTCGATCAGTTTCAGGGCCTGCATTACCTCAAACAGGGACAGCAGAATCGCCTGGAAAGGCACCAGAAAGCCTATCATCAGATAGACCATAAAAGCATTATTGAGCTTGTTGGCATTAAAAACAATGGGATAAGCCGCCATTTCTCCGATCACTACAATAAGGAGTACGGAGCAGACCGTAATGATTAAGGTGTTGCCAAATGCCCGGTAAATCTGAGCCTGGGAAAAAATATCTTTATAGTTATCGAGAAACAAAGTTTTGGGAAAGGCTACGGGATTAAAACTCATTTCCGTCATGGGCTTAAAGGTGTTAATAACCAGGTAGTAAAAGGGATACAGGAAAATCAGGCATATCGGGATCAATACAAGATCCGAAAGAAACAGTTTTTTTCCCTCTTTTTTCTTTTTCATGAAAGATCCTCCTCCCTTTTGCGCATGGCCATAAACTGTATGCAGGAAATAATCATAACGAGAATGATAAAAATGGTTGCAAGCGCTGTGGATGCGCCGTATTGTTTTTCAGATATTCCGCGCTGTATGATAACCTGGGTTACCGTGTAATTGGAAAAGCCCGGCCCGCCTTTTGTAAGGGCATAGGGCAGATCATAGACCTTAAGGCCGTTGGTGAGAAGCAGCAGGGTATTCACGGTAAAGCCCGGTGCCAGCATGGGAATGGTGATTTTGGTAAACTGCTTCCATTTGCTCGCTCCGTCGATACTTGCCGCTTCGTAATATTCCTGGGATATAGCCTGCAGATAGGCGAGATAGACGGTGGCATGCCAGCCGGTGCTGGTCCAGACAGCTACAGCAATAATACACAGCCGCGCCCCCCAGCTTGTGGAGGTCCAGCCAATGGGCGACAGGCCCAGGTTTCCCAGAAGGGAATTGGCTGCCCCGGTAGGCAGAGGAGACAGGATATAGCCCCAGATATAACCCAGCAGAAGAGCGCTGACGATGGAAGGAAAGAAAAAAATGGCTCTTTCTGCAGATTTCAGCTTGGTTTTTTTGTCCAGAAAAACGGCAAGCGGTATGGAAAGTACGTTAATGAGGATCATGGTACAGAAGGTATAAAACAGGGTGTTGAACAGAGCCTGCCGCATTACTTCATCCTGAAAGACGCCGATAAAATTTTTGAGTCCCACGAAGCGGTATTCGTGATTGACACCATTGAAATCCGTCACACTGTACATGATTGTTTTCAGCAGCGGAATGATGGTAAACGTGGTGAAGGCTATCAGCGCCGGTAAAAAAAATATTTCATATTGGAATTGTCTGACCAGTTTTTTCTTTTTCATATCCGTCTCGGTTCTCCTGTTCTTCCTGAGCATGGTTAAAACATGCTCATATTTCCGCAAAAGGGAGCGCCTTATTTTATCGCCGGGCTTTTGGCCCGGCGATGAACAATTTATAGCACTTTATTCTGCGGAAACCTCGGCCAGCTTGGCGTCCAGTTTGGATGCGGCTTCTTCAGGTGTGATGGTGCCCACCATGCAGTCCTGAAGGGACTGGATATAGGTAAGTCTCAGGGATTCCGTATAGGAAAGCCAGTCGGCCATAGGGATATAATATTTGCCGTCCTTTACCTGGGTAACGGCTTCCGCGATTTCTTCCGGGAATTCAGGACTGTAGCCATTGGCGATGGTAAATCCGCCGTAGCCTTTATACTGTGCTTCCAGTCCTTCGGGAGAAGCGGCAAATTCCAGGAATGCCTTTGCCAGTTCTTTATTCTGGCTGGCGGAATTGATACAAAGCCCTACGTTAACAGCGCCGCAGTAATAGGTTTTTTCCGTGCCGGGAACACCCATACATTTATAATTCATATCCGGATTGATGGTATCAATGGTATTCAGGTTCCAGGAGCCGCTGAGAATCATAGCCACCTGGCCGGTAGCGAAGGCGGTAACGATCTCATCGCTGGTAGCCCCTACCATGTCCGCCGTCAGATAACCGTTATCGATGAGGCCTTCCTTCCACATGGCGATAGGAGTGGTCCAGGTATCCTTGAAGGTTGCCTTTCCATCAAAAATATCCTGTACAATATTCGGGTTCTTGGATTTCACTTCGGAGCCGTAAAGAGGAGCCGTGAAGTTGACAGCCGCATCCTGGCAGTTGTCCATGATGGGCTGGATGCCGGCATCCTTCAGGGTCTGGCATACTTCCAGAAGCTCTTCCCAGGTTTTGGGTTCTTCCGTGATGCCGGCCTGGTCGAACAGATCTTTATTATAGAAAATACCGCCTACCCAGCAGTCAACAGCGAGGGAATAGGCTTTTCCGTCCGCACCATAGGTGGTTTTTACGGAATCGGGAATGGTGCCGTCCGTCATGTAAGGTTCATTGGAAAGATCTTCCACATAATTTCCCTTAATCAAATCTTCTCTGTTTTCCAGAGCCATGTAAAAAATATCCGGGCCCGCGCCGGAATAAAGCAGTGTGGAAAGCTTCTCCACATAATCAGCAACCGGCGGTGAATACTGGAAATCAATGGTCACATTAGGATACTTGGCATTAAACGCTTCAATAACGGGGGCCGCCTTTGTCTCATCGTACCAGGACAAAATGGAAAGGGTTCCGGAAAGGTCCTCTGTCCCCTGATTTGCGCCGGCTGCTTCTGATGCATCTGCCGATTCAACTGCCGCGGACGGTTCCGTCTGTGCCGTACCGGCATCTCCTGCTGCCGGGGTATTGTCTGCGGATGAACTTCCCCCACATCCTGCCAGTACGCTGCCCATCATGGCAGCAGTCAAAACCAGCGATACTAATTTTTTCTTCATACCTCTTCCTCCTTGTTTTGCGGAGCAAAATGTGAACCCTCTGGTGAACAGAGGAATTTTCCTCCTTGTTTTGCTCCTTCTCATAACCTGCGGAAACGTTTTGTCCCCGCTGTTTGTATTTCAATCATAGCAGGAGCAAAACGCTCCTGAAATATAATCTGTTGCCAAATTATTGTAATCCGTTGCACTATTACTAAAATTCATTGATGGGACAGATTTGTTTTGTTACACTTTGATATATCCGATACAGCCCGGGTATGGAAAAACTGATTTTCCATGCCCGTAAGCCAGGAAGTGCCAGAGGGGAAGGCTAACCAATGAATACATTTGCAAAGTTAAAAAAGTCCCTGTCCGCCCGGATTCTTGTTTTATATCTCGTCTTTAATGCTGTACTCATGGTGGTGTTCGGCGGATTCATCACCCTGTATTCCACTCAGATTGTGGAACGGGAGGTCATTCATTATACGGAAAAGATTCTGGAGCAGGCGGCTTTATCTATGAATACCAATATAAATGATATTACCACCCGTATCGTATCTTTTGTTTCCTATAATAAAGAAATTGCGACGGCGCTGAGCAATCCGGATATGACGATTGCGGACAGGCTGAAGCTGGATCGTACCTTAAGCTCCCTTCTGAAGCGCACGGATATGTTTAACAGCATTGTCCAGGATGTTTTCATTATCGGAACAAACGGCTATGTCTGCAACATAGCGGATCGTTCCGATCTGATCAGTGACTATCCCTATATGGAGCAGGAATGGTACCAACAGGCCATAGACGTGAGCGGAAATATTTATATGCATACCATAGGCCTTCATGCCCAGGATTATTATAATCCCAGAGTCGCTCCCTATGCGGCGGGGGCGGACACTTTTTCCATGTCCCTGGCTATCACCAATTCCAAACGAAACGTGGTGGGCGCGGTTATCTGCAATATTAATATAAAGGAGCTGGGAAAAACTCTAATGTCCAGCAATTATGAAAAGAGCGGGAAAATTGCCCTGCTGGATAAGGAAAACCAGATTGTAAGCCAGAGCGATAACTCGGATATCGGCTCATTCCTTCCCCTGACGGAGGATACCCGCAGAATTCTGGAGGAAAGCGAGATGGGTTCCTTTAAAGATTACATCGGGGAGGAAATGTATCTCATAAATTTCCAGACCACCTCTGTAGGCTGGAAGCTGCTCTCCTATGTTCCGCTGAGGGAAATCCGTTCCCATACCTGGCCGGTTTCCCGGCTGTTTATCATTGCGCTGATTGTATGCCTTGTTGTGAACGTGATGATTTCTGTCAGCATATCCCGTTCCATCCACCGTCCGGTGAAAAAACTGACGGATGATGTAAGAAACGTGGATTTTGATGATTTGAAGCTGGCAAATACAGATTATCAATATTCCGAACTGAATCAGATAGCGGAAAAATTCGATGATCTGCTGATAAGGCTTGAACAGCTGATTAAGAATGATTATAAATCCCAGATCATGCTGAATAAATTCCGTCTGTATTCTCTCCGCTCCCAGATCAATCCCCATTTTCTGATGAATACCCTGCAGCTGCTGCAGACTGAGATCGTCTATGGAAATATTGAGGTATCCAACGGAATTGTGGTTTCCCTGAGCAGGCTGCTCCGCTATACACTTTATAATTATGAAAAGGAAGTACGGGTTACGGAGGAACTGAAATATATCAGGGAATATCTGTCTCTCTTTATCCGTAAATTTGACGGAGCGCTTTCGGTCCGGTATGAAGTGGATGAAAAGGCAGAGGATTATTATATGCCAAAGCTCCTTCTTCAGCCGGTGGTGGAGAATTGTATCGAACATGGTTTTTCCAATAATCCCTCCGACGGAATGATCGTCATAAGCGCCGTTCTGGAGGGAGACCGTATCCGCTTTACGGTTTCTGATAACGGGGCAGGGATGACCACGGAGGAAATGGCCCAGGTGACAGCGAATCTGTCCAAGGCGGATATTGATGATGCGGACATTGGAATACGGAATATCCATCAGAGGATCCGAAGCTGCTACGGAGGGGATTATGGGGTGGAGATCAGCAGTGAAGACGGTAACGGATGCCGGATTTCCATGACAATACCTTTGATCAGGGAGGGGAGTATCGATGAAACTGCTCATAGTTGATGACCAGAATTCCGTGCATATGTTTCTGGATAAAATGCTGGAAAGCCATACAGTGGGAATATCGGGTGTTTTTCATGCGTATAACGGCAAAGAAGCATTAGTGCTGCTGGAACGGGAGAAGCCGGACATTATGCTGCTGGATGTGAAGATGCCGGTTATGGACGGCCTGGAAACCCTGAGGCAGATCAATGCCGCAGGAATTCAGGTGAGGACAATAATCCTCAGCGCATATAATGAGTTTGAATATGCAAGAAAGGCCCTTCTTTTTCACGTGAAGGATTATCTGCTCAAGCCCATTGACTGGGAGGAATTGTCGGATAAACTAAGGATGCTTATCTGCCAGGCCCGGGAGGATGCTGTCTCTGCCATACAGGAAAGGGTCGGGGATTATCTGAACGGGCAAAAAGTAGCATCCCGGGATTTTGCTTTATCTTTTGAAAAGCTGGATATAAAAGGCTATGGTTTCCTCTGCTCCCGTTCCGGGGAAGGAATAAAGCTTCCTGATGAAATTCCCGCCCAAATGATATGCGCCTGTTCATCAGAGGATCTGAATATGAGCCTTATCCGGACGGAAGACAGCGGTGTCTGGGATGCGCTGCGGGAACATTTCTGCAGGGAGGACGCGCTTTTCATTGGCTTCAGTCTTTATCAGGAAAGGCCGGAACAGGCTCCGGAAGCCATGCGGCAGTCGATAGAGGCATTAAAACAGGGCTTTTATGAACCGGGAACCTATCGGTATGAGCCGGATGTTTTTTCTCAAACCTCTTCCCAGCTGGAGATGGAACTTGCCGGACGGATCCAGGATGCCTATCTGAACGGGGATGTGCAGAACGTAAAGCTTCTTGTGGAACGTCTCTTCACTTTGTTCAGGAGAACGAAGACACCGCCTCAGTATGTACAGGAGTTCTGCTACAGCTTTCTGCTTCATCTGAACAAGGACTTTATTACCACCTTTCAGCAGCTGAAGGGGAGTTCCTTTACCTCGGAATTCAACTATTATGACGCTGCCAGCCTGAAAAACGCCTTATTGCGTATGATCATCAATATGCAATGTGATTTTGAACCGGAGGAGGCCAGTACGGATTCTGATGTGGTCTGCCGGATAAAGCAATATATTGACCTGCATTATAATCAGGATCTTTCTCTGGAAACCATGTCAAAGCACTTTTTTATCGGAAAATACCAGATCAGCCGTATTTTTAAGAAAAAATTTGAAATTAACTACAGTGATTATATTCTGAAGGTAAGGATGGAGAATGCGGCGCTTCTTCTGACTGCCACTTCCTGCAAATTATATGAAATAGCCCATAAAACCGGTTTTGAAGAAACCAGCTATTTCAGCAATGTATTTAAGAAGTATTATGGCGTCACACCCAATGAATACAGAAAAATGGAGGAATCATCATGAAATGGAAATTGTTATGTGAAGGGCTTGAAAACCCGGCTGGCATCGACACGCCCACACCAGAGCTGAGCTGGTATGGCCCGGAGGAGGGAATCGGCCAGACCGCCTGCAGGATCCGGCTGTGGAAGAAGGGGATTCCGTCATGGGACAGCGGATGGCTGGATACGGCGGATTCCCGGTATCAGCTTTCAGCCGATCTGGAAGAAAAATGCGGCTATAGCTGGCAGGTCACCGTGAAAAAAGGGAATGGAGAAGAGGAAAGCAGTGAAGAGGCGGCTTTTTCTACAGGAATCTTTGAAGGGGGACGATGGGATGCATCCTTTATTACCGGAGGGACCTTACTGAGGAAAGAAGTGGAAATCGATGGGGATATTGCTTCTGCTTTTCTGTCTTTTACCGGTCTGGGCTACTGTGAAGCTTATGTGAACGGCAGGCGGGTGGGACGGGATGTTTTGTTCCCTTCCTATACGGTTTATGAAAAAACGGTGGAATATACCGTGAAGGATGTTGCCGCCATGCTGAAAAAAGGACGGAATGTGATAGGCCTCATGTTGGGAGGGCATTGGGATCTGGACGAAAAGCTTCATGCAAAGGATGTATACAGTCAGGCTTTCTATCGCGGTCAGTGTATGGGAATATGTCAGCTGGATCTGGAAATGGAAGACGGCAGCAGGACGGTTGTGGGAAGTGATGCATCCTGGCAGGTTTCCCGTTCTCCGATTACCTTTTCCAGTGTGTTTGACGGAGAGCATTATGATGCCAGGCTGGAACAGCCGGGATGGTGTACGGCAGAATTCGACGCTTCCGGGTGGGGCCGGGCTTCGGTTTGCAGTCCGGGAACGGAAACTCTGCGTTACTCCTATATTCCCCCTATCCGCGTGACAGAGGAGATTTCCGTAAAAACTGTGTGTGAAAAAGACGGGGATTATATCCTGGATTTCGGACAGAACTTTGCGGGCTGGATCCGGCTGTGGGCAGAGGAAGAATCGGGCAGGGAAATCCGTATCCGGTATGGGGAAACTCTGTATGAGGATGGTACCGTGAACACGGAGAATCTGCGGAATGCCAAAGCGACGGATGTGTATATCTGTAAAGGAAACGGAAGGGAATGCTATGAACCGCGCTTTACCTATCACGGTTTCCGGTTTGTACAGATCTCCGGTCTGTCAGAGCTTACGGCAGAGGATGTGACCGGCCGGGCAGTACATACTGATAACACACGCATTGCAGACTTCTCTTGCTCCAATGAGGATTTTAACAGGATTTACCGTGCTATGGTCTGGACTATGCGCAGTAATATGCATTCTATCCCCACTGACTGCTGTCAGAGGGATGAACGGCAGGGATGGCTTGCAGATGCAGGTGTTTCTTCGGAATTCGGTGTCCTGAATTTTGATTTGCAGCATTTTTACCGGAAGTGGTTTCAGGATATCCGGGATACACAGCAGCCCGATGGTTCCCTGCCCCTTGCGGGTGCGCCGGGATGGCCAAGAGATACTTTTATCTGGAAAATCGGTTACCATATGACACTGCGCAGTCTGTATTTGTATACCGGAGACAGACGTACGGTTATGGATAATTACGGAGCACTGAAAAAATATGAGTCTTATATGCATTCCACGCTGGTGGATGGATTGATTCCGTATGATTTTTATAATGACTGGCTCGCCATTGAATTTGCTGATAACCTTATGATCGCCAACTCTTATTTTGTGGATTTTTATAACGCCATGATTTTATTTGCAGAAGTGGCCGGTGATGAGGAAGGTCTTTCTCTGTTTCAGAAACGCAGAGAGGAGCTTGTTGATAAAATGAATGAGAAATTTTATGGCTGGTGCCTGGACAGCCCTCTGGGAACCGGATATTACGGAACCTGTGATACCATGGCAGCAGCTCCGGAGGCCATGGCGCTGGAATATGGGATTGTTCCGGAGAAGCTTCAGGAAAAGGTGGAGGATGTGCTTTTGTGGCAGCTGACCAAATCCAGGGGAAGCATACAGTTTCCTACAGGAATTCTGACGTCGGGGATTCTGGTGGACTGCCTGGCGCACAGAGGACATGATGAGGTGGCTTACCGGCTCCTTGACAGAGAAGATTACCCGTCGCTGCGTTTCATGCTTTCCCATGGAGCCACGACCATTTGGGAAAGATGGCAGTATCTGGTGGGAAATGAAATGAATTCCCATAACCATCCGGCCCTGTGTTCCCTGGGAGCATGGTTTTTCAAGTCCCTTTGCGGACTGCGGCAGATACGGCCAATGAAAGATGGGACGGCGGAAGTGAAGCTCCGGCCTTTTATACCGGAGGACATGGAAAATGCAGGAATGAACTTCCGGACGCATTGGGGAGTGATACGGCTGGAATGGGTTAAAAAGGACCGAAAAGTGGAATATCTTGTGAAGCTGCCTGAGAGAATCCGTGGAACCGTGGTGCTTCCCGGCGGAGAGGAAACAGAGGTCTGTGCAGGGGAAAATGTGTTTATGTGGGAGTATGACAAGGAACGTTCCTAAATGTACCATTCAGCAGATTAATAGCATAAGATGAGCAGAGGCTCCATATTAAAGGCCATACGGCAAAGCGCCCGGATGGCCTTTTGCATTCCGGCTTTATTTTCCTTCATATAAGGAAACAATTTCTTTCGCAGCATCCAGCACGCGCACCCGGATATGTTCCGGCGCCAGGATTTCTACCCCGCTGCCCAGCGACAGAAGAGTGCCGAACCAAAAATGTTCTTTTTCCATGACTTCCAGAAGCATTTCGCAGTCACCGTTTTCATACGTACGAAGGATTTTTCCGTTCAGATATTCGATTGCCTTTGATTTTGCCTCGGATTTACATCGGACAATTACTTCCGTAGAGGGCTGAGGTGATTTCCTGTCGCTTTCACGCAGAATTTCCTCCGGGGAAGCATGCTGTGCAGTAAAAGGCAAGTCTGATATTACCGCATCGCTCATACGGACAAGCTTATAGGTTCTGTAATCCTTTTTCACGGTCGAATAAGCGAGAAGATACCAGGCATACCAGCGGTAGATGACGGCTATCGGTTCCACGGTATGTAAGCGGGTTATATTCTCCGAATTAGTATAGGTGAAGCTGACAGGATGTTTATCCCGTATAGCAGTCCGCAGCGTTTTCAGAAGTATTTCATCTCCCTCGCGCAGAACGGAAAAATCAAGAATGATGCTGTCATCCTGATTTCTTGTAAGGGAAGAAACCTTTTCCAGAGTCGCGTCAATCTGGGGGTTGCCCATGGCAGAGGAAAAACCTTTCAGGGCGGTGAGGATAAAAGAATAGTCCTCCTGGGTCGCTGTGTGCCTGTCCATATGAAAGGCTTCGGAGAGATAATATCCGCCGGAAGCTCCGGTTTCCGCCACGATTGGAATACCGGCCCGGCAGAGGGCGTCGATGTCCCGCTGGATGGTGCGGACGGATACCTCGAATTTCCCGGCAAGCCCGGAAGCAGAGGTCTTTCCGTGATTCAGCAAGTATACGGTTATTGCGTATAATCTGTCAATTTTCATAGGCGGTATATTCCTTAAATGCAATAAGCAAACGGCGGCTGTTGTTTCCGGCGGCAGGGGATCTATACCTGTATTGTAACATGATTTCCCTGTGAAAATAAGAAGGCTGTTCTTCTTTTCTCATTAATGTTATACTTCATTTATCCGGAATTTTGTGGAGGTATCTATGCTGCGTTTAAGGCCTTATAGAAAAAGTGATGCCGAATATATTGTTACATGGATTAAAGATGAAGTGACTTTCAGAAAATGGAGTGCCTACAGATTTGACAGCTATCCGATTACTGGGGAAGATGTGAATAAGCTATATGATAACTACGCTTTATTATATGATTTTATCCCGATGACGGCTTTTGATGATGATAAGCCTTCCGGGCACCTGTTTATGCGTTTTACGGATTCTGATAAAAAAGAGCTGCGCTTTGGATTTGTTATCGTAGATAATGCAAAAAGAGGGATGGGCTATGGGAAAGAGCTGCTGACCCTGTCGCTGCAGTATGCGTTTGAGCTGTTGATGGCACAAAAAGTAACGCTTGGCGTATTCGAAAATAATCGGCCAGCGTATTGCTGTTATAGATCCGTTGGATTCAAGGATACGGGGGAAAGAGAGAACTACCATATCCTTCAGGAAGACTGGAAGTGTCTGGAGCTGGAGATAAGCAGATGATATCGGAGATGCTCATAAATCAGGGGCAGGCAGTGTTCTGCTTGCCCCTGTTAGATCCTGGAAAGAAATTCTGTTTATTTCTGTCTGACAGGAACCCAGATTTCGCAATAATATTTTTCATCCTGAGTCCCGTTCGTATAATCGGAAGGGTCATTGTACATTTCGATATGATATCCTGCCGCTATCTCATAGTCCTGACAGCCCGGCAGCCATTCTCTGAATATTTTCCCATGTACATCCGGTATGGTTTGGGAAGAGTCGCCGGTGCAGGGGAAAACGGCCCATGTATGCCCCGGGATAACTCTTGTGGTAAGTCCATCGGGAATTTCCCGGACGGGGTCATAATTATCCGCAATCATAAATTCGAACTCATTACTTCCCATTTTTTCATCAATGGAAATACCGTACTGGCTGCTGATCAGCTGGTTCTTTCCTGTCTGATAAAATTCTGTCCATAATCCGGGAACCGCGCTGACGGCATCTTCGTACTTGAATACCTTTGATACACCGATAACAGTAAAAGCTTCTTTTTTCACAATTTTGTAATCCATGGTATAGCCTCCTTCTAATGTAAGCTTGATTTTCAGGGGAGCGAAAGCTTTTATGATCGTTTCGCCCTTTCTTACAGAAGTGGGAGTGGCCCCATGGAAACGGGTGAATGCCTTGGTAAAGCTGTCCGGAGAATCATAGCCGTACCGAAGCGCAATATCAATAATTTTCCAGTCGGTGGATACAAGCTCGCTGCCGGCAAGCGTAAGTCTGCGTTTCTTGATATATTCCCCGACGGTAAATCCGCAAAGCATGGCGAACCCTTTTTGAAAATAGAACGGTGAAATCATAGCCTGGTCCGCAATGTCTTCGATGGTGAGCTCTTCCGTGATATTGTCCTCGATATAGCTAATCGCTTTACTGATGCATTCTGTCCATTCCATGCCGGGCACCTCCTGTCTGTATATGAAGCATACAATAGTTGGATGGGAGCATCCCGATTTCCTGTGCTTTGTTTTGTCTGCTTATTGCAGCTGTAATAAGCGCTGATAAGCGGAGGATAAAAAAGCGGCCGGGGATAAATCTTTGTAGATCAGGCTTTTGTGATGATCACGGTTAAAATCCACTTCTAATGTTAAATAAGGGATGTCTCTGCATTTTTTCAGCTTTTCTTTTAAAGTATCCCAATCAATATTGCCGTCATAGGGAAGCAGATGGGTATCGTCATCTCCCCAGTTATCATCAAGATGTACGGCAAATAATTTGTCCCCGTAACGGGACAGGCAATCGGCCTGGGGGTGATTATAGTTTTCGTGCCCGCTGTCATAGCAAAAACCCAGGCGGTCGGACTGCAGTTCCTTATAGATATAATCAAGATGGCTGATGCTGTCAAGGTTTTCAAGCGCCAGGTTAACCTGTTTTTGTTCGGCAAGATCCACAAGCCTTTTGATACGGTCGATACCAAGCTGGGTAACGGGAGGTCTGGAAGACAAGCGGGTAACATGAATGACTGCAGTAGGGATATCATGACGGCGGCAGTCTTCAATACAGGAAAGCAGCTGATTCAGATAGGAATCACCGTCAATATTATCGAGCCACAGAGCATTCGGATTATCGGCAGGTGCATGTACATAGTCAATTTCCAAACCAAGCCTGCGGGTCATTTCAGGCTGGCGGTTTTTATCTTCAAATTCATCACCCCACCACAGAGCGGTGGCATCAAAACCTGCATTCTTTATTAATTCCAGACGTTCCTGCAGCGGTAAGGGGTAGCTGAACCAGGAAAATATGCTTAGACCTTTCATAGAGTTCCTTTCTTCTGAGGAGAGGGGCAACGACATTGAGTTAATTGACTTTATTCTAGCATATAAAAGGTGGGAATTCTATCGGGGAGTATACCTGTAAACATCCTTTTGCGCCCAAAAAGATGCCTTTTAGGGACAAAATTAACAAATATGATGCAATTTACTGTTAAAATACAAAAAAAAAGGAGGCGATGAATTGGTCAGAATAGCATTGGTGGATGACGATATCGAATTCCACGCTTTATTCAGTAAATATATAAGGAATTTTTTCCATAAAAATAATATACTTCACGAACTGAGGCTATATAATTGTCCTGAGACCCTGCGTTATGATTTGAAGGAGGGGCGGCAGTCTGATCTTTACTTTCTGGACATTGAAATGCCTGAGATGAACGGCTTTGAACTGGCAAAATTTATGCGGAAGGAAGCGCCTTCCTCCATGCTGGTTTTTCTCACCTCTCATTTGGAATATGCTGTAGAGGGATATGAGGTACAGGCCTTCGGCTATATCCCCAAAAATCTGCTCAGTGAAAAAATAGAAGGAACTTTGGAAAGATTTCTGACCGAAATGCGTAAGAAGACGAGAAAGGCTTATGTAATAGAGGGCGGCTCCAGATTTGAACGTGTGGAATATGAAGATATCGTATATATGTATAAAGACAAAAAGAATACGGTTTTTGTTTTGATGGACAGGCAGATTTCATTCAGGAAACCTCTGCGGGAGGTATTCGATGAAGTGGATTCGGACTGCTTTATGTACATAGAACGGGGATATGTGGTAAATATAGAACATATTATAAGGCTTGTGGACAAGGATCTGGAACTCAGAGACGGTTCCACACTGCATATTGGAAGAACTTTTGTAAAGAAAGTGAAAAAGACCATACTTCATTTTTGGAAGGAAAGGATATGACAGGATTTCAAATTATCCAGGCTTTGCTTACGATTACGGAGATATCCGGACTTTTTTATTTATTTTTTCTGATGTACGAAAGAAGAAACACAAGGCTATGGAGCAGCCTGCTTCTGGGAATCTTAATCGCCGGGTTCTGTGCTTCGGCAATATTCCAGCGCGGTGAGGTTGCCATGTATTCCCGGTATTTTATGCTGTTTTGTATAGGAGTGACCGTAATCCTGCTGAAATTGTTCTTTCGTCTGAAAACATCAGACGGATTTATCATAACGGCATTATACTATGAAACAATCTATTTTCTGGATATCATACTGGGTTACCTGGGACAGTTATTAAGCGGCAGAACAGAGTTTATTTTTACGGCACAGCTTCATGTAAATCGTGATCGAATTATAATCATGGTATTAAGCAGATTAATCACATTGATTATTATTTTGCTGATCATTTGCAACAGGGGCAGGTTCCGGTTATTGCTTACCAAGTATAAGTTGATTGTATTTATTCTGGTGGTTTTGGAATATATAGGCTTATTCTATTGTGATGAGATTTTAAATATAACTGTTTACAGGAATAAACGAATCTATATTTACTTTGTCTTTTTCCCTTTATTAATCCTGTTTATATTAGTGACGATGATTGTATTCGTATTATATATAGAAAAGAAAAATGAAGTGAAATTGTTTCAAACCCATAATAATATGGTAAAAAAGAGTTATCGGGAGATGCTGTACCTGTATCAGAACCGGGACAGGATTTTTCACGATATGCAGAATCACATACTGATTCTGTCTTCTATGCTGGAGGAGAACAATCTGGAGGCTGCTAAAAATTATATCTCTAAAATACAGGATCCCATTAAAGAATTACAGCAGAAGAAATATACCGGAAATCATATAGTCAACATTATTATGAATGATAAAATGAAGAAAGCGGAAAGGTGCGCTATTTCGGTAAATATAAGAGTACTGGAGGTATATGAAAATAATATCGAGGATATCGACTGGTGCTGTATGCTGGCGAACCTTCTGGATAATGCGATAGAGGGATGCCAGAAAATCGCAGAAAATAAAAGGAAAATAGAGTTATACCTGGTTCAGAGAAACGGCACTATTATTTTGAATATTTCCAATACTTATGGGGGCGACATTGCCGCTGAAGATAATAAATTATTAAGCAGTAAAAAGGATGCTCTGCTGCATGGAATCAGAATGCAGAGTGTGAGGCTTACCGTTGAGAAATATAAGGGGACCTTTGAATATCATTTTACGGAAGAACGCTTTACGGTTAGTATTGCTTTATTTATTTGAATAGAAAAAAGGGAAGGTGAGTATCAGACAATAATGATATTTACCTTTTTTATTTATAGAATGCCATTGAAGCCCGTTTTTTAACCATTGAGGACTATACCGCCACAATCATATTTCATTTGTTTATAATTGAATATAGGAACAAACAAGATAACTATTGATAGATACAAAATGGTTCATGGGATAAAAGGAGAGGATACAGATTGAAAAGACAAGGTATTATTTTGTGTATAACAATTACAGCATTAATCGGCAGCATGTTCTGTACAGGCTGTACAGTAAAGGATACGGAGCCGGCTCAGACGGCCGCTTCCGTACCGGCAGCGACGGAGGAAGGGAATCGTATCATAACGGAGGGGATGCTGTCGCCCCAGATCATGCCGGATGAATTTACCAGTAAGGTGCTGGACGAAAAAAGCCTGCAGAAGCTTCAGAAGGAACTGGGGGCAGAAACAATATATGACTGTTCCTATAAAGCTGCGGATGACATATATGAAATCTCAAGTGTCGATTCCTATGATAAAAGTATTATTGTTTTCATGAAGGATGGGGAGAAGGGATGGGAACTGAAAAAAGAGAGTGTTCTGCAGGTAAGCTTTTATATGGACGGTGAATTTGCAGGGCAGCCGATGGGGGTTGGACTGATTCATGATATGAAGTATGATGATCCGATTGTCTGCGAAGGCATTAGTAATGATGGGGATACTTATTATAATATAGAAATTGCGATAGATGAGGATGGGATGTATTATCCATATATTTTTAATATGTCCGGGAAGTCTGGCGTAGCGAAGCTGTTTGCTGCAGCAGTAAAATAAATCATGTGTCTATGAAAAGAGTGATATTTATGGAAGAATAAATATTGCTCTTTTTTTCAGATGAAAGCAAAAGTAAGGAAGAGAACAGGGAACAGTCAAGAACAAGTTGGTATATGGCTGAGAGCTCCGGAATAAATATATTATTGTATTCCGACATAGAAAAGTCAGAATAGGACATGCAACAGCCATTTACACCCAAAATAATGCCGTTTAAGGTCGAGATGGCAAAACAGATGCTTTTTTCTGTTATAATAAAAAGATAACAAAATACTGGCGGGAGGGGTATTGATGTATCTGGATATATTAGAAGAGCTTCTTGAAAATCAGGCCCAGCTATACAAAAATGCGTATAGAGGGGATTTTTCCCAGGTCTGTTATCTTGAAGCGAAGGATAAGGAACACGGCACTTATGATAAAAATTATACCAATCGATTAAGACTGAGCTATTTTCTCCTGTATAAACACATCAATAATGAGGATATCGTGAAAAGGCTTTTCGAGGAAGAACTGAAGGACAGGGAGACAAACAGTTTCCAGGGAATCGGTTCCGCGCTGGAAATATTAACTTTTCTGCTCATGAAATATAACCGGGAAGGGACTTACGACAGCCTGTTTGAGAGGGCTAAAACGGCTAATTTCGACTGCGCCTGCGGTTACACCCCAAATGTGGAAATTTCTTCGGAGCTGGAAGACTGTGACATTTATGACGGCATTTCCATAGCGATCGACATGGGCTGTATGGAATCGGCCAGGAAATTGGTGAAGCTGTGGAAGGAAGACGTTGCATGCTGGGATAAGCGTAATTATGAACGGCTGATTTATTTCAATAAAGATATCAAACGGGAAGAGGAAAATGAGGAACCCCTGAAAGCCCTGGCTGAAATAGCCCGCACAAAGGGGAAAAATTCGGACATTATAAGCACCTCGAGAAGCCTGCTCCATTACTATATCCAGTTTGACAAAAAGGAACAGGCATACGACTGCTTTCAGCAATTAATACGGGAGGGGGATCTTACGGAAATTTATCACATCCGGCTCTTCGAATACATACTTGAGGATTGCATGGAGCTTATCTGCGAATACAAAGAAAAGGCGGAGGAGCTTTGGAAATGGGCCAGGCCATTTATAATAGAGCGGGCGGGAAATATGTTCGGGAACCTGTATAAAAAGAGTATACTGGCGGCAGAAACAGTTAACGATGATTTTTCCGGGGAGCTGAATTATCAATACCAGGAATGGAAAAAGCGTGTTGGGATATAACTGTGGATTGGATGAAGAATACCTTTTCAGGAATGATACCAGATTAGGTGAATATATTGGTACAGGAGAGGAGACGGCAAAACGGTTGGATAAAGGTTTCTACTATTGTGAATCAATTTGTAAAAAATACAAATAAAAACTGATAATTAACAAAAATATCTGACAATTTTACATTTTTCTGCTCTGGCGGAGTTATTGACATATGCCAAAAACCAGAGTAGACTATAGTAAGTAATACAACAACGGAGGCATATCATCATGAAAATAGCAGTAACCTATGAAAATGGACAAGTGTTTCAGCATTTCGGCCATTGTGAAAACTTTAAAATCTACGATGTAAATGACGGAATGATTACAGACTCCCAGGTGGTCAGTGCGGCGGGCAGCGGCCATGGCGCCCTGGCCGGATTCCTGAAGGATAGGGGCGTGGATACTCTGATCTGCGGAGGCATCGGCGGTGGCGCAAGAGCGGCTCTGGGTGAGAACGGAATCGAATTTTATCCGGGCGTTACCGGGGATGCCGACCAAAATGTGACGGCACTGCTGGCAGGGAAGCTTTACTTCAATCCGGATACCATGTGCAGCCATCACCATGAAGAAGGCCATAACTGCGGGAACCATTCCTGCGGTGAGGAGAAGCATGGCTGCGCGGGGAATCAGTAAGGCAGCAGATAAATCAAGACAGTGAAAAGGCGGACGGCTGGAATTAGGCTGTCCGTTTTTTGCGGATTTTACGGCAATAAAAAGGATCCGTTATAAAAAGGGTATTTCATGCAAAATTGTGTTGAAAAACCTCAGCCTTTTTGCTACCATAGGGAATACGATATAAGCTTTGCAGGAAGCCGCAGCAGAGAGAGGCAGCACCTATGAAAATAATGGAATTTATTAATGCCCACCGGGAAGATGAGGATTACTGTGAATGCCTCATCCATCCCGACGGGGAAGTGGATGAACCGCTTCCGTCCCACATCGGAAGGCTGATTGAGATAGCGGGGGAAGATTCTGCCACTTTGAACGGGCAGATGGAAAAGAACATGGAGCCTCTTTTCTGGATGGTGGAATATACCGGCTGTATGTCCGTCTGGCAGACCAGAGTGGTAGCACCCACACAACCGACGCAGGTCCAGGAGGACGTATTGGAAATGCTTTATGACGCAGCATTCCTTTCACCTAAATATTTATATGAAAAACCGGACGCCGCTTATGCGGAGAGTGTCGGTAAGGCAAGGAAGGCAATTGAGGAGAAAAGAAGGCAGAAGGAAGAATGAGCAGCCGAGCGGAAGAGTGATTCCGCCGGCTGTTCTTGGCAATTTCATAATCATCGGAAAGCAGAGGATACGATATGAAGCATGCAGGCACAAAAACAATCGAAACCGGACGTCTCGTTCTGCGTCCCTTCAGAATAGAGGATGCACAGCCCATGTATGAAAACTGGGCATCGGATCCGGAGGTTACCAAATTCCTTATGTGGCCGACCCACACAAGTGTGGAGGTATCCCGGGAAGTCCTTAAAAGCTGGATCTGTCAATATTCAGATGAAAAATATTACCAATGGGCCATAGTGCTGAAAGAAAACGGTGATATGCCCATCGGAAGCATCGCGGTGGTACACCAGAACGAAGAGATAGGAATGGTACACATCGGCTACTGTATCGGCCGCAGATGGTGGCACCAGGGAGTGACCTCCGAAGCGCTCCGGGCCCTGATCACCTTTTTTATGGAAGAAGTGGGCGTGAACAGGGCGGAATCCAGACATGATTCCAACAACCCCAACTCCGGAAAAGTCATGGAAAAATGCGGTATGAGGCTGGAAGGCGTTCTGCGCCAGGCGGACTGGAACAATCAGGGAATCTGCGACAGCTGCATGCACGGCATTCTGGCATCGGACTACTTCGGACGCAAATAAGTACCGGTTTTCCGGCTGAAACCGAAGAAGATAGCCGGTTACCGTTCACGGAGTGAACAGTAACGAAAGCCGGATATCAGCCCCTTCCATGGACCCCGCAAGCCTTTACAACCAAACCTCAATCGGATATACTGTTAAAGGTAAGCGGCTAAGTTTTCCTTCTTTTCAGAGCAAAAGGAACATAAACTTACCTGTAGAAAAAGTTTCAGACATGAAAAAGAGGATAGGAAAAGAATGTCAGATAACGAACTGGATCGTAAAGATAAAAAAGCCGGCGGGCCCTCTCAGCCGGAACAGGGAGAGGAGCTTCACCAGCCGGAGGCTGTCTCCGGTACGGCAAACAAAGATATTGATTTTATCAAAGAAAAGGTCAAGGAACGCCCTGTCAATAAAAGAAAGCTGCTCAAACGCACCATTATCACAGCTTCCATGGCGGTGATTTTCGGCCTTATCGCATGCTTTACCTTTCTGGTGCTTGAGCCTGTTTTCAGCAACTGGCTGTACCCGGAGGAGGATCCTGCGCCCGTACAGCTTCAGGAGGAAGCGGCAAATGAAGAAATGCTTCCCGAGGATATGGTTCTGGAGACAGAAAGCGAAGAGGAAAAAGAAAGTACCCCTGTAACCTCCACCGTCGTCCAGAAAATTGATATGAGCGTTTCCGATTACCAGAAGCTTTACAGCAACCTGTATAAGCTGGTGCAGGACGCCGCCAAATCCATGGTGACCGTAACCGGCGTGGTGTCCGACGTGGACTGGTTCAACAACACCTATGAAAACAAGGGCCAGACCGCAGGCCTGATCGTAGCCGATAACGGCAAGGAACTTATGATCCTCACCGAAAAAGAAACAGTGGAACAGGCCGAAAAAGTGCATGTCACCTTCTACGACAGCACCCAGGTTACAGCGACCCTGAAACAGTCCGACCCCACCACGGGCCTGGCCGTTATCTGCGTCAACCTGACCGATATCGCCGAAGAAACCAAGGAAATAATCAAAGCCGCAAAGCTCGGCAGCTCCAACAGCGGAAGCGGCCTCCTGGCCACGCCCGTCATTGCCCTGGGACGCCCCATGGGCAACGTCAGCTCCGTAGCCTACGGCATGATCACTTCCATGGACACCGTGCTGAACCTGACCGACGGCAACTACCGCCTCCTCACCACTGACATATACGGAAGCACAAACGGAAGCGGCGTGCTCATCAACCTGAACGGACAGGTGCTGGGAATAATCAGCCAGCGCAACAACAGCAGCGACGCCAAAAACCTGGTGTCCGCCCTGGGAATAAGCGATTTGAAAAGCAATATCGAGAAGCTGTCCAACGGCCAGGCCATGGCCACCCTGGGTATTTACGGCACTGATGTTCCCGAAGAAATCCAGGAATCACAGGGAGTTCCCGCCGGAGCCTATGTGACCGGCATTGTGATGGATTCCCCCGCCATGGTGGCAGGCATCCAGAGCGGAGACGTCATTGTAAAAATGGGAACGGAGGAAATCACCACTTTCCAGGAATATAATAAGGAAATGATGAGCCTGGTACCCGACTCCCAGATTACCATCACAATTATGCGCCAGGTACAAGATGAATATCAGGAAATGGCTGTGGATGTCATTCTGGATACTCTGAAATAAATATGGGGCCGCTGAAGGCCGTCCATTTACTAAGGAAAAAAGCCTTCGGGCGGATTGGAGAAAACATGAAATATATTAAAGATTTAAAAGAGGGCGACAGAGTATTTGACATTTACCTCTGTAAACATAAACAGTCTGCCGTTACCAAAAACGGAAAAGCTTATGATAATGTGATCCTTCAGGATAAAACCGGCACCATAGATGCCAAAATATGGGATCCCAACAGCGCGGGAATTGCCGAATTTGACACTCTGGATTACATTGAGGTATACGGCGATGTGAACAGCTTTCAGGGCGCTCTGCAGGTGAGCGTGAAAAGAGTCCGCCTCTGCGAAGAGGGAGAATACGATCCTGCCGACTACCTTCCCGTAAGCTCCAAAAATATAGATGACATGTATAAACAGCTTCTGGGCTTTATCGGCAGCGTGGAAAACCAGTACCTGAAGAAGCTCCTGGAAAGCTTTTTCCTGGAAGACGAGTCCTTCATCAAAGCCTTCCGCATGTCCTCCGCCGCCAAAACCGTACACCACGGCTTTGTGGGAGGCCTGCTGGAACATACACTGAGCGTAACCAAACTCTGTGAATACTACTGCGCCGCCTATCCCGTATTGAAAAGAGATCTTCTTATCACGGCTGCCATCTGCCACGATATCGGCAAAACCAAAGAGATTTCTCTTTTCCCCGAAAACGATTATACCGATGACGGCCAGCTCCTGGGACACATCGTTATGGGCACAGAGATGATCGGACAGAAGGCCCGTACCATCCCAGGATTCCCGCCTGTACTGGAAGCCGAGCTCAAACACTGTATCCTGGCCCATCACGGAGAATACGAATACGGCTCCCCCAAAAAGCCCGCTATCATAGAAGCCGCCGCCCTCAACCTGGCCGACAACACGGACGCCAAGATGGAAACCTTCATGGAAGCCCTTCAGAACGCCAAGGACGACGGATGGCTGGGCTATAACCGGCTCTTCGAATCCAATATCAGGATGACACGGATGGAGTAAATATATATGGATATCAAAAAGAATGACATTCTCACAGTAGAAATAACCGATACCGGCACAGAAGGCGAGGGCATTGGCAAGCTTGCGCTCCCTGCCCCGGATGCCGCGGATACAGAAGAAAAAGCCGGCGGAAAAGCCGCAGGCTTTACTCTGTTTGTCAAAGATGCGGTCATCGGCGATACCGTACAGGTGAAGGTCATGAAAGCGAAGAAAAACTATGCCTATGCAAAGCTGGAGAAGGTTCTTGTGCCTTCTCCTTTTCGCGTTCAGCCTCCCTGCGCCTTCCACCGCCAATGCGGCGGCTGCCAGCTGCAGTCTCTCTCATATGAAAAGCAGCTGGAATTCAAGCAGAATAAAATCAGGAATAACCTGGTGCGGATCGGCGGGTTTGATCCGGAGAAAATTGACGCCTGCATGGAACCGATTATCGGGATGGAGGATCCCTGGCATTACAGGAATAAGGCCCAGTTTCCTTTCGGATATGATAAAGAAGGGAATGTGGTAACGGGATTTTATGCGGGAAGAAGCCATACGATCATACCTAATGCGGACTGTGCGTTAGGGGTGGAGGAAAATCAGGAGATTCTGGAGATTATCCTCAGGTTTATGAAGAAATACGGGGTGCCCGCTTATGAGGAAGTGTCCGGGAAAGGGCTGCTGAGGCATGTGCTGATCCGGAAAGGGTTTGCCAGCGGACAGCTGATGGTATGTCTGATTATAAATGGGAAGAAGCTGCCGGAGGAACAGAGACTGGCGGATGAACTGTGGAAAATACCGGGAATGACCAGCGTGTCCGTGAATGTGAATATGGAACGGACAAACGTGATTATGGGAAAGAAGGTCCGGGTTCTTAAAGGAGAAGAGAAGATTGAGGATTCGATCGGGGACGTGGTGTTCCGGATTTCCCCGCTGTCTTTTTATCAGGTGAATCCGGTACAGACACGGAAGCTGTATGGACAGGCTTTGGAGTATGCGGGGCTGACGGGGGAAGAGACAGTTTGGGATCTGTATTGCGGAATCGGGACGATTTCGTTGTTTCTGGCGCAGAAGGCTAAAAAGGTGTATGGAGTGGAGATCGTGCCGGAGGCCATAGCGGACGCGAAAGAGAATGCGGTAAGGAATGGGATAACGAACACGGAATTTTACGTGGGGAAGGCGGAAGAGGTGCTGCCGCGGAAGTATGAAGCGGATGGGGTTTATGCGGGTGTGATCGTGGTGGATCCGCCCAGGAAGGGGTGCGATGAGAAATGCCTGGAAACGATGGTGCGGATGCGGCCGGGGAGGATTGTGTATGTGAGCTGTGATTCGGCTACTTTGGGGAGGGATTTGAAGTATTTGGGGGAGAATGGGTATGAGGTGGCGAGAGTACGTGGGGTGGATCAATTTCCGGGGACAACGCACGTTGAAACCGTTACGCTTCTCGTGCGGAAACCTTGAGTCTATGAGGGGGTGCTTCGGGACTATTAGAAAGTGGTACCACGGGGCAACCCCCTTACTTTTTAGCAAAAAGTCAATGAATTAGCAAAAGCCATACTACAGAGCAAAAGAATTGTATTATCTTGATTATTATATCTCCGACATTTAGTTGAAATCCCCCTAAAAAATGGTAAAATAAAGGAAACGAATGAGAAAATATATCTGATAGTCCACAAATACCGTGGCAAAATTCCCATTAGTAAATATACCTGAAGAAGGAGTAACCACATGGGCTTTATTCGTGACCTATTCAGAAAGAAAAATTCATCCAATACAGATGAAATGCCAGCTGAGAAAAATAAATATGTATTACAGTTATTCGAACTAATAGAATATATGGACAGCCTTTTACAAGCAGATAAGTATATAGCCAAAAGCGAATATCGTAACAGGATTGAAAAGTATCAGGAAGTAATAGATTTTTTTACAGTTTTAAAAAATAGTGATATGCTGATTCCGTTTTGTCAAAAAAATGGTATACAGGAAGCATATATGGAACAAGCAGAAAAGAAAATATTATTTTTTGACCAATATATGGATCAGCATAACGATAACTTTATCAAAAAGGCGATGGTAGAAGAAAAAGAGTATTTAGATAATATTCTTAAATTGGTAGATCCTCAAATAATATTAGATGAAGATCAACGGAGAGTGATATTAACCGATGAAGATTATTGCCTGGTTATAGCTGGTGCAGGGGCTGGAAAAACAACGACGGTTGCGGCAAAGGTAAAATATCTTGTAGAGAGGAATCATGTGGATCCATCTCAAATATTAGTAGTCTCATTTACGAATAAGGCAGTTAATGAACTTAAAGAAAAGATTAATGAGGAACTTCAGATAGAGTGTCCCATCGCTACGTTTCATTCAACAGGAAATGCGATTATTCATAAAAATGAACCTGATGAGAAATTGAATATTGTGGACAATTCAAATTTGTATTTTGTGATCCGGGACTATTTCAGAGGATCTATTATGCAGAATGAAAGTATAGTCAATAAATTGATTATGTTTTTTGCATCTTATTTTGATGCTCCATACGAAGGCGATGACCTGAATGCTTTCTTTAACCAGATTGCAAAATCTAATTTTTCTACAATGCGTAGTGATTTAGAAGATTTTAAACGTGAGGTAATAGATAGAAAAACAAAGAAATCCGTTACAATTTTAAATGAAGTTCTACGCTCTCATCAGGAGGTGGAGATTGCTAACTTTTTGTATCTAAATAATATCGATTATGAATACGAACCGGTTTATCAGTATCATATCCTATATGCCAGAAAACCATATACCCCGGATTTTCTAATTAAACAGAATGGAAAGGTTGCTTACATTGAACATTTTGGAATAACAGAAAATGGTGATAATGACAGATTTAGTGAAAAAGAGGTAGAAGCTTATAAGAAAGCAGTTAACGAAAAAGTATTATTACACCGTCAGCACGGAACAATTTTAATTTATACTTTTTCCAGATATAATGATGGAAAGCCGTTATTACATCATTTGCGTGAACAGTTAGAGGAAAATGGATTTGAAATAAAGCCCCGTCCAAATAAAGAAGTGATGGAAATGCTTGTTGCAGGGGAAGAAAATCGTTATGTACGCAAACTGATTAATTTAATTTGCAGATTTATATCTAATTTCAAGGTAAATGGGTATACGGTAGATGATTTTAACCGAATGTATCATTCGACACAGAATGTCAGAACCAGATTGTTTCTCGATATATGTAATGATTGTTTTTTAGAGTATGAGAGGTATCTTAGGGAGAAAAAAGCAGTAGATTTTGAGGATATGATAAATGAATCGGCCAGAATCCTTCGTGAAGTGAAAGAAATGAAGCAAAAGCTGGCTTTTAAATATGTTATTGTAGATGAATATCAGGATATATCGAGGCAGCGGTTTGATTTAACAAAGGCTTTGGCAGAAGTGACCGATGCGAAAATTATTGCGGTGGGAGACGACTGGCAATCAATATATGCTTTTAGTGGGTCAGATATAACATTATTTACAAAGTTTGAAGAGAAGATGGGGTATGCCAAGCTCTTAAAAATTGTAAAGACGTATCGTAATTCGCAGGAAGTCATTGATATAGCGGGTAACTTTATACAAAAAAATACAGAACAGATAACCAAAAGATTAGAATCTCCAAAGCAGATTAATGAACCTGTTATTATTTATACATATGACAGTACATATAAAGGTAAGGATGGAAATCGTAGGAGTGGTGTTAATTATGCTATTGCACATGCGGTTGAGACTGCCTTGGAGCAAATAATCAGCTATGGTAAGAATGAGGGCAGGAAATCAGAGTCAATTTTACTGCTTGGACGCTTTGGTTTTGATGGGGATCATTTGGAAAAGTCAGGATTATTTGAATATATCAATCGGGGAAGTAAGATAAAAAGTGTTAAATATCCGGAATTGAATATCACATTTATGACAGCACATTCTTCGAAGGGATTGGGATATGATGAAGTAATTATTGTAAACGGTAGAAATGAAACCTATGGGTTCCCATCGAAAATCGAGGATGATCCGGTTTTGTCATTTGTAATAAAGGGTGACCGTTCCATTGATTACGCGGAGGAACGCCGCCTTTTCTATGTTGCAATGACCAGAACAAAAAATCGTGTTTATTTTATTGCACCGGAGCAGAATCCATCAGAATTTTTGTTGGAATTGAAGAAGGATTATAAAAATATTGTACTTCATGGTAAATGGAATGAAGAAGAACCCAAAACAATAGGGCGAAAATTTTGTCCGCTTTGTGGCTATCCTTTACAGCTAAGATACAAAAATTCATATGGTTTGCGTCTATTTATCTGCACAAATGAGCCTGAAATATGTGGATTCATGACTAATGAATATGCAGCAGGTAAATTCTCAATTATGAAATGTGATTGTTGTCGAGATGGCTATCTGATTGTAAAAAAAGCTAAGGACAAGGATTATTTCTTAGGATGTACAAACTATAAAAAGGATGGTACAGGCTGCAACAATGTAATTAGCAAAAAACAGTATTATGATATGATGGGATATGAACCGGATCTAAATGAACCAGTAAAGGAAAAGAAGGAAAATATCAAAATCAAGACGGCTTATTATCAGAATAACAAGAAAAAACCGGATACTGTAGTGTCAGATAATATAGTAATAAAAAAAGGAAACTTGTCCGCTATAGAGTACAGAGGATGGGATTTGAATGAAACGGTATATACTATTCTATCGGCCTTACAGAATGTTAGTAATATCCGTTATTATGGAACTACCATGCTTGTTGATGTACTACACGGCGAGATTACAAAGAGAATGCTGGATGCAAAATTAAACATGATCTCTCAGTTTGGCAAATTAAGCTCTTTTTCAAAAGAAGAGTTATATGCGATGATTACATGGCTGATTACAAATAATTATATACTAAAAACAAAAGATCAGTATCCAGTTTTGCATCCGACGTATAACGGAATGCATTATGCTGAAAAAATGACAGAAAAGCAATTAAAGCAGTTAAAAAAATATCTTGAGAGGTGAATTCATAAATTGCTATGAAATTCTTATTTGTAGCGTAAAAAAGATATTGCAATTTAACCGGGTAGTTCTCTTAATTATGGAAAGGTATCGAAAAAATGAATGATAAATATGCTTCCCAAACCCTGAACTACTACAACCAGAATGCCCCCCAGTTCAGCAGTTCCACCCAATCCCTGGATTTTGCCCCCATACAAAACAAATTCCTCTCCTTTTTACCTTCACAGGCACACATCCTGGATTTCGGCTGTGGTTCCGGAAGAGATACGAAATATTTCCTGGCTCACGGATATCATACAGATGCCATCGACGGTTCCGAAGAATTATGCCGAATTTCTTCTGAATACACAGGAGTCCCTGTAAAACAAATGCTTTTCCAGGAACTGAATGCCGCAGAAGAATACGAAGGCATCTGGGCATGCTCCTCAATTCTCCATTCTACCTATTATGAGCTCAAAGATATCCTGAAAAAGCTTGCCCATGCATTAAAAAAAGAAGGTATCCTGTATGCATCCTTTAAATACGGGGATTTTGAGGGAATGAGAAATGGCAGGTATTTTATTGACCTGACAGAAGACAAACTCCAGAAATTATTGCAGGAAACAAATGTATTTGAACTGAAGGAAAAATGGATTAGTACAGATATACGCCCGGGAAGAGATGAAGAAAAATGGATGAATATAATTCTAATAAAGAAAAGCTGTATTTACTAAACGCGTCTAAGGATAATACATGGATAGAAGGTTCGGCGTGCGGTGCCAGTATGGGCGGTGACATTCCGGGCAACCATCTGCTGACCTATCTGGAAATGAGTATAAACAGTGCTGAAAGCATTGATATCATCGTATCTTTTCTGATGGAATCAGGAGTTCGGCTTTTGTTGCCTGCTCTAAAATCCGCGCTGGACAGAGGTGTAAAAATACGTCTTCTGACAGGAAATTACCTGGGAATTACGCAGCCAAGCGCCCTTACCCTTCTTAAATACGAGCTTGATGACAGAATCTGCATTCATCTCTATCGGGAAAAGAACCGTTCTTTTCATCCGAAAGCATACATATTCCATTATGCTGATGACAGTGAGATTTATGTGGGTTCATCCAATATATCCCGCAGTGCTCTTACGAGAGGCATTGAATGGAACTATCGATTCACCAGAAAGAAGGATGAACAAAATTATAACAGGTTTTATCAGGAGTTTGAGGATCTTTTTTGCCGTCGTTCCGTTGAGGTAACGGATGAAGTATTGGAAGAGTATGCAAGGAGCTGGAAGCGTCCGGCCTTGCAGAAAGATATGGAACGGTATCAGAATAATATGTCGGAGGTTCAGACACAGCTGATGCCTGTATTTCCCCGGGATGCTCAGATAGATGCGCTGTATGCGTTAAAGAAAAGCCGTGAGCAAGGTGACCAAAAAGCTTTGATTCATGCGGCGACAGGTATCGGTAAAACCTATCTTGCCGCATTTGATTCGGTTGGATTTAATAAAGTACTGTTTGTAGCCCACAGAGAAGAAATTTTGAAACAGGCCTCTGAGAGCTTCAGAAGGATTCGCCCTCAGGATGAACAGGGATTTTTTAATAAGGCTCGGAAAGATACGGATAGGTCGATTATCTTCGCATCGGTAAGCAGCCTTGGAAAAGATGAATACTTGAATGAAAAATTTTTCCCACAGGATTATTTTGATTATATTGTGGTTGACGAGTTTCATCATGCAGTAAATGACAGCTATATGAAAATAATCAGTTATTTTAAGTATCAGTTTCTATTAGGACTTACAGCGACCCCGGATAGAATGGACGGACGTAATATTTATGAGATATGTGATTACAATGTCCCTTTTAAAATCACCTTAAAGGATGCTATTAATAAAGGGATGCTGGTACCGTTTCGTTATTATGGAATCTATGATGGAGTGGATTATTCAGGGCTTCCTGTCATCAGGGGAAAATATCTGCAGAAAGATCTGGATATCAAGCTGATTGTTAAAGAAAGATGTGATTTGATATTTAAGAATTATAAAAAATACGGTTCACGGCGTGCGCTGGGCTTTTGCTGTTCCAGGGCGCATGCAGAAAAAATGGCAGAGGAATTTTGTGCCAGGAATATACCGGCCTGTGCGGTATACAGTGATTCGGACGGGAACTTTTCAGAGGATAGAACGGCTGCAATAGAGAAGCTGGAAAAAGGAGAAATTAGTGTTATTTTTTCAGTGGATATGTTTAACGAAGGTGTGGATATTCCTTCACTGGATATGGTTATGTTTCTCCGCCCTACGGAATCACCTGTGGTTTTTCTGCAGCAGCTGGGCAGGGGACTGCGGAAAGCGGCTGGTAAAGAGTATCTGACGGTTCTTGATTTTATTGGGAATTATGAGAAGGCGGGAAATGCTCCTTTTCTTCTAAGCGGAGAACCATATTCCAGGGAAGCTGCGGAGAAAAAGGAACAAAAAGACTTTGATTTTCCTCTGGACTGCGTTGTTGATTTTGATATGAGGCTCATTGACCTCTTTAAAGAAATGGCAAACAGAAAAGAAACACGCAGGGAGCGTATTCAAGGGGAGTATTTTCGTATTAAGGAATTACTTGGAGGAAAGGTTCCTGCGCGTATGGATCTTTTTACTTATATGGATGAGGAAATATATCAATTATGTATGAAAAACTCAAATGAGAATCCATTTAATCATTACCTTGATTTTTTAGGTGATTTAGACCAGCTGACAGATAAGGAATGGAAGCTTTTCCAGGGACCGGGAAAAGAATTTCTGCATGAATTGGAAACAACCTCAATGTCCAAATCTTATAAGATGCCCATACTGTTGGCATTTTTCAATGACGGACAGGTTAAAATGGGAATTACGGAAGAGGATGTATATCTCAACTACAGGTCTTTTTATGAAAGAGACGGAAACTGGAGGGATATGGATCGGGATAAAGGAACAAAGGGGTTCAGAAACTGGAAAAGAGAGAGATATCTCAGTGAAGCGAGGAAAAATCCGATTTATTATCTGGAGGGCTCCAAGAGTGGCTTTTTTGTTAATAAGGAAGGTTTTATGCTGGCGCTGAGGGATGATTTGAAGGATGTGATAGATGAGCCAGCTTTTGTGGATCATATGAAGGATATAATAGACTATAGAACGATGAATTATTATCGTCGGAGGTACGAAGAAGGGCATAAGCTTGAAAAAGAAAAAAAATGAATATGAATATGATTTTAATGAGAAAAAAGAATATTATATTTATCTTTATGCATGTGAGAGAAAACTAAGAAAGAAAAAACTTGCAGTTATAGGTGAAAATAAATATAGAACCTATGAAGAGTGGACAGGGTATATCAAACAGAAATACTGTGGTATAACTACGAAAAGCTTAGAGGATTTTAAAAGATTTTTAAGATATAAAGTAAGAGCGTTTAAAAAAATAAATGGTGAATATGGGGGTGTGATGGTACCTTTTGTAATTATTTTATTCACCATTTTATTTGAACGAATTTATCCGGATACCGATTCAGTTACAAACTTTTGTTGTATAGCAGGACTCGTTTGGATTGCTGGTTATATTATTGTGAAGTTTGTCTATGATGCAAAAGTGGCTCTTATGTATGAAGATTATTTGGAAGTTATTGAAAACATGTTGGAAAAGCGTACAATGGAAGAAAAGAAATAATTTTATTAAATTTCTAAAGTATGGAGAATATGTACCCCTGATAAAGATAAATATTATTTCTTTATTATATGCAATAACATTTATTCAAATAGCTGTGACGTCCCTGGAGCATAATACGAAGCATTCCCTGTCATACATAACGGAGGCCACCCCATGTACTACCATGCATCTCCCCTAAAAGATCTTCACATATTAACCCCCCACACCTCCAACCACGGCTCCCCGCTGCTATACCTTTCCGCAAAACGTGAAAACACCCTACCATACCTATCAAACGCCATAGAACTCTATGGCAAACGTTCCGGGAAATTCCCCGAAGGTCCCTATCACAAGTGGGCCAGCTACGGATTTACCGGGGAGGGTATCCTGCGCCTTGAAGAATACTATCCTAACGCAGCAGAAGAAACCTACAAAGGCATATCCGGCTATATTTATACCATAGCCCCATCCCCAGATATAAAAAAGCAGCAGGACATACCATATGCTTATATTTCCGAATATAGTATGCCTCCAGTTTCCTGCGAATACATCCCGGATGCATACGAGGCAATTCTAACCGCCACCAGAGATCAAAAAATAATTATCCAAAAATATGAAGACAATTCAGTATCAAAATTGCAATGGATAGAAAAAACAATCAAAGAACAGTATACTCATACACAGAAGCCGGAATACAAAGCCTTTTTACAGGCTAAATTCCCATTCCTGCAAGACTAAAAAAGCTGTTGGGAAATTATCAGCCCGAGAAAAAAGCTGCTTCAAATAATCGAGGTCATATCCCTTTAAAAGTAATCCCATACGGTTCCACCCTTTACCCCATTCACCCCACACCAAAGAGGCACCCCACCATGGAAAAATATAAAGAATCTCTGCATTCCGATGCCCGCCAGTTAACCATCTACGCCCGCACATCCCCCTACATTTCCCGTGCATTCTACCACATATTCGGAAAAAAGCTTTTGGAAGAAGGCTGTGTGGACTGCAGCTACGTACTGAAGGCCCTGGGAAAAGGCAGCTACTACTCCCGCCTGAACAGCCAGGGTTCCAACCTGTATAAGCTCTATGCCAAAAGCTGCATGACTTCAGAAAACATAGAAATCACGCTGGAGTATCTGGAAGCCATAGCCGGAAACCAGGACAGAAATCTGTCTCCTCTCGAAGAAGAGGCCCTGGTATACTGGATCTTCCTCCCCTACACCAGCACCAACACCCCCAAGCGGGAAAAAAAGAAAGAATACCTCATAGCCATTTTGAACTGTTTTGCTCCTGAATGGATAGAAAAATATAATGGCATCAATGAAGAATCCTCCCCAAAGCAAATGGACCTTCATGAAAAGAACAACATCATCTACGATGCAGAGCGCTGTGAACTCGAATTAATCGATTCAGTAAGCGGCTATGTAAAGGACATCTCCCGCATGAAACAGCAGGATACCGGCCGTATCCTGTACTTCCGCGGCCATTCCAGGTTTTCCTATGCCCTGCTCCCCAGCATCAAGAGAAGCCCCGGCTGGCAGGAGAATGAAAACAGGATGTACCAGGAGCTGATCATACGCTGTGCCTCAGATTTTGCACAGTGCCAGTCCCATCTGGACTATCTGGTGGAAATGCAGCATTACGGTCTGCCTACCAGACTGCTTGATATCACGGAAAATCCCCTGGTAGCCCTGTATTTCGCCTGCTGCAGCAGTCCCGAGGATGTGGGGGAGGTCATCGTCCTGCAGACACAGATTGCCGCCATGAAATATGCCAAAAGCGATACGGCTGCTATTCTGGCTGCCCTTCCGGTTTTTGACGCTTCCTTCCGGACAAAACTGTATGAGTCATGTATCAATGGAATTCCTGAAGAGGAAGACCCGGAATACATAAGCCTTGCCGCGAAGCTGGCGGGAGAGGTGAAATCAAAAAATCCCGGTTTCGAGCCCCGTATCAAAAAGAAGGCTCTTCTCAGCCATGTTTTTATTATGCCGCTGCGGAATAACCGCAGAATCATCAAGCAGGACGGATCCTTCATCCTGTGCGGCCTGGGAGACGGAAACGGGGAAGGAAACAGCCTCCGCGGCCTCCGATATCGGAATGAATCAGGCAAAAAGCTGATTTTTATCGTCGGAAATAAGGAAAATCTGCTGCATGAGCTGGATCAGTTTTCCGTAAATAAAGCGTCCCTGTTCCCGGAAATCGATGATGTGGCGGAATATATAAAGCTGAAATACAATGGGTCAGATAAATAAGAAGACATATAAAGGAGGTCTGTTATGGGAAAAGAAGCAATAACAAAAGAACTTGAAAAGCGCCGTATTCCGGAACTGCTGCGTCTTTCAGACAACACGCCTGTGGACACCCCGCAGCTGTGGGAAACCCGCCGGAAGGAAATCCGGGATATTCTGCAGAAAGAATGCTATGGATATATACCGGAATCCGGCTGGGAAACAGAATGGGAGACGGTATCGGAAGAGGAAAATGCCTTCGGCGGAAAAGCCCGTATGCGCACTGTGGATGTGCGTATTCGTTCCGGCAGGGGATACGTTTCCTATCCCTTCCAGCTGACGGTTCCCAAGAATATTGAAAAACCGCTGGTATTTCTGTACCTGAGTTTTTTCCCGTTGTCCTCTGCGGAAATCGTGGAAGAAATCACGGATAACGGTTTTGCGGTTGCCAGGGTATCTTACCAGGATATTGCGCCGGATCAGAATGACGGTTTTCAGAACGGTCCCGGCAGCCTGTTCCCGGGGAATGCCTATGATAGCTGGGGGAAACTGGGCGTATGGGCCTGGGGACTGAGCCGTATCATGGATTATCTGGTTCAGGAGGAAACGCTTGATGCGGGGCGCGTTGCGGTAGTGGGCCATTCCCGTCTGGGGAAGGCGGCGCTGCTGTGCGGAGCGATGGACGATCGTTTTTCCCTTGTCATAGCTTGTGAATCCGGAGCAGGAGGAGCCGCTCTTTTCCGGGGAAAAGAAGGGGAAAATGTGGCGGATTTGTGCCGGAATTTCCCTTACTGGTTCTGCGGCAACTTTAAAAAGTGGCAGTACAGAGAGGAAGAACTTCCCTTGGACCAGCATTTTACGGCGGCTCTTGCTGCGCCCAGACACTTGTATTTAGCCGGGGCTGTAGATGATGAATGGGCGGATCCTTTGTCGGAATTCCTGACCGGTCAGGCAGTGACGCCTGTCTATGAAATGCTGGGGCAGCAGGGGCTTGCGGCGGATCGTCTTCCGTCCACGGGAGATGTATTCCATGAAGGCCGTGTCGGTTTCCACCTCCGTCCCGGCACCCATTATATGGGAAGGGATGACTGGAAGCTGTTTATGGAGTACCGGAAAAAGCAAGGGGTATAGGATAGATATTCCAGATATATAATCGGTGATTTATACGCCGGGCGCTGATGAATAAATGATTTTCAGCTCCCGGTGTGTCCTGTTTTTTAGCGGTATTTTTATTCCGGGATGATTCCGTTCTGTAGATCTGCTATAATTGCCACATAACATAAGAGGAGGAAAACCATGCAGATAAATGTAATCCACATATACGGAGGCTCCGGTTCCGGCACATCTACCCTGGGGTATGCCTTTTCCCGCGAATCGGGCTATTATTTTATGGATGCCGATGATTATCTCTGGCTTCCGACAAATCCGCGGTTTACTCAAATGCGAGAAAGCGGAGAACGGGTCCGGCTGATGAAAGAGGACATAAAAGAGCACAAAAAAGTGGTTATTTCCGGTTCTGTTACGGGCTGGGGAGATCCTCTCATCCCCATGTTTGATCTTGCCGTTCGTCTGGTAACGGATGTGGACATCCGCATTGCCCGTATAAAAACGCGGGAGTCGGAACGGTTCGGAGATCGGATCCTCCCCGGCGGTGATATGTACAAACAGCATCAGGATTTTCTTGAATGGGCCGCTGCTTACGATACCGGTGATGTGAATATGCGGTCAAGGGCACTGCACGATCAATGGCAGAAGCAGCTGGACTGCCGTCAGTTAGTCCTGGACGGAGGAAGGCCTGTAGAAGAAAATCTGGAACGTATCCGAATGGAATTGGATCGATGAGAGAGGACTTTTTTATAGTTAGTAAGGAGTTGTCTTTTCCAATCCTCTTATACATAGGGTTATTTATTCATTAACGCGTTGCCGGAACCTGCCATAATATAGATATTAAATAAAAAAACGGCAGGCAGCAAAATATGCTGAAGGAAACAGGTTATCATCGGAATGATGCGTTGCTTTATGCAAAGAAGTGGGCGCTGGACAGAAATCCCAGATATCTGGATTTTGAGAATATGGGAGGGGACTGCACTAATTTTGCATCACAATGTATTTATGCGGGAAGCGGAGTAATGAATTACACGCCCGTAAAGGGCTGGTACTATAACAGCGGCCGGGACAGGACGCCAAGCTGGACGGGAGTGGAATTCCTCTATAATTTTCTTGTGGGAAACCAGTCTGTCGGGCCGTATGCAGTGGAGGCAGAGGAAGACGAAGCAGAGCCGGGGGACATTGTCCAGTTAGGAGATGGCAGTGGATTTTACCATAGTCCGGTGATTGTTCACGTGAGCCGGGGACATATTTATGTAGCGGCCCATACGTATGATGTATATATGAGGCCTTTGGATTCTTATATATATGAAAAAGCCCGTTTTATCCATATAAAAGGAGTACGCAGCTGGTAGAGCGGCCTGCCGTGTTTCCGACGATTATTGAATCTCTGTGGCAGCAAGTCGGAGATACGCATTTGTGTATGTAATTAACTTGCTGTCCGCAGGGACGTTTGCTTTAGATGGAACGAAATATTTATCGGTTTTTGCTAATAATTGTTGATTTATTATGATAAGAGCATTAGGATCAAAATATATAAAGATAACATGAAAGGATAGGTGCCAGTAATGATAAAGCCGGAAGACGTTGCCGGGCAGGCAAAACGGAAGGAGAATGAAAATATTCGCTTTCGTTCTTACTTGAAAAACCATGCAGATGAAGAAACGCTGGACAGGCAGTTCCTGGAGCTGCACAAAGAAATATTTGACGGATATGACTGCAGTAAGTGCAGAAATTGCTGTAAAATGTACCCTGGCACCATCCCGGAGGCGGATTTGGAAAAGGATGCGGAGGGGTTAAAGCTTACCAGGGAACAGTTTATTGAATTTTTTCTGGAACGTGGTGCGATGCCGTGGGAGTACCAGACGAAACATATGCCCTGTGACTTCCTGAAAGAGGATGGCACATGCATGCTTGGAGAGAATAAACCGGATAATTGCAGCAGATATCCCTACACGGACCAGCCATACAGACTGGAGAGCCTGTACAGTGTGCTCGATGCGGTGGAAGTATGTCCGGCAGCTTATGAGATCTGGGAGCGGTTGAAGAAAATATACGGGTTCCGAACGGGGAACAGATAAGAGCAGAGGATGAGAGATGAATCAATTTCAGAATGCGGCAGAGGAACTGGAAAAGGAATATCAGATTTTTCTGGATTACATAGAAACAAACGAAGTAATGATTTCGAAGGCGACGGGCCATTTTGGAAAAAAAGATTGTTTTGAACTGAACAGCCGTTTCCATATCGTAAAAGAGAGATATAAGAAGGCAGGAAGGACACAGGAATATTATACAGTAATTGATTTCTTTGTATTTTTTTCCGTATATTTAGACATCCTGCGGCTGGTATCAAAGAAGGGCGTGGGGCTGATTTATGAAAAAGGCGAAAAATATTCTTCTTTTTATGAATTATATCCTATCGAAAAGTATGCCCTTATGATGTGGATATGGCTTGGGGGATACGAGGACGCTTTCAGAAATTTTTCTTTCAGTGCAGGAAGTTCCGAATTTTATGAAAAGCTCAGGAAAACAAAAGTTAATGAGCCGGTTACATATTCTTATGTAAAAGACCCTCAAATATGGGGGAAATTTTATTCTCCGCAGCTTCGTCTCTGCGCATTATTCCGCTTAATTACTATTGAATGGCTGGACGAAGAACCTGTAGATCCGGAAAATAAATTTCTGGTGAATGCGATTTACAAAACGGAAGAAGGAGCCTGCTTGACAGCGCTGATGGATGAGATTGACGAGGATTTCTGGAATTACCCGGATGATGACTCGCTTTCAGATTTAATTTTTGAAATAATACCAGAGGAAATGACAGATACGGATTTAAAATTCCAACGTATTTTGGAGAAATCAGCAGAACCGGGAGAGCATTCCATTGAGTTTCAAATAAGGGTTGGTTCCGCGGTAAGGGAAATAAAAACCGGGGATCAGCATACATTGGAAGATCTTCATTATGAGATATTAAAAAGTGTAGACTTTGACAGTGATCATTTGTATTATTTTCAATTTGGTTCCGGGACCCTGAGACAAAAGTATTATGCACCGGAATGTAGGGATATGGAACTGACGGCTGATGAGGTTGTATTGGCGGAACTTACTTTATATGAAGGTTTAAGCTTTGAATTCATATATGATTTTGGTGATTCGTGGCATTTCCATGTAATGGTTAAGCGTATAATCCCCGGGCACATGGAAGGCAGTGAAATGACTGTGGTTAAGGGAGCAAATCCCGAACAGTATCCGTCTTACGACGAAGAGGAATGGTAATAGTATGCTGGTATCGGAAATAAAAGAAGTGATAAAAGAGTATCCGGAAGAGGATTTGCGCTTATTGATAGTGGAGCTTTATAAAGCCATGCCCCAAAAGAAGATGAGGCCCAGGGGTGAGACAAGAGAAAGGATCCGTCAGATGCATTCACGGAAGAGTGCATTTAAGAAAGAAATGGGGATGGTTTTATAGCAGGCTAAACAGGTGAAGGTGGGACTCCGAACAATTCCTGAAAAGTAAAAAACAAAATCAATGATTTCATACAAAATCAGCTTTCCGGGCATGAATAATGCATAAGAAAGCTGATTTTGTTTCTTTATAATTGTGCATAAACAACATATACTTGAATCAGCAACACAACCACGATATAAGACCGGCCGGGCTTATAGGAAAACGAATCAGGAAAGGGAGTTACATTATGCAAAAGAAATTATTGTCATGCTTACTTACAGCAGTTTTAGCCGGTTCCATGCTGGCAGGCTGCGGAAGCTCTTCCGGAAACACGTCTTCAACGGCTGATTCCGTTCCGGCGGAAAACAAAACAGAAGCCGTATCGGAGGAAGGAGGAGCACAGGAACAATCAGATCCGGCCGATAATACTGCAATCAATGCAACAGGAACCGTATATGATTTAGGAGGGCTTAAGCTTCCCATCTGCGATCCGGGGTCCGTTACACTTACCTATATGGGAAATGATACCTGGTGTGCCGGTGTCAGCTATAATGACGGAACGGCAGTCCAGAAGGAAATCGAAAACCGTACCGGTATTCATATTGAATGGGATACGTACAGCAGCGATGTGGAAACCGTCCTTCAAACCAGACTGGCCTCCATGGAGGGACTGCCCGATATGGTGGAAATACCGCCCTTTGATTCTAATGTGGGTGTGGATACGTATTCCAGCAATGGCGTGCTGATTCCTCTGAATGATTTAATTGAAGAATATGCTCCTAACATAAAGGCATTATTTGAAAAATATCCGGCGCTGGAAGCCATGTGTACCTCATCTGACGGAAATATTTATGCTCTGGCAGGCTGGTGGGGGGATATTAACGATTATGTTCCCGATTACCTTTATATCAGACAGGACTGGCTGAATAACCTGGGGCTGGAAATGCCGAAAACAGTAGACGAGCTTTACGATGTGCTGGTAGCCTTCAAGGAACAGGATGCCAACGGAAACGGAAATCCCAATGATGAAATTCCCATGGCAACCAAAAACGGCATCAAACAGCTGTATTACCTGATGACAGGCTTCGGCTATGACACCAATTCCTTATGGTATACCGATGACAGTGGTAAAGTACATTATGCTGCGGTAGAGGATCAATATAAAGAAATGCTGGCATTCCTGAATAAATGCTATTCGGAAGGACTGATATCCGACGATCTGGACGGTACTCTTCTCACCCAGAATATAACCGAGGACAAGGTGGGGATTGTCTGCCATGACCCTGCCGATAATATGGCATCCTCCGATGATTTGGCAAGGACAAGCAACCCTGACTGTGACTATGAATTCATGCCGGTTATCCAGGCGGATGAAAACGGCACGGCCCGTATGACTAAAAGAGGCCTCACCTGGCATTATTATGGTGTTACCTCCGCCTGCAAGAACCCGGAAGCTGCAGTCCAGTGGATTGATTACGTATATGCAAGCCAGGACGGCCTGATGCTTTACAACTATGGGATCGAGGGCATGTCCTACGAATATGATGAATCCGGGGAAATCCGGTTCACCGATTTGATAACCAATAATGAAACCTATACCTCAGCTTTTTCCGCATTGAGAAGTATCGGTGCATGGCCTACTTATTTTATCAACGATTCCGGCGAAGCCTTCATGAAAATATTTGAAGGAACCAAAGTGGAAACCGCATGTAAAGAGGCCTATGGAAATATGGAGAACCCCTTCCCGGAAATGCTGGGAACGGCAGAGGAATCCGAGGTTTATACCAGCATATGGCCTGACCTTTCCACTTATCTGGATGAAATGTTCACAGCCTTTGTTATCGGTACGGAATCGCTGGATAATTTTGACAAATATGTGGAAACAGCCAACAGCATGGGGATGCAGGATATTATTGATATTAAATCTGCTCAGTACCAGAGATATCAGGAAATTGTAGGACAATAAAAAGAATGAGGGCGCTTCCGGGCGCCCTCCGGAGAGGGTTACTGTTCATGTTTTCCCCGTGTTGCCTGAAGTTTCCGTCTGCCCCGCCTTCCTCTCCCGGCTTTTCTGAACTGTACCGGCTGCTGTACGACAAGGTTCCTTACAGGGCGCGCTTTCGCTCGGATAACTACGCAGCGGTACTAAGGCTGCAAAATACGCAGCCTAAGGACCGGCGTATTTATACGGCCCTTACAGGAATCCTTGTCGTACAGCAGCCGGTACAGCTCAGAAAGGCCGGGAGAGAAAGGCGTGGCAGACGGAAACTTCAGGCAACACGGGGAAAACATGAACAGTGACCGGAGAGGAAGTTATATGAAAGCGCTGCGTACATTACAGAAAAATATCAGGCGGGATTGGATGCTTTTGCTGATCATTCTTCCGGGCGTGCTGTATTTTGCCATCTTTTGTTATGGGCCCATGTATGGGATATTGATGGCTTTTAAAGATTACAACATATCCAAAGGGGTATGGGGAAGTCCCTGGGCGGGTCTGAAGCACTTCAGGGAATTGGTGGAATCCGTTTATTTCGGACGCTTAGTTAAAAATACGTTCCTGCTCAGCATTGAGCAGCTGCTGTGGTCCTTCCCCGTACCCATAGCCTTCGCCCTGCTCTTAAATGAACTGAAACACAGCGGAATCCGCAGAGTGGCTCAGACGGCCGCTTATCTTCCCCACTTTGTTTCTGTGGTGGTAGTGGTGGGAATCCTGAAAGATCTGCTGTCATCCAACGGCGGTGTGCTCACACAGCTGCTTGCCAATTTCGGCGTGCAGCCTAAAAATTATTTTAACCTTCCGGAAGCGTTCCGGACCCTGTATGTGGGATCCGGTGTCTGGCAGGAATTCGGATGGAATTCCATTATCTATGTGGCGGCTATCGCGGGAATAGACCAGGAGATGTACGAATCTGCGTCTCTTGACGGCGCGGGCCGCTGGAAAAAACTGCTCTACATAACCCTGCCTTCCATTGCTCCCACCATCATTTTGCTTCTGATTCTGAACATGGGAAACATGCTGAACATTGGTTATGAAAAGGTAATCCTCATGTATAATTCGGCCACCTATTCCACCGCCGATATTTTTTCCACCTACGTATACCGTAAAGGGCTTCTGAACGCCCAGTACAGTTTTGCTTCCGCCGTAGGGCTTGCCAATTCCATGATCAATGTAGTGATTTTACTGGGAGCCAATTTCCTGGCGAAAAAAACAACGGAAACCAGTATATTCTGATGAGTAGGACAGAAAGACCGGGAGACAGATATGAGAAAAGACAGAAACTGAAATCCGGCGGAGGAAGGATAAACCATGAACAGAAAAGAAAGATTTATACCATCGGACATTCCGATTATCATAGCGACTATATTAATTATTATTTTTACTTTATATCCGGTCATTTATGTGGTGAGCATGTCCTTCAGTGAGCCATCCCATGTGCTGGCAAGGGATGTGTATCTTCTGCCGAAGGGTTTTTCCCTGAAGGCCTACCGCATGATTCTGGACAATGCCACAGTACTGCGCTCCTTTGCCAATACCATCTGGTATACTGTAGTGGGGGCGGCTGCCAGCGTGACACTGACAGCAACAACAGCCTTTGTTCTGTCCAGAAAACGTTTCTTCCTGCGCAGACAGCTGTCTCTGCTGATGACGCTGACGATGTTTATCAGCGGCGGTCTGGTGCCTCTGTATATCCTGGTGCAGAAAATGCATCTGTATAATACCAGATGGGCTATTGTGCTTCCCTATATTATCAGTGCCTATAATCTGATTATAACCCGTTCCTTTTTTGAATCCCTTCCGGAAGAGATGGCGGAAGCAGTGAAAATAGACGGAGGATCGGAATGGACGGTAATGACGCGCATTTTTATCCCCTTATCCAAACCCATTATTTCCGTACTGATTCTGTTTTATGGCGTGGGCTACTGGAACAGTTATTTCGCACCATTGATTTTTTTGTCAAATGAAAAGCTGCAGCCCATTCAGCTGTATCTTCGGAGTATCCTGATTACCAGTGAGGTACAGGCCTCAGGAATGGGGCTGGATGCGGTGCTGATGAACGAGCAGATGAAATATGCCGTTATTGTCATCGCTTGTTTCCCCATCATGATTCTGTACCCCTTTATACAAAAATATTTCGAAAAGGGTGTACTTATCGGCGCTGTAAAATAGTGAGGAATTACATAATTCAAAACAGAAAGGATAAACTTATATGAATATCAAAGCACCGGAAGGAATGAGCAGCGCAGAGCGCATCGCCTTTTATGATTGTGAGGAAAACCGGAAATACTATCAATACGGAACTGCCGGAGGCTGGAAAAAATATGGGAAAAATCCGGTATTCGGCGGAGACTACGGAACCTGCTTTGACGTTTCGTTATTGCTGGAAGAAGGAAAAGAGGGGATGCCGGTATTTAAAATGTGGTTTTCCTGGCGGCCGAAAAGGGCAGTCGGCTACACGGAAAGTACGGACGGCATCCATTGGGAGAATCCGTGTGCAGTATTGGAGCCGTTGCCTGGGTCTTCCTGGGAGGCGGATGAAATCAACCGTCCTGCGGTTATTCACCATAATGGACAGTATATGATGTGGTATTCCGGTCAGATGAAGCCCTATCTGGAGGATGGCCGGTCGGTGATCGGCCTTGCGGTAAGCTCAGACGGAATCCACTGGGAACGCAGGCAGGAACCGGTCATGGTACCGGATCAGGCATGGGAGCTGCAGGCCATTATGTGCCCTCATGTGTTATTCGATGAGGAGGATCAGCTCTATAAAATGTGGTATGCCGCAGGCTGCAATCATGAACCTGACGCCATCGGGTATGCTTCCAGCCCTGACGGAATCCATTGGGAAAAATATGAGGATAACCCTGTGTTATCCGGGGATAAAGCTCATTTGTGGGAACAGCATAAGGTGGTGGCTCCCTGCGTTATCAAAGAAAAAGGCTGGTTCTATATGTTTTATGTGGGCCATCTCCATGAGGAAAGGGCACAGGTAGGACTTGCCAGATCAGCGGACGGCATTACGGGCTGGGAAAAACATCCGGACAATCCTCTCATATGTCCCACAGAGGGGGACTGGGATTCGGTAGCCGTGTATAAGCCTTTTGTCCTGCGGGCAGGGGATAAATGGATGATGTGGTATAATGGAGCCGCATATGAAGAATCCATGTGGGTATTGGAACAAATAGGCCTGGCAGAATTGGAAGGTCCGGATTTATTCCCGCGGGCAGCGGGCCGGGAGTAAGCTTAGGCGGCCTTACGGCTGCGGCGGGGGAGCGGAACATGAGGAAGGGTAAAAAATTTCAGACAAAGCATAAGATGTTTGTTTCTTATGTCTGCATACCGGTGGTTATTCTCACGGTAATTTCCTGCCTGTTTTCATTTCTTTATTATCACATGACTCGGGAACGGGTGCTGAATTTCGAAAATTCCATTGCGGAAAATGTGGACAGTGAGCTGAAAAATCTGATGGATAACCTGATAAAATCATCGGCCCAATACTCCATGACTCCCTGGGTAACCCGTCTGAAATATATGCAGAGGATACCGGAGATTATGTTCCGGAACATAACCGCATCGGACATTTCTGATTATGCCAGCACCCTTTCACTGACGGAAATCAACGACAGCATGGTGGAATCTATCTACATTTACTACAGCCTAGGCGGTTTTGGAATCAGCAGTATCGGAAAAGTGAACTGGAAGGAATACGTAAGCATTTATCAGGTCCAATGCGGGGATACCGCCTTTTTGTCCGGCGCCATGCTGGATCAGAATAACCAGAAAACCATCTGCCACAATGCAAGCCTGATGAAAAACGGGAAGCGTGTGACGGGTTTCTTTATGCTGCAGACCATTCCCCTGCAGAATTCGTATTCAGGGGAGGTAAATATTCTTTTCTTTGTACCCTATGATAAAATCTGTGCTTATATTGAGAATTTCATGGATGACGGAACCTCATGTTTTTACCTTACGGATGGGCAGAAAGTTATTTATTCCTGGGGAAAGGACAACGGTCCCCTTTTTCCGGGAGATTTGGCGGAAATCCTGAAGACAGCAGACAAGGACTACCGTTACAGCGAAGAGCTTGGAGTATACCTTTCCCAATATACCAAAGCCGGTATGGATATCGGTATCATTCAAATTCTGGATACTAATTTTCTGTACAGGGATTTTACTGTTTTTACGGAATGGCTTGTTATGGGATACCTAGTGCTGTTGGCGCTGATTGTGGTGGTGGCTTCCCGGATGGCCAAATACAGCTACCAGCCGCTGGAACATATCATGAATATGCTGGTGGAAGAGGATCCGGAGGGCAGCGTTAATGAGTACCAGATCATTGAAAAGGCACTGGAAGAGCTGGACTCTCAGAAAAAGCGCCTGGAAGTGACAGTCTTCGAACAAAATCCCCTTATCGAACAGTATATTCTGCATACGCTTCTGCGTTCCAATAAACCGCAGGCCAATGAGGTAAAATATGTAAATACCATGCGTCAGTACTCTCTGTACCGCTGTCTGGCGCTTAAACACAGCACGGAATCAGGACAATACATCAAGGAAATAGATTCCTGCCTTGCCGTCTATCCCCAGATCCATTCTGTCTTTGTGGAAGAGGATAAATACTATATCTGGGTGCTGAGTTATGGAGAGGAAAGCCTTATGGAAGAGATTGCCGACCTTCTCTCCCAGACCTTTGATGATTCGGGTTACAAAGATGCCGCCCTTGGTATGAGCAAGGTACATGAAGATATTCTGCATATTTTATCCGCCTATAACCAGGCGGTGAGGGCGTTGGAATACCATTTCTTCTATCCTGAAAAAAAGGTCATCCGTCTGGAGGAGGATCGCATAGAGGAACGGGATTTAAACTGTTCGTCCTTTGAAATACCGGAAGATAAAAGAAAGAGCATGGAGAGGGCGGTGGAGGAGCTGAACGCCGAAACGTTGTTTGAAGCCTATCAATCAATCCTGCTGTATAATTTTCATACCCGTTTTCTGCACAAGGAAGCTTATTTCGCAGGAATCCACAAACTGAATGCCCTGCTTCTGGAACTGTCCGGAGAGAAAAGCCAGGGTAAGCTGACGCCCCAGATGGAGCTGCTGGAACCGGAAAGCTTTGCAGGCCTGGACAGCTACTTGCAGACCTTCCGCCTGAAAACACTCCGTCTGATGGAACAGTGCGTGGCGAAAGAAAACCCGGTATACTTTGCCAGAAACCAGATGATTCGTCAATATGTGGAGGATCATCTGACCGACGCGAATCTTTCCCTTAATGAAACCGCCCGGGTGATGCACTATACCGCTACCTATTTCGGGAAATATTTCAAGGAGCAGTTCGGCTGTACCTTCCAGAAGTATGTGGCATCCAGAAGGATAGAATGCGCCATTTCCCTTATGGAAAAGAAGAATATGAATGTGCAGGAAATTGCTTTAAAATGCGGGTTTACCAATGATGTGACATTCAGGAGGACATTTAAGATGTATGCAGGGGTTACGCCTTCGCAGTATGAGAAGGGGCGGGAAGCGGAATAGGATGTGTCAAGCATTTATCCGAAATATCAAGCATTTCAGGGCCAAAACTGTTATTCTGTTAATAACGGTACCGTTAGCTGTAGATTAGGAGGCCTCTATGAACAATATGGAGCTGCTTGCAGATGCATTATCTTATATTGAATTGAACCTTTGTGAAACGATTACTGCGGAAAGCGTGGCAAGAAATTGTTTCTGTTCCAAATCAGGGCTGGAGAAGCTTTTCAGGAATGTATATCATTACGGTGTGAAGGAATATGTAATAAAAAGGCGAATAACGAAGGCGGCCAGGGAACTAGTACGATATCCGGAAGCCACTGTCCTGGATATTGCCCTTCGTTACAGCTACCAGTCACATGAGGCTTTTACCAGAGCTTTTCAACAGGTTTGGGGATGCAGTCCGTCCGTTTTCCGAAAAGAGAAAAGGTTTACCGATATTTTTCCGCGTCTGCTGCAGCCGTTTGAAAAAGGAGATGCTTATATGAAGCAAAGGAAGCCTGTGGATATTTCAGAACTGTATGATTTATTTTTGGAATGGAAGGACTGTTATTTTATCTGCTGTGATATAAAGGGACTGGTGCCGATTAATGAAATTTCATATAAGGCAGGGGATCTCGCTATACTTGAGACTGTCAGGAGAATGGAAAAATGTGCGGGAGATGAGGATATTATTTTCCGGATTGGCGGAGATGAGTTTGTGCTTCTGACGGCCAGCCGGGATATCGCTTATGCTCAGGAACTGGCAGAGGGGATCAGCGGAATGAACGGAGAAATGATTTGTTTTGAAGGACAGGAGATACCGCTTGCCCTGCATACCGGGATTACTAAATTTGAGGGCAGACATTTGAAGTATGATGAGCTGTTTGTGTGGCTGCATCAGGCGATATTGGATAATAAATAGGATGGGTGTATATGTGTATGCTCTGCATTAATTAATAGAATTGAGTTTAAAGGCTTTGAAGGCTTGGATTTCTCTGTGGATACGGGGAAGTGAAAGCCGTCAAAGCCTTTTTTACATTATTATTTATAAAAAGGTGAGATAGATCACACTTTTATGAATAATAATGTGAGGTAAATATCAAGTCATTCTCAGCAAATTTATTTTATTATTTTAAATTCTGTTAAAGATAATGTGTAGAATTGTATATTTTATAACAATAAAAGATGCTTTTGTAATAGTCAATAATATGATAAAATATCGATAAATGAAATCTGCAGTTTGATATATTAAAAAGAAATATATCAGATTAGCGATGAGGGAATATGAGTACAATATGCATTAATGAACGGAAGAACATATAAAGGAAGGAGTCTTAAATGCCGCAATATCCTGTAATTGATAAAGTGAAAACCGGTAAACAGTTAAAGCAGTTAATTAAAAACAAGGGTTATACAATAAAAGATATCCAGCAATATCTGTCGCTTTCCTGTATACAGACGATTTACCGCTGGTTTGATGGTATTAATATCCCATCCGTTGATAATCTATATGCTTTGAGTGTCCTGCTCCAGGTACCGATAGATCGTCTGATCATTGGAAACAAAGAGGAAGACAGCAGATATACGCTCATGAAATGTTTGAACAACAGACAGAAACGTATTTGGACATACTTTCTTTACATGAATGAAAATGCTGTTTCTTGAATTTTGAATTCAATGACAACCGCCTGACTCTGAAGTAGACTATATACATATAGGAAAACCATTATATAAAATATGAGCGAGGGCGGCGTATGCAATTCATGATAGATTTTGAAAACACAGGAAGCGCGGGCCTGAGAGGAGCTTCCTTTCTCCTTCCGGAAGATACGGTAACCATATTTTACAGCGAATCCTCTGACAAGGCGGAATCCGGCTTCATGTCGGATATATTTGCTTCCGGCTGCGTATGCAGAGGATATAAATTATTCAGGTCAGGCAAGAATTCACTTGATTTCTATATAGCATCTGAATTGGGCAGAATTTTTGGAAACGGATACGCAGGTAAGGCCGCAATCGTCAGTAAGGATCAGGGATTTAAGGGAGTTGCCGACTTTTGGCGGTATTGTTCGGATGAGAAGCATACAGTCATTCTTGATTCCACGATCGAGAAATGTATTCATGAAGCTCAGGAAAGGAACGAACGGACATATCATGTCAGACAGCGTTTAAAAAGGGTGAGTATTGAAGCTGAATTATCCGCATATAAGGAACGTAACCGTATGAAATCATTAATCCATAATGCCCTTGCGGAGACCGAGTTTGCAGAAACAGCGGAGGAAGTTCAGAATATCATAAGCGAGCAGCCGGAACGTAAAATTATTTATCTCAATACATTAAAACGATTTGGGAAAAGGGATGGTTTGAAAATTTATCGAAGCGTGAGGAAGGTGCTGGACTTAAAGGACTGAGATATGAAACAGGCCGGCCTGAAATAATTACGGCTGTTTTAACAGACTGAAGGAGGCATATAAATGGTATCTGCATATCCTGCATGTTTTTTTAAAGAAGAAACAGGTTATACTGTAGTTTTCCCAGATCTCAACTGGCTTTCCACGTGTGGTGAAACTTTGGAAGAAGCATTTGCCATGGCGATTGACTGCCTTGCTGGTTATTTATATACTTGTGAAAAAGAGGATATAGTATTTCCATCTCCTTCGCAGATGGAAAAAGTAAATCTTGAAGGTATTGCAGAGCAATTAGAAATATCCGTCAAGGAATCTTTTATAAATATTGTATCAGTATGCAGGAGGCTTTAAAAGAAAAAGTATTATCCTCCAATACAAACACTTCCAAGGTCTAGGTAAATCCATGATTGCTCCATCATGAATTATAATCTGTCAAAGAATCAATATATCAGCTGGAATATTCACCTCGGATATTCCAGCTTGTTTTTTATACATCCTTACTACACATTTATGTTACAATAAACTGGAAAATCCATCATCTGATATATGCGATATAATACAAATACTCAACGACCCGCATGCCAGATAACCATACCTGCCCCCACAGGAAGTCTGTTCCTTCCACTGCCATCATAAGAAAAGAGGATAATTTATGAATCGTCCAATCACCGCCAAAACCGCTCTCCTGAAAATTTCCATGCTGTTTCTGATTCCTTTTTTTCTCTTTATGTTTGGGCTGAATGTTTACAGCAATACCATATACAGACAGCGTTTAACTGAAAACAATCAAACGCGGCTCACCATGTTTGAATCCTTCCTGGAGGAGGATTTGAAGAATGTAGAATATTTCATGTCGGATATGATTGCTAATGACGGTGGTTTTAATGCCCTGCGCTATCCCTTGAGCTACGTGGACAGCTATCTGCAGGTCCAGCAGCTTCAGGAAAAATTCGAATCTGTCATGAAGACTATTGACAGCATATCGGCCTTCTGCATTATCAGTCCTAAAAGCAATATTACCAACGGCCCATTCCGTAAGAATGTTTCCTACGATGAAAAGGAGAATATAAAAACCTATCTCAACCAGCTTGTGAAGGAAAAAGGGGACGGAGCCATTACTGACTGGCGGGTACAGCAAATAGGGGAAAAATACTATTTTCTGAAAATCATGGGGCTGGGCGGCGTTTACAGTAGCTGTATTATTGATGTGGGAAATGTATCCACTATAGAAGAAATAGGAAGTGAAAACAGTTATCTTGTGTTTGAAGAAAATGGGGAAATCCTTTCTTATCAGGAGCAGATGAAGGAATTGGGAATCCGTGTTCAGGAAGGGAAAACCTCCTACCTGACCGGCAGCAGAAGAGATCAGTTTGTGGTAATGAGCTACTCAGAAATCCTTAATTGCTGTCTGATGCTGGTGGAACCATATCGGGGAATTTGGAGTATGGAATCCCTGCCTCTCATCATGCTTCTTCTGTCTGTCTTTTTTGCTATCCTGCTGTTAAGATGCTACCGGATGCTGAAACGTGACTTCCTTAATCCGTTGGAACAGATGGTGGAAACGATGGAACAAATCGGTGATGACGGGCTGGAATCCCGCCTTTGTGTAAGAAACCAGGTTAAGGAATATAAAAAAATGGAATCCACTTTTAATGCCATGATGGATCGAATCAAGGAATTGAAAATTCTGGCATATGTTCGCTTAATTCAGGCACAGCAGACAGAGCTGCAGTATTATCAGATTCAGATACGTCCCCACTTTTTCCTGAACTGTATGAAAAATCTGTATGCTATGACCGCTGCCCGGAAGTATACGCAGATGCAGGAAATGATATTGACTCTGTCCGAATATTTAAGGGCGGTTTTAAAGGATCATGATATGATTGTACCTTTGGAAAAAGAACTGGACAGCGTCCGTTCTTATGTAAAGCTGCAGCAGATGAGCAGTGCCAGGCCGCCGGAATATGAGGAGGATGTGAGTCCGCAGCTTATGCAGTTCGGGATACCGCCCATGTCTTTGCTGACCTTTGTGGAGAATTCCTTCAAGTACGAAAAAAGCGGGGAGGGAGCTATGCAGATATTGATTAAGGCAAGGCTGTTCCTGGATGGAGAAGAAAAGTTTGTGAATATCACTATAATGGATAATGGCAAAGGCTTTCCTGAAGAGGTTCTGGAGATTTTGAATGATCCTGAAAAGAGGATGCCGGGAGAACATATGGGAATCAACAATGTGGAGCAGCGTTTTTCTCTTGTTTATCAAAAGCCGTGCAGCTTTGTATACAGCAATATGAATGGGGCCTGTGTGGATATTTTTATACCCTTTGAAGAAGCAAGGCGGCCGACAGTTAATTTATAAGGGAGGAAAGAAACTATGACAGTATTGGTGATTGATGATCAGATACACGTGGTGGAGGGAATTTTGTCTGAGGTATCCTGGGAAAATCTTGGAGTGGACAAGGTTTGGAAGGCTTACAATGCGGTGGAAGCAAAGGGGATTCTTCTGCTTAATAAGGTGGACATTATGCTTTGCGATATAGAAATGCCGGGAGAAAACGGACTTTCCCTGCTGAAGTGGACGCAGGATCAGGGTATGGAGGTGGAATGTATCTTTCTGACCGCCCATGCAGATTTTGTTTATGCCAGGACAGCTATGCAGCTGGGAAGCTTTGACTATATTCTGCAGCCTGCCAGATATGAAGATATCGGGAATGCCATTCTGCGGGCCAAGCAGAGGATCCAGGAAAAACGGGAGCAGCAGAAATTTTATTCCTATGGAAAAACACTTTTTGAGGAGCGTGACCGGATAACGGATCAGCTTTTCAGGGAATGGTATCAGGAACCGGAAAATGGGGAGAGGCATTGTAAGCTGCTGGAGGATATGCAGAAAATGGGGCGGCATATCTGCGATTCCAGTCCGTGTTTTCTTATATTATGCCAGATACTGCGTTGGAACAATGCACCATGGGAAAGGGATTTATTTCGTTATTCCTGTGCGAATATCCTGGAAGAACTGTTTCAGGAATGGAACAGGAAGGTCTATATCGGCTGCCTGAGCCATGAGGAATTTATATTTCTTGTATATGGAGAAGATGGAAAACAGCTGGACAAGGAAGAAACAAGAATGCAGCTGGAACGTTTTTTTAATACTGCTTCCCGTTTTTTCTGCTGTGAACAGGCGTTATATGTGAGTGGTACCGGAATGTTTCGGACGATGCCGGGGAAATTAGAGATCATCAGGCATAAAAATAAGGATAACGTGGCCCGGAAGCCGGGGATCTATGAGGAAGAGGAGAAAAAAGAAACCAAAGCGGACCAAATCCTCCAGCCGGATTTCAGAACCTGGGAAACACTGCTTGTCCGGGGAATGGGGAAAACGGTTTATGAAGAAGCATGCCGGTATCTGCAGGAACTGGCAGATGCGGAAGCATTGAACGCGGAGAGCCTTCAGAAGTTTTATAATGATTTTTACAGGATTATCTGTCTGACGGAAGAAAAGACGGATACATCCTGGGAGGATATATTCCCGGAGGAACAGCAGCGTCAGACCGCCCTGCACGCCTATGAGACGCTGCAGAACATGCAGGTCTTTTTAAAAATCGTAACCTCTTATTTTGCAGAGGAGGAAGAGGACGCAGGAAGAGCGGGAAGCCAGGTAGAGGCTATTAAAGAATATATATACCACCATCTGGACAGTGATATCCGCAGGGAGGATATCGCGGTACAGGTATTTATGAACCCCAATTATGTTTCCCGTCTGTTTAAAAAAGTGGAAGGAATCTCCCTTAAAGAGTTTATTGTCCGTGAAAAGATGAAAATGGCCAGGGCGCTTCTTATCAGTTCTCAGCTTCCGGTGAGTATAGTGGCGCTGAAGGTAGGCTATAGTAATTTTTCCCATTTCTCCCAGGTCTACAGAAAGACTTTCGGTGTCAGCCCGACGGATGAAAGGAAAAAACAGGAGGAGTGAACAAATGCAACAGCAAAAAGTCACTTTTTTGACAATAGACGGCAAATCCTGCAAAGAAGTAATAATTATGACAATAACAGGTTACGAATGAGGCGGAAGCAAAGGATTGGTCATGATATAGTAAAGGCATCAAAAACAAGGGAGGGAATGCAATGAAAAGAAAATGGATTGCAGGTCTGCTTACGGCGGCAATGGTTTCTGCGGCACTAATAGGCTGTGGAGGGAATAAGGAACCTGTGGGTACGGATACAGGTACTGAAGCTGCCGGCATGAAAGAAAGCGCCGAAAGCAGTACAGCACAGAGTACAGACGTATCGGATTTGTCCGGGCAGGAAGAGTATGTGTGTAAGATTGTATGTGTGGGAGATGCCACATCGGAAAGCTGTGAAAAGGTAGCGGAAGCGGCTTCTGAAATTACAATGGCCAAATATAATACCAGAATTGAACTGGTACGTTTAAGCTACGGCAGTTTTGCTGAGGAAGTGAATCTGATGCTTTCTTCCGGAGAAAAACTGGATCTGTTCCCTAATTTCGCGTTTTCTACCATAACAGCGGCGAATACGGGGCAGATTTTAGCACTGGATGATTTGCTTCCGGAATATGGCAAGGATATTTTATCTGTTGTGCCGGATACGGACTGGAACTGTGTGAGCATAGGAGGCCAGATTTACGGTGTACCTAACAACAAGGACAAAGCGGAAGGCTTCGGTCTGGCAATGAGAACGGATATGCTGGAAGCCTCCGGCTATGATATTTCTTCTATTAAGACAGAAAAGGATCTGGAAGGTCTGTTTGCGGCAGTTAAGGAAAAATATCCGGACAGTTATCCTTTGGTTTCCGATAACGGCGGTATGGGTTATTACAATATTACCAGGGATGACCTGGGCGGTGATTTCGGCTGGCTGGAGAACTGTCTGGATGATTCGGAAATGACGGTGGTTGACTGGTTTGAAACAGATACCTTCAAAGAAATCGTTCAGCGCAGGTATGACTGGGCACAGATGGGATATATTATGCCTGATGCGGCTACAAATACTCAGAATGCCTATGAACTGATGGCAGCAGGAAAGGGCTTCAGCTATTTCTACAATACCAAACCGGGAATTGAAGCGGAATGGAGCAGGAAAGTAGGCAAGGACATTACCGTTGTGGAACTGGTGGAGACCTATCGTACGTCTGCATCCGGAATGAATACCTGGTATATTGCACACAACAGCGAGAAGCCGGAGAGAGCCATGCAGGTATTGAATGAAATTTACAGCAATCCGGATCTGAGCAATATCCTGATTAACGGGATAGAAGGCGAAAACTTCCTGATTGACAGTGAAAGAGGCGTGCTGACCTATCCGGAAGGCGTGGATGCTTCCAATACCACCTACAGCAGTGTAGCCTGGGTATGGCCCAATGAATTGATCACGATTCCCTGGGAGGTCGACGGTGCGGATATTTGGAAACAGACGGAGGAATTTAATAATAATGCCAAACTGAGTAAGGCATTTGGTTTTGTATGGGATAATTCCGATGTGCTCAATGAAATTACGGCCTGCAATAATGTAACGGCAAAATATAAAAATGCATTGGACTGCGGTTCCCTGAATCCGGAGGAAGCGGTTCCCAAGATGGTACAGGAACTGAAGGATGCAGGCATTGATACGATTATTGCTGAAAAACAGGCGCAGCTGGATGCCTGGGCAGCACAGCAGTAATCATAAACGGATAGAAAAAGGAACGGAAGGGAAGGGGTGTGGACAAGCACGCTTCTTCCCTTTCCGTTTCAGTAGGAGGGAATCCAGTGAATAGGAAGAGAAGCATAAATTGGAGGCGATACCTCCCTTTATATCTGATGCTGCTGCCGGGAGGCATTTACCTGATAATAAATAATTACCTGCCCATGGCGGGAACTGTGGTAGCATTCAAAAAATATAATTTTCAAAAAGGCATTTTCGGAAGCGAATGGAACGGGCTGAAAAACTTTATATTCCTGTTTAAGACCAAGGATGCGTGGATCATAACCAGGAATACCATCTGCTATAATCTGGCGTTTATTATACTGGGAACGGCGGCGGCTATTACCGTGGCTGTCCTGCTGTCGGAAATCAAAGCGGTCCGGGCCAGGAAGACATACCAGACATTGATACTGCTTCCCTTTTTGGTTTCTATCGTGGTGGTGAGTTATATTGTATATGGCTTTTTAAGTACGGAATACGGATTTGTGAACCACACACTTCAGAATATGGGGAAAGATAAAATCTCCTGGTATTCCAATCCTACCTGGTGGCCTTTGATTCTTATCCTGGTGAACCTTTGGAAAAATATCGGTTATAACTGTGTGTTGTACTATGCAACACTGATGGGAATTGATTCTTCATATTATGAAGCGGCAGTTGTGGACGGAGCGAGCCGCTGGCAGAGAATCCGTTATATTACACTGCCTGCCCTTGCCCCTACCATTTGTATTTTAACGCTGATGTCGGTATCCAAGATTTTTTATTCCGATTTCGGCCTGTTTTATCAGGTGCCTATGAACAGCGGGCCGTTGATTGACGTAACCAATACCATTGATACCTATGTATACAGAGGGCTGATGGAAACCAATAATATCGGTATGTCTGCGGCAGCAGGGCTTTATCAGTCGTTGGTAGGCTTCCTTCTTGTGATGCTGGCAAATTGGGCTGTGAGAAGACAGAACGAAGAAAGTGCACTTTTTTAGGAGAGGAGAGACTATGGTCGAAAGAAATAAAACATTTCAAATACTGGCGAACGGGATTATGGTTCTTCTCGTTATTTTTTGTATGCTGCCGCTTATCCTTCTGTTTTCCTCGTCTCTGAACGAAGAACACGCCCTGATTGTTAACGGTTACTCCTTCCTTCCGTCCAAGCTGGATTTTTCCGCCTATAAATATATTCTGGTGGATTCCACCCAACTTCTTCGGGGATATGGGATCTCGGCTCTGGTTACAATTGTGGGAACTATAGTAAATCTTATTTTTACAACTTTATTCGCCTATCCGCTTTCCAGAAAGGATTTGCCGGGGAAGAATATCATCGCTTTTTTTCTGTTTTTTACCATGCTGTTTAATGGAGGTCTGGTGCCGTCTTATATTATGTGGACACAGAACTTCCATATTAAAAACACCATATGGGCATTGATTGTTCCCAATCTTTTAATGGGCGCTTTTAATGTGATTATGATGAGAACCTATTTTACAGGCAATATTCCTGAGGAAGTGATCGATGCGGCAAGAATAGACGGATCCGGAGAAGGCGGTATTCTGCTGCGGATAGTCGTGCCTATGGCGAAACCTATTATATCCACGCTTGCCCTGCTTGTGGGGCTGGGTTATTGGAATGACTGGCTGAACGGTCTGTATTATATTAACAAAGATACCTTGTACAGCATACAGGTGTTGCTGAACCGTATGCTGCTGGACACTCAATTTTTAATGAGCAGTGCAAGCCAGGGAATGAATATCGATACCAGCCAGCTTCCGTCTACGGGAATTAAAATGGCGATAGCGGTCATGGGAATCCTGCCCATTCTCGTTGTCTATCCGTTTCTGCAGAAATATCTGGTACAGGGAATTACAATCGGTGCAGTGAAGGGCTGAGAAAGGAAGAAAATGACGATAGAAGGGTTTTTACATACAAAAGGGAAAAAAATAGTGGACGGCAGGGGAGAAGAGATTCTGTTGACCGGATGGGGACTGGGCAACTGGCTTTTGCAGGAAGGCTATATGTGGAAAGCTTATGGAGAGCGTTTTGACCGGCCTTCCCGTATTGAAAAAGTGGTGGAGGAACTGACCGGCCGGGACTTCGCAGAGTATTTCTGGAAGGAATACCGGGAAAATTACATACGCAGAGAGGATATCCTGGCTATGGCGGAATTGGGATACAATTCTGTTCGGATTCCGTTCAGCTACCGCCTTTTTATGGAAGACGGACCGGGTATCCACTGGAAAGAAGAAGGGTTTGTATTACTGGATCGGTGCCTTTCCTGGTGTGAAGAAGCCGGAATGTATGCTTTTTTGGATCTGCATGGAGCGCCCGGTGGACAAACCGGGTCGAATATCGATGACTCTGTGGATAACGTTCCCAGATTGTTCATAGATAAGGACTGCAGAGACAAAGCATGTGCATTATGGCGGAAGCTGGCCGGGCGCTACAGAGAACGGGAGGTAGTGGGAGGCTATGATATCCTCAATGAACCTATTGCTCCAGCCGATGCCGGAAACGGGGATTATGATTATCTGATTCCTGAACTGGAACATTTTTATGAAGCTGTGACTGCGGAAATCAGAAAAGAGGATACCGTGCATATGCTGTCCTTCGAAGGTGCCCATTGGGCTGCCGATGTGCGTATCTTCCATAAAAAATATGATGATAATATGGTTCTGCACTTTCACCGTTATGCGGAAATGCCGGACAGAGCCTGCCTGGAACCCTTTATCGAAGCCGCAGACAAGCTGGATGTTCCATTGTGGATGGGGGAAACCGGAGAAAATAGCAATCCCTGGTACGCCGCGTTGTATCCGCTGGCAAGTGCGCTGGGGATAGGATATAATCTGTGGCCTTGGAAGAAAATGGACTGCACCAATTCACCCTGTTCCATAAAAGTACCGGAGGGGTATGAGGAAATTCTAGGATATCTGGAGAAAGGCCCTCATCCCGGATTCGAAAGGGCACAGCAGATACTGGAGGCCTATCTGCAAAATATCAGGTATGAAAATTGTGAACTGCATCCGGAGGTAACCGCCCACGTGTTCCGCAGACCGCCTTTTACGGTACAGGCCGTAGATTTTGATACGGTTCCGGGAGAAGGTATTTCCTGGAAAGGAAACGGAAATCCGGATGATGATAAACTGTACCGGAAGGATACTGCGATGGAAATCCGGGAAATGCATGAGGCAAAGGAAAAGAAGTTCGCTTTTGATTGTGGCTGGGAACGGCTGGGGCTTGTTTTAAAGCCGGATGAATATGTCTGCTATAGCTTTACATGCGGCAGCTGTGCAGAGAGGGAATTAAAGCTGAGGCTAAGCTGCCGTACGGAAGAAGAAGGCCAGCTGCAGATAAGCCTGAAATCCGGCAGCCAAGTAACAACAGCATTCCATAAAGACACCATCGACACAATAATATCCTTAGGAACAATACCCGCCAAAACCTCAAAGGAGACCATAAAAATACATTCATTAAACGCAAAAATCCTATTAATCCAACTGCATATTATCTAAATCCAAAAGGTTATAATGCCTGCCCCGCATTATAACCTTTTTCTTCCAAATATCCCATTATCTTTCAACATTGCACAAAAATTATCAAAAAAATTTATTTTTTTACTCCATATTTCACATCTGCACTTGAGTTTTTCCCTCCGATAAAGTATTATTAGAATACAATTCAATTAAAAAGAAAAGGCGGAAGATATGAGGGAACAGAAGGACCGCTGCATTTTTTTTGTCCTGGAAAATTTCTTTTTCCTTATTCCCCTCCCATTTGTAGACAAAGTGATTGAAAATTCCCTGCCGGAAGAAAGAGAACCGGAGACTGAATTTATAGATCTGTGGGCGGAAAGCGGAAAAAACAGCAAAAACAAATATTGTATTCTCATAAACTGCAAAGAGGAAAAGTTTGGTGTCCCGGCAGCGGAAATTCTGGGTTTCCGGGATATAGCCGAAGGGCAGGTGTGGGAATTGACGGAGCCGGTGCGAGTGAAGAAGAACCGGTATTTGTGTGCTGCCCACGAAACGCAGCTGGAGGATGGGCGGAAGGTGCTGGCCTATCTGCTGGATGTGGATGAACTCCGGCCCTGGCGGAAGGAGGAAGCCTGATGGAATATATTACGGCGGATACAGGCGGCAAAAAGGTTTATATAGAGAAAGACCAGATAGAAACGATTCTGACGAGGCCGGAGGTCTGGCCTGTTCCGGAGGCGGAGGATAATATCCTGGGCCTTTCCGTTTATGGAAATGAGCTGGTGGTTTTTTATCGGGAAGGAACCGTGGAAGAAGCTCCCTGCGGGATTATCATCAGGGCAGGAGAGCGGCTTCTGGGAATCGGAGCGCAGTCATTAGGAGAAGAAAACGTGGATCGGGAAGAGCTGGAAGGTATCATACCCGGGGTTTGGGAGAGAAAAATTGATTAGGCTTAAGGATAAGGAATTCTCCGATATCGTGCAGTATATGCGTGACGAATACGGTATCAATCTGGAGAAAAAAAAGGTGTTGATCGAATGCCGTATGTCCAAGATTCTGGAGCGTTACGGTTTGGATTCCTTTGCCGGATATCTGGATATGGTGCATCAGGATCGGAGCGGTGAAATGGCGGGAGAGATGGTCAATCATCTCACCACCAATTATACCTATTTTTACAGGGAAGCGGATCACTTTGAACGGCTTCAGGATGCAATCCTGCCGGAGCTGCTGGGGCATTCGGTGTCCGGCACTCTGGATATCTGGTGTGCGGGGTGTTCCACAGGGGAAGAATGCTATACTCTGGGTATGACCCTGGAGGAATATAAGCGGATACGGAATGTGACATTAAGGGCCAGAATTCTGGCTACCGATATCTCCGGGAAGGTCCTGGACAAGGCCCGGGACGGGGAATATCCGGTAAAGGAGCTGGAAGGCCTTCCTCCGGAATGGAGAAGGAAGTACTGCGGGGACACGAGCGGCAGAACCTTCCGGGTGGATGAGGAATTAAAGTCCTGTGTCCGTTTCCAGAGACGCAATCTTATGGAACCCATGCCGGCGTCGGAGAGATTTGATATCATCCTGTGCCGGAATGTAATGATATATTTTGACAGAATATCCAGGAACAGACTCATAAAGAATCTTGAGGATGCACTTAAAAAAGGAGGATATCTGCTGATCGGGCACGCGGAACTGCTGACGATAAAGGAAACAAATTTGGAACCGGTATATCCGGCTGTTTACAGGAAGAAAAAGGAATAAGGAAGGATTTGGTGAAGGAGCACATATGGGGAAGAAAATAATGGTGGTGGATGATGCCATGTTCATGAGGAAGGTGATATGCAAAAATCTGCAGGAATGCGGATATACGGATATAATCGAGGCGTGCGACGGGGAGAAGGCTCTGGAGATGTATGCGTTATATAAGCCGGATCTTGTGCTTCTGGATATCACTATGCCGGGAATATCGGGTATTGAGGTGCTGGAAGAAATTCAGAGGGAGGATCCGCAGTCCAGAATCGTAATGTGTTCGGCCGTAGGGCAGGAGCAGATGATCCAGCAGGCAGTGATGCTGGGGGCTAAGGATTTTATTGTAAAGCCTTTCAGGCCGGATGAATTCCGGAGAATTGTCCGGAATGCGATAGAGAGCTGAAAGAATAAAACGCGCAGGTGCGGCAAGCCCCGCCTCTGATGAAAGGAAGCAGAAGGATGAAGAAAAAGTTTGAGGATATGAAAATAGGCGGAAAACTGGTAGCAGCATTCGCTATTATTATCTTCTTATATATCGTCACGATTATTACCGTGATAGCCAATATTAATTCCATGAACGAACGGACACAGCTTCTGTATGACGAACCCTTCGCTAATGTGGAGAGTTCGTTGTGGATGATTGCCAACCTGCAGTCGGTGGGGAAGAATGTCACACTCCTCATTTCAACGGAGGATGTGGTAGATGAAGAGGAGTATCTGGAAAAGACCAGTCAGAATGTAGCGGAAATAGAAAAACAGCTTAAGCAGCTGACTACCGGTTACATAAGCGGAGCGGAAAAGGTTTCCGAGCTGGAGGTCCAGTATGAGGAGCTGAATGTGATAAGGACGAAGGTTCTGGGTCTCAGGGATCAGGGAAAAGATGAGGAGGCCCTTAACTTATATGTCAGTCAGTATGCACCCAAGTTTAATGAGGTAAAGGATACGCTCACGAAGGTTATCGATTTGTCTGCACAGGATGCGGTGGGGCGTCTGGCTGAAGGAAAGAAAATGAATGAACGGATGATTATATTCCTTCTTCTTTTAGCCGCTGTCAGCATTGGCTTTACTATTATCATATGCATCCTCATAACCAGGAGCGTGATACGCCCCGTAAATGAGGTGAAGAAGGCAGCCAATGACATTGCTAACGGCCGGCTTACTACCAAGCTTTCTTATTTTTCACAAAATGAGCTGGGCCAGATGGCGGAGGATATCAGGAATACTACGGAAGTCCTTAACTTATACGTGACAGAGGTGAAAAAAGGACTGTCTGCCCTGGGGAAGGGTAAGCTGAATTATCATTCGGAGGTGGAATTCAAGGGGGATTTTGTTGCGCTGGGAGAAGCGATGAATGAAATTTCCAGCCTTTTAAGGGAATCCCTGCAGCAGATAGGCAGCAGTGCCGAGCTTGTATCAGGAGGCGCGGAACAGGTGGCCAACGGAGCCCAGACACTGGCGCGGGGCGCGGCAGAACAGGCCGGCTCAGTGGAAGAACTGGCTGTGAGTATCAATGAGATCGGAGATCGGGTCAGGGATAATGCGCAGAACGCGGTAGAATCCAGCAAGCTTTCCAACACGGTGGGAAACAGTCTCAGGGACAGTGACAAAAAGATGCAGGAACTGACACAGGCCGTGGGGCATGTGAAGACAAATTCCAGGGAGATCAATAAGATTGTTAAGGAAATTGAGGATATTGCGTTCCAGACCAATATACTGGCTTTGAATGCTTCTGTGGAAGCGGCAAGGGCCGGAGAGGCCGGCAGAGGTTTTTCCGTAGTGGCCGGTGAAATACGCAGGCTGGCTGCGAAGACGACCTCAGCATCCCAGCTGACGGCGGAACTGATTGATAAGAATTCGGAAGCGGTGGATGTGGGAATAGAATCTGCGGAAGCCACGGCAGAGGCCTTAAAGGAATCGGTGACGGGGGCGCAGAAGGTAAACAGTATGGTTGAGGAAATTTCCGAGGTCTGCGTGCAGCAGTCGGATGCCCTTGCCCAGATTCGGAAGAGCATAGAGCTGATTTCTGAAATTGTACAGGGGAATTCCGCCACCTCTGAGGAAAGTGCGGCGGCGAGTGAAGAGCTGTCCGCCCAGGCTCAGGTGCTGAAGGAAATGGTGGAGCAGTTTGAATTCTAAAAAACCGGCTGAAAAGGGGAGGCTATGAATCAATATTCGGATTTAGATGAAATATCCAGGGATTTTTTGAGGGAGCTGGGCAATATCGGTACAGGAAATGCGGTAACGTCTCTCTCCCATATGCTGATGGAGCCTGTGGATATCGAAGTGCCGGGACTGCAGATTATGAAATATCAGGACTGCTGTTCTCTCCTGCCGGAGGCGGAAGAGTTGATGACAGGAATTATTGTGGGGGTCAGGGGGGAACTGAACGGATTGTTTTTATTCCTTCTGGACGAGACCTTTACCAGGGAGGTCCTGGACACGGTTTTGGGGGAAGAGGAGAGAAATCTTCTGAGCCTGGATGAAATGGAGCGTTCGCTCATATGTGAGCTTGGGAATATTATGTGCGGTTCTTATATCTGTGCCCTTTCCGGGGTGTTGGATCTGAAAATGGAAGTGACGGTGCCCAGTATGAGCATCGATATGGGGCTCGCTATTCTGAGTGTTCCTGTGGCCCATTATTCGAGGGTGAGTGAGGACATTCTGGTGATAGATAACATTTTCCGCATGGGAGGAAAGGCTTTTTCCGGCCGGATATTGTTCCTGCCGGAGCCGGAAGCGCTGGAAATGATGCTTCAAAGGCTCAGGGAGTGACATCATGGATAAAATTTCAGTAGGAATCGGGGAAGGAAAAACTGCCGTAAACCAGCAGATACTTATTTCTTATGCCCTGGGCTCCTGTGTGGGAGTCTGTATGTATGACAGAGATAAAAAAATTGCAGGCATGGCCCATATCGTCCTTCCGGGAAAAGAGTCGGCGGTCAGCAGGGAGAATCCCTATAAATTTGCGGATGAAGGGGTGAAAGAGCTGATACGTGAGATGGAGAGGGCCGGTGCATCCAGAAAAAGGATAACCGCTAAAATAGCGGGCGGGGCGAAAATGTTTGAGACGGCTTCCCGGCAGTGGGAAATAGGGGAGCAGAATGTTGCGGCTGTGAAGCTTGCCCTGGAAAAGGAAGGCATAAGGCTCGTGGCCGAAAATACGGGGAAAAATTATGGCAGGACGATTTTGTTCTTCGCCGGGGACGGTAAACTGGAAGTCAGAACGGTGAGACAGGAAACGGTGGTTCTGTAGAAAATACGGAGGTTAGTTATGGAAACTCGAAACGGACATATTGTGCTTATTGTGGACGACAGTCTGCTCATCTGTGAACAGATCAAAGCATCCTTAAAGGAAGAGAATATTTTTATCACGGAGGCCCATACAGGAGAAGAGGCGGAGGCCATGGTGAAGCAGTACCAGCCGGATCTCATACTGCTGGATGTGGTGCTGCCTGATGCTGACGGGTATACGCTTTTTGACAGGCTGAAGGCGGTGGATCAGAATGGAGCTTCGATTCTGTTCCTCACATCCAAGGATAAGGATGACGATGTGGTAAAAGGTTTTTCAAAAGGGGCCTGTGACTATATTAAGAAGCCCTTTGTCAGGGGAGAGCTTTTGTCCAGAGTACGCGCCCACCTCCAGCTGAAACAGCAGAAGGATGAGCTGAACCGTCAGAACCGTGAACTTCGTTCCAACATGGAAAAATTGAATTATATGGCTTTCAGGGACGGCCTGACAGGACTGTATAACCGCCGGTATGTGGTGGGGGATCTGGTGGATGACATCAAGGATCACAACAGGGAGCAGACCCAGAATGTACTCATTCTTGCCGACATTGATGACTTTAAGAAAATAAATGATACATACGGCCATGATGCAGGTGATATGGCTCTTGTCTGCATTGCCAATATTCTGGAGGGAAGCTGCCGCAAACATAAGGTGGTCCGCTGGGGCGGTGAGGAATTCCTTATCATATTGTTTGACGTGACCAGGGATGAGGCCTTCGGTATCAGCGAAGGAATACGGAAAGAGGTGGAACAGTTCCCGTTTTTTTATAACAATGTACAGTTCAAGTGCAGCCTGACCCTGGGACTCCATACTTATCGGGAGCAGGATGGAATTGAGGAGAGCATCAACTGTGCGGACAAGGCGCTGTACAGAGGAAAGCGTTCAGGAAAAAACTGCAGTATCTGGTTTGAAAATAATTAGCAGGCGGAGAAAATAATGGGATATTTTGATGCGGATGCCGAAGATATGCTGGAGGTTTACCTTCTGGAAACCAGACAGCTGACCGGGCAGTTAAGCGCGGTATTATTGGAAGCAGAAAAAAAGAATGCATTTGCGGAAGAAGATATTCACAGTATTTTCCGCATCATGCACACCATAAAGAGTTCTTCCGCGATGATGGGGCTTCAGGAATTGTCTTCCATGGCCCACAAGCTTGAGGATCTTTTTGGTTATTACAGAGAAACCTACGGAAAAATAGAAAAGGCAGAACCGGAGCTTTTTGATCTGTTGTTCGCAGCCTCCGATTACATAGAAGCGGAACTGGGAAGGATGTCTCAGGAGGAGTATCAGCCTTCCGGTACGGCGGAAATAGAAGAAAGAACAGATGCCTATCTGAATAAAGCAGGAGAAGAGGAACCGGACGGGGCGGAAGAAGAAGAAAAAACGGAAGAAACGGAAAAAATGCCGATACGTCCGCCGGCGGCAGTCCCGGAAGCGCTGGCCGGAAAAAAGGGTACGGTAGTGCGCATCTTTTTTGAAAACGGATGCAAGATGGAGAATATCAGGGCCTTTATGCTGGTCAGGCAGATAGGAAATCTGTGTACGTGTGTGGAAACCTGGCCCGGGGATTTGGACAAATCCGGGGAGGGCAGCGGTTTTATCAGTGAAAACGGGGTGTTTATCCGGTTTGAATCCGAGCACAGGGATGAGGTGCTGGAAAGTCTGAAGAAGGGTCTTTTTGTCGCGGAATGCAGTATTTTGCAGGACGATCAGCCGTCGGCTGCGGAGGAAAGCGCGCAGCAGGAAAAGCAGAAGCCGGAGGATAAAGGGAATTCCGGGGAAAACAGGGAAGCGGAATTTTTTAATGTACGTTCCGATCGTCTGGACCGCCTGCAGAATCTGTCAGGGGAGCTGATGCTTCATATGCTTACGCTGGATACGGAGCTGGAGAAGCATGGCCTGGAGGATATCAAAGAGGGGACCGCACATCAGATCAACCGGCTGATCAGTGAGATGGAAAGAACCGTGATGGAAATGCGTCTGGTTCCCGTAAATAAAATCGTACCCAAGCTGCGCCGCATATTAAGAGATATCTGCAGGGATCAGGGAAAGGAAGCGGAACTGATTCTTCACTGTGAGGATCTGGAGGCGGATAAAAGTGTGGTGGAGTATGTTTCCGAGGCACTGATGCATATCATCCGCAATGCGGTGGATCACGGCATTGAATCCCCCCAGGAGAGGGAAGAGGCGGGAAAGAGCAGAAAAGGCAGGATTACCTTTACCGCGGAGAACACCGTAGGAGAGCTTCGGTTATCCCTCAGCGATGACGGAAAAGGGATTGACGAATTAAAAATACGGGAACGTGCGAGAGAGAAGGGGCTTTTTACCAGACCTGAGGAGGAATATAACAGCCAGGAAATACAGGAGCTGATTTTCAGCCCTGGCTTTACCACAAATGAGCAGGTGACGGAATATTCGGGAAGAGGCGTAGGGCTTGATGTGGTAAAAAATATCCTGGAGGGTGTGGGAGGAAACCTTTATATCCATACGGAATTCGGCAGAGGGACAACCTTTACCATTGTGGTTCCCCTGTCCCTGGCTACTATAGAGTGCATCCGGTTTAAGGTGGGAAGCTACCGTTTTTCCATGCCGGCCCGTCATGTTTTCCAGTTCATGGATTGGGAGAGCAGCAGGGAAAAAAGAGAAACCATTAACGGAAGGGATTATATCCTTTATGAAGACAGGATGCTCCCTCTGATTGATCTGCACCGGTTTTATCATCTGGACGGGGAAACGCCGGAGGATGCCATCGTCATTTATATGAAGGGAAATGAAAAGGAAGGCTGTATTCTGGTGGATTCCATGTACGAGCAGAAGCGTATCGTGGTAAAGCCGCTGCCGCCCTTATTCGGCCTGGATTTCCGGAAAAAAACAGGGATCAGCGGCTGCAGTATCATGGGAAACGGCAAAATATGCGCCGCTCTGGATACGGAAACAGTTATCAACAGATACGAGAGGGAGGATATCAATGGAAGCCTATACTGGCAAAGAGCTTCTCTGCATTCCGGGAAAAAATAAAAGCTATGCTGTGGAAATTCCGTATATTACGGAGTTATGCATTCAGATGCAGCTTTCTTTAATTCCCTGTCTGCCCGATTGTTTTGCGGGAGTCTGCAATTACAAGGGAAATATTGTTCCGGTCGTGGAGCTGGAAGAAGAGAAGGCAGAGGGAAAGAACAGGGATATGGTGCTCATTACGGAATGGGGAAAGTATCGGATGGGAATCCATTTTTCCGGTGAGCCCTATGCCATATTTGCAACAGATAAGGATAAAATCGAGAGCCCGGAGGAAATGGAACCCTCCGGTATCTGGATAGAAAAGGATATTTATAAAAAGGATAACAAGGTTGTTTATGTGATCGATATGGAAAAGTCCATTGAGAGTCTGGTTATTTTCCCATAACATGCGGCCTTAACCGGATAAAGCCGTCTTCCGGAAGCTTCGGGGAGACATCCCGTAGGCTTCCCGGAAAACCCGGGAGAGATGGGCGGTTGAGGCAAAGCCGCATTTGGCTGCGATATCTCCCAGCGGCAGCGTGGTGGTGAGAAGGAGCTGATGCACCTTAGCCAGCCGTACATTATACAGATATTCCAGAAAAGTGGCGCCTGTGGTTTCATGAAAGAGGCGGCAGAAATGATAGCGGCTTAAGTGGACCAGTTCGGCGGCGCCTTCCAGGGAAAGGTTTTCCTGATAATGCCTGTTAATGTAGTGGATCGCTTTTACGATTTCCGGCTGAATGCTTTTTCCCTCCAGAATATCAGGCAGTCCCGCTTTTTCCGTCAGCTCCGTCAGGAACATAAGAAGCTGGAAGATAGAGGAACACAGCAGCTTGCCTGCCAGAAATCCGGTTTTCCGGCGGAACTGCTCCGCTCTTTGAAAGCAGCCCAGAGCCTCCGCAGCCTGTTCCGGAGAAAGGTGCAGGACGCAGGATTCCAGCTTATCCAGAAGGAGCCTTGTTTCCCCTTCTGTCAGAAGGGTATAAAGAAAAGAAGCTGGAAGGTTGATGACATAACGTTCATAATAATCCGAACCGCGGCTTTCGGTATAATGAATTTCAAAGGGCTTTAAAATATACAGATCACCCGGACGTAGGGTGTAGCAGATATCGTTGAGAATCAGGGTACGCTCGCCGGCCATCTGCAGATAGAATTCATAGGTATCATGATAATGCTGTACCTTCATATCATTTCTTCCCGGATTCCGGACATATTCCACCAGAAATTCTTCATATGGGGTAAATGCGGTGTGAAGCATAGGGTTTCATAGCCTCCGTCGTTATCTGAAAAGCAGCGCGCCGTCCTTTCGCCGGAACAGCAAAGGAGCCGATGCCCTGTTATTTTTGTACTTCAGTCCTATTATAGACATATCGATAATAAATAGCAATATTTGAACGGTTTTGGATGCGGAAAAGCATTTTTTTTACGGTATTCTTATTTCTTGCGTGTTAGTATAGTGATATAAGAAATGCTGCGGAAAGCAGGCTGAAGGAGGAACAGTATGAGGTATGTAAACGGTAAAGCGGAGGATCTTAAGATTGCCTACATAGGGGGCGGTTCCCGCGGATGGGCTTGGGGGCTGATGAGTGATCTGGCTGCGGCGGATGACATGAGCGGAAGTGTTTATCTGTATGATATTGATCTGGAAGCCGCCAAAAGAAATGAAGTGATTGGAAATAAGGTAAAGGAACTTAAGGACTGCAAGTCTCCATGGGATTACAAGGCGGTGGAAACCATAGGGGAAGCCCTGCAGGGTGCGGATTTCGTGGTTATTTCCATCATTCCCGGCACCTTTGACGAAATGGAAAGCGATGTACACGCTCCGGAAAAATACGGCATTTACCAGTCGGTTGGGGATACAACAGGCCCCGGGGGGCTGATCCGGGCGCTGCGCGTGGTACCCATGTTTGAAGAAATTGCAGGCGCGATTAAAGAATACTGCCCTGAGGCCTGGGTTATTAATTATACCAATCCCATGACCGTATGTGTGAAGACGCTGTACCGTACCTTCCCGGAAATCAAGGCTTTTGGCTGCTGTCATGAGGTTTTCGGAACCCAGAAGCTTCTCGGAAAGGCACTGGAGGACATCCTGCAGATCAAAGATGCGCAGAGAGAAGATATCCGTGTCAATGTGGTGGGCGTCAATCATTTTACATGGCTGACTTCGGCGCAGTATAAGAATATCGATCTGTTCCCCGTATACCGGGAATTCGCCCTGAAATACAAGGATACAGGCTTCGGAGAGAAAACAGATGAAAACTGGATGAACAAGTTTTTCGATTCCCTGGAAATGGTGAAGCTGGATCTCTTCCTGAAATATGGAGCCATAGCGGCGGCGGGAGATCGTCATCTCGCGGAATTCTGTCCCGGCTCCTGGTATCTGAAGAACCCGGATACCGCTCATTCCTGGGGCTTTAAGCTCACTCCCGTGGCCTGGAGAAAAGAGGATCTGAAAAACCGCCTGGCAAGAAGCGAAAGACTTTACAAGGGCGAAGAGGAGATGGTCATTAACACGACGGGCGAAGAAGGCGTGCAGCAGATGCGTTCCCTGCTGGGCCTGCGTGATCTGGTTACCAATGTGAATATTCCGAACTATGGACAGATACCCAATCTGCCGCTGGGTGCGGTGGTGGAAACAAATGCCCATTTCTGCGCGGATTCCGTAAGGCCAGTTTTTGCAGGGGCGCTTCCGGAAAGTATCTATCCGCTGGTAAGCAGGGTCTGCGGCGTCCAGGAGCTGACGGTGGAAGCTGCCGTCACCAGAAATCTGGATCTGGCTTTCCAGGCCTTCTGCATGGATCCTAATATGGAAATCGGCCTGGATGAAGCAAAATGCCTCTTCGACACCATGGTGGATAACACCAAAGCCTACCTTACCATGTACGAAAGATAAGCTGCCCACGGCAAAATCATAGGAAAAAGTATTGGCATCCTGCCTGAAAAGCGATATACTTAACAACGAAAAACAAAGTATAGGACTGAAACTAGGAGGATGAAGATGAGTATAAGAATTGGTATCCTGGGATACGGCAATCTGGGCAGGGGTGTGGAATGTGCCATCAGGCAGAACCCGGATATGGAACTGGCGGCGGTCTTTACAAGGCGTGATCCGAAGACGGTATCCATTCAGACGGAGGGGGTTCCGGTCTGTAAAATAGAAGAGGCGTTTCACTGGAAGGATAAAATCGACGTGTTGATCCTCTGCGGCGGCAGCGCCACGGATTTACCCGTACAGACCCCGGAATTTGCAGGGTATTTCCATGTGATAGACAGTTTTGATACCCATGCGAAGATACCGGAGCATTTCGCCGCTGTGGATGCGGAAGCGAAAAAGAGCGGAAAAGTGGGAATCATATCCTGCGGCTGGGATCCGGGAATGTTTTCTCTGAACCGTCTGTATGCCAACGCCATCCTTCCTCAGGGAAAGGATTATACCTTCTGGGGGAAGGGCGTCAGCCAGGGGCATTCCGATGCTGTCCGCAGAATTGAAGGTGTGGCCGATGCCAGGCAGTATACCATCCCGGTGAAGGAAGCGCTGGACAGTGTCAGGGCGGGAGAGAATCCGGATCTGACGACCAGACAGAAGCATACGAGAGAATGCTTTGTGGTGCTTGAGGAAGGCGCGGATAAAGAGCGTATCGAAGAAGAAATCAAGACTATGCCGAATTATTTTGCCGACTATGACACCACGGTGCACTTTATCAGTGCAGAGGAAATGGAAAGGGATCACAGCGGCATTCCTCACGGCGGCTTTGTAATACGCAGCGGAAAAACCGGCTGGGAAGAGGAATACGGCAATGTGATTGAATACAGCCTGAAGCTGGATTCCAATCCCGCCTTTACCTCTTCTGTCCTCGTGGCTTTCGCCAGGGCGGCTTACCGTCTGGGACAGGAAGGCCAGAGCGGCTGCAGGACCGTATTTGATATCGCACCCTCCTATCTGAGCGCAAAAAGCCCGGAAGAGCTGCGCAGCACCATGCTGTAGGAGCTGAAACGGCGGAATGACAGATATATGGAAAAAAGAAGCAGCAGGGCTTTTCGGAGAATAAAATCTCCGGGAGGCCCTGTTTGCCTGTTTGGCGGCTGCCGCAGCACGGCGGGTCACCGGGCCTGCAGATCCGGTTGGGCAGGCGGGGCTTTTTGGGCCTGTCGGGAGCCCATCGGGCATAAAGGATCCAATCCCCGGTACTTCCCTGGGGAATTACCGTGACCTTCCTGCCGTTTACAGGGGAATCATACCAGCCGGTAAAACGATATCCCGGCCTTGGGGTGGGAGGAGTCAGATGGATATCCGGTGTGGTGACCATATAACTTTCCGGGTTCGTATGGCTGCTTCCTTCCAGATTTTCATACTGTATGGTATAGAGGGTGGGAACGAGCCAGATCTGGGTTCGGTCATCACTCAGCCGGACTTCCCATCCGTCGAAATCCTGGAGAGGCTTCCGGAAAGCTTGCGCATCACTGTCTGTCAGTATTGGATAGTCTGCGGTCCCTTCTCCCACCACAATGGGATTCCCTTCCGGGTTGGGGGAAACATATCCGGAATTATCCAGCTGAAGAATGGAACCGGAAGTGAGGGCGCCCTCCAGGAAAACGACGGCATCCCGATCCTCAATGTAAAAGCCGTTGGAGATATCCCTCTGCCCTTTTGTATAGAATTCCCCGTTATTATAAACTCCGGGTGCATGGGAAGAGGCGGTATTAAAACCGGTAAGCCCAAAGGCAGCGGCCTGCGTCATATAAACCTGGGAACCGATATCGTTATAAAGGCCGCCTCCCACAGCAGCCGTATTCAGGGAAATATCCCCGGCCTCCATATGGACAGTGCTTCCGCCATGGTTCCAGATCCCGCCGCCCTGCTTTCCGGCGGAGTTGGAGAGGATCCGTGCACCGTTCACATCAAGCACGGAATTCTCAGCCAGGCTGATGCCGCCGCCGTACTGAAGGGCTTTGTTATCTTGAATGCTGCTTCCCACATCCAGCGTTATATGACAGGGTACGGCGCATATCCCGCCGCCGTGTCCGCCGAAGTCACTTTCCTCCATCCCGGCCTGATTCCCGCGGATTTCTGCGGTACCGTCCAGAGTGAGCGAACCATTTTCCGTGTTACAGTAGATGCCGCCCCCATTGCCGATACGGGCAGTATTATCTGCCGTCAGAGTCTGGTTGACGAGACTGAGATTGTTGTCGGCCCCGCCTATCCATATCCCGCCGCCGCTGTTATTGAGCGCAGTATTTCCTGTGATTTGACAGTCATCCAATGTCGTGCTGAGAGTGCCGGAGCCGGATGCAATACGGAGCGCTCCGCCTTCATAACCCGCCTGGTTTCCTGTAAAGCTTACGGAATTGGCGGATACGGTACCAACGCCGCTTCCGTTGCTGTAATAAACAGCGCCTCCGCTGCTCCCGGCCTCATTACCGGTAAAACTGCTGTCTGTAAGCTGCAGCTGTCCGTTTCCATTCATTCCAAGCAGCAGGCCCCCGCCGTGGGAAGAGGCGTTGTTTCCCGTTACCTGGCATCCTTCCATCGTGAATGTGCAGGGAGAAGTACCGTTAAAAAGAGCGAGAGCCCCGCCCTGGGCGGAGGCTGTGTTATTCTCCAATTTACAGGAAGCAAAGGAAAGCAGGGCTTCCTGGCTGTCGGAACGGTTTTGCAGCCACAGTCCGCCGCCGCTGCCCGATGAACCGGAAACGGCGGAGTTCTGGCTCAGGGTGCAGTTGGCTGCCGTAAGAGCAAAGCCGGAATCGGAAAGCAGGTAGAGGGCGCCTCCGGTCCCGGCCTGGTTTTCCAGGATGGACGTATTGTCCAGGGTAATCCGGGCGGGGACGAAAACGGCTGCCATACATATGGCGCCGCCGTTATTGTCGGCCGTATTCCGGATGAGGGCTGCGTCCATGGAAATATCCAGAAGATCTTCTTCATTAGAACTGTAAAAATAGATGCCGCCGCCATGATGCGCCGTATTGGCCGTGATCAGGGCTTTGTCGGTAATTTTAAGAAGAGAAGAGATGCCGCCGCCGTTTCGGTAGCCGGAAAAGCAGATACCGCCGCCGGTGGAGGATGCGTGGTTATCCCGGATTACGGTTTCTTCTTCTATGGTAAGAAAGCTCCCATAGGATGCGGACAGGGAACGCAGGAAAAGACCTCCGCCGTTTGCGGCGTAATTATCTGTAAGGGAAGCCTGCCCGGTTATCGTTATTTTATCCCCGACGGATCCGGAGAACATGGCAGCTGCCCCTCCGGAGGTTTTGGAAACACAGTCCGTGATCAGGGAATCACCGTTCATTTCCAGATAATTGGGGAAGGAATCGCTTGCCTGCAGATAGACACCGCCTCCTTCCGCAGCAGAATAATTGCTGCGCAGAACGGAGGCGGCTTCAAGATAGAGGGAACCGCCGTTTACCCGTATCAGGGAACGGTTGGAGGTATCCTCCTCAGAATGGGCTTCTCTGTTTCCGTCCAGAAGGATGCTGTTCAGATGCAGAGAACCGCCGGAATCAATGCGGAACATATTATCGGTAAGGGAGGCTGCTTTGGTCAGTGTATAAATATCGGGGGAAAGACTGCTGAGAGTTATGTCACGTTGGACTTTCAGAACAGCCGTAACAGATATGTCCGCTGTCAGCTGAATGGAGGAATCGGTACCGGCAAGTGCGGAAGCCAGTTCTGTTTCATTGGAAACCTGAGCCATAAAATATCACCTTTTTCTGCTTAATAACTTATTATATGCCGGCCCGCATACAAAGGAGACAGATAAAGCGCCTGCAGACGGCAGACTGGCCGGTAAAGGACACGAAACACAGGGCACGTCTTTCCTGTAATAATAAAAAAGCAGGAAAATTACCGGAAGATGGAAAAAACATAGATTATATGCTAAAATAAAAAACATATCCGGCTGACAGCATATTCGGAAAATTAGTTTTCCGGCCTGACGGGGAGTCCCCGCCGGGAAGAACAGGCTGCGCGGACGCAGGTTTCCTGCGACCGCAAGCTGCTCCAAGGTACATCAGCACACTTCCGTGTGCACACCGCCTTCGGCTGTACATTTCCGCAGCTTACGGAATCGGTGTATTGTGTCGGCCGGATATCCATGCAACGCTGTACCAGGCTTCCGGGCCTCCGGCCCGGCAGCTTATTGCGCTGCTGCCGTCATACGTAAGTCAAATACCCCGCCGCAGGCAGGGAGGCGTCATATGCCTGTTTGGTTCACTGCCCGCGGGGATAAGAGATAAGATCGGTATCCGGAAAGGAATCCTGTTATGGGAAATTCACCGCTTTGGAAATATTGTACCAGGGAACAGTGCCAGGATTTTATCCTGTCTCTCCGGCTGATCCCCGGAGGAGAAAAAATGAGCCGGAAAAAACAGCTCTCCTGCCTGTATACACTCAGCAACAGGGGGAGCAGGAATTACCGCCGGGTGACAATAGATAAGAAAGACGGAGGCAGCCGGACGCTTCTTGTTCCCTGCGGCCTTCTGAAAGGGGTGCAGAGGAATATCCTGCATCATGTGCTGGATGAAAGACCGGTATCCTCGTGCGCCCAGGCGTATCGCAAGGGGACAGACATCCGCGGGAATGCATCCTGCCATCTGGGAAAGAAGCTGGTCCTGAAGCTGGATATCAGCCATTTTTTTGACAGCATCCTTTTTCCCCGGGTATACGGAGCCGCTTTTCCCGAAACCCTGTTTCCCCCGGCGGCAGCGATGCTTCTCACAAGCCTGTGCTGCTGCAATGAGAGACTGCCCCAGGGCTCGCCCGCATCCCCGGCCATTTCCAATCTGGTGATGCGCCCCTTTGACATATATATGGATGGCTGGTGCCGGGAACGGGGAATCGCTTATACCAGATACTGTGATGATATGACCTTTTCCGGTGATTTTGATGCCGCCGCGCTATGCAGCAAGGTAAGAAGTTATCTGGAAGCCATGGGTTTTACTTTGAATGAAAAAAAGACGAAGCTGCTTACCGGGGACGTACGTCAGTCGGTAACGGGTATCGTTGTGAATGATAAGCTTCAGGTTTCCCGGGAATACCGGAAAAAGCTGCGGCAGGAGGTCTATTACTGCAAAAAATACGGAATTGACGCGCATCTTGAGAGAGTGGAGGCGGACACGGGAATCCGTTGGGAGAAAGAGCGTTATATCTGTTCCGTGCAGGGAAGGCTTCGTTTTGTGCTGCAGGTGAACCCGCAGGATGATGAATTTGCGGGCTACTGCAGGGAATGGAAAGAGCTGTTTATGTAAAACAGAGGATATAAACGGAAAGGAGGGATCAGGAATGGCGGATAAAAAAAGAAAAACAGGTTCCGGACTGCTTTGTGTGACGCTCATCCTGGTCACTCTTTTTTCCGCGTTCTTCCTCATCCGTGAAGCGGGGCATGACTGCTCCGGAGGGAATTGCCCCATCTGTGCCTGCCTTCGTCAGGCGGAACAGAATCTGAAGCAGCTCGGTACGGGAATTCCAGCATGTGCGGCCGTAATTCCGGCTGTTTTTCTGTTTTCGCAGGTTTTGTCCGGTGCGCCGGACTGCCTTTATTGTGATACTCCCGTAAGCCGTAAGGTGAGACTGAATAATTGAGAAAACCTCCTTTGAGGAGCGTATGCTTACCTTTCTCAGGAAAGGAACAGGCACTCCTGTATTTTTGTACTGTAAAACAGAATAAACGGAGGTTTTTATAATGAGGATAAAAAGAGGTATCTGTCTGTCCCTTTGCGCTTTTTTCATCTGCGCCGCAGCAGGCTGCGGAAAGGAGGAAGAGTCACCGGAAGTGTTCTTATCGCAGGAGCCGTCTGCGCAGCAGGAGGAAACGGAATGGAATGCTGCACAGATCAATGCGGACATGGATGCGGATGTGCTGAACACGGCTCCCGCTGAGACTGCGGCGGGGAATGGTGTATCCGGCAAAGACGCGGTGGACGTGGATCTGACGCAGCTGAGCAGTACCATGGTATATTCGGAAGTTTATAATATGATGGTTTACCCCGAACAATATGTGGGGAAAAAGATTAAAATGGAAGGGCAGATGTCTGTTTATGAAAGCCCGGATCAGGAAGGCAAACACTATTTTACCGTAATCATAGCGGATGCAACGGCATGCTGCCAGCTGGGAATCGAGTTTATCCTGAAAAACGGTTCCGAAGATCCTGCGGATTATCCGGAGGCCGGGACGGAGGTTTGTGTGGCAGGGGAATTCCAGCTGTATGACGAGGACGGAGAAACGTACTGCCATTTGGTTTCATCGGATATCCTGGAATAGGGGCCGGGGTCTTTTTTCCCGGTATCCGGCTTTATGTATGCGCCTGAACGCGCAGATAGGGGGAAAAATGTATAGTCTGCTGCTTGTTGATGATGAAAGACTGGAACTGGAAACGCTCAGAGATTATATTGCCTGGGATGAGCTTGGTTTTGACCGGGTTTATACGGCGAGGGGCGGAAGAGACGGTTATGATAAGGCATTGAGGCTGAAGCCCGATGTTATGATCACGGACATTCATATGCCGGTTATGAACGGTATCGAACTGGCGAAGCAGCTGTATGCGGACGGATGCACCACTAAGGTCATTTTTCTCACAGGCTATGATGAATTTGAATATGCCAAGGCGGCCCTTCAGGTGGAGGCCGTGGATTATATATTGAAGCCTTTTTCCTTTGAAAAGATACGGAAGGCGGCAGAGCGTGTCAGGGAGCTTCTGCATAAGGAGGAACTTCTTAAAATGTCCGTCAGAGTATATGGGAAAAAGCTTCTGTGCAGGGTGATTGACAATGACGGGGAAACCGGAAGAGAGGCATGCAGGCAGTTCCTGGATGTCTGTGAATGGGATAAGGAAGAGTGGTTCGGCCTGATTACCACAACCGCCGGATTGGACGACACGGTGATAGAACAGGTGGAAAACAGCCTGTCTGAAGTGGTGTATTCCATCCGGGGGGGGGGTAAAAGGTGTACCTATTTTCTGGTCCGTTACTTTGTGGATTACAGGGAATCCGCGGAGCGTATATGCGCCAGGCTGGAGCAGCTGGGCCTGCATGCCGCCGTGGTTTTCTATCCGGAGAAGCTTTCGGTTGAACAGCTTTATGGTACGGTCAGATATTTGGAAGGTTTGCAGGAGTTTCTTTTTTATGTGCCGGGGGGCACTGTAATCAGTTCCGAGGAACTGAAGCAGGAAATCCCGCTTACGGAGGGGGAGGAAGAAAACAGGGAGATATACGGCCGGATACTGAGAGAGATGAAGGAACTCCTTCATATCCAGTGTCCGGAAAAGAAAGCGGATAAGCTGGAAACGTATTTACTGGAATATTGGGATCAACTGAATAAGGAGCCGAGAAAATGTTTTTATGTCCTGGAGGAAATGAGTTTCTTCCTGTCGGAGCTTTATGATGCCTGCGCGGCACGGAAAAAGGATGCGGATTTTCCGGGCAAAGCGGAACTGAGGAACGACATTTACCGCGCGGTGAATGCAGAAGCGCTCAGGAAGCTCTGCCTGGAATTCGGCCTGACCGGCATCAGAAGGCTGAGTGACAGGAAACAGGAGGAGAACCGGCGGGGAGAGTACGTGGTGAGCAGCGTGAAGCAGTTTGTGGAGGCCCACTATGGAGACTCCATCTGTCTGGAGGAACTGGCAGCAGATATCGGACTGAGCCCTAACTACGTAAGAAGCCTTTTTAAGGAGAGTGAAGGGATCACGATAAATGACTGGATAGTGGAATTCCGGATGGGTAAGGCGTGCGAACTTCTCAGAGACAGAAGGCTGAAGGTAAAAGAAATCAGCCGGATGGTGGGATATGAAAACAGTTCTTATTTCTGTTCAGTGTTTGCCAGACGTTTCGGGGCGTCTCCCAACGAGTACCGGGGAGAAATACTGGGCTGAGCCAAAGAGGCTGTTTCATGTCCATATCTTTAGAAGATACGGAGGAAACAGCCGCTTTTTTGTCGGACATGGGGATGGCCCGCAGAACGCGCCATCCGGCGGTTATCCGGGGAAAACACCCGGAGGAGGGGAGGACAAGGGATATGCGCAGTATCAAGAGGGCTTTAAAAAATATTTCTCTGCGGTGGAAATTTTTCTTCGGGTTTCTGATTACCTCCATGGTGCCGATCGTCGGCTTCGGCGCCTATGCCTATATGAATACGGAAAATATACTTCTGGAGCAGAGCTACAGCAATATGGAGGAAAACCTTGCCAGGGCCAGCAATAACATGGACATGGTCCTGGAGGGCTATGAAAATGCGTCCTCGCTTATTTTTATGAACAAGCAGGTCCAGGATTTGATTTCCGTGGATTTTACCAATTATGGCTATGAGGATCTGTATTATTATCTGAAAAGCTACTTCGGTACGATGATGGCGATCAATTCGGATGTGAATACCTTTTCCATATATACGACCAACCAGACGATTGCCCAGGATTATTATTTTATCTATAAGGTGGATGAGGAAATCGAGCAGGAAGGCTGGTACAAAAGGGCGAGGGAAGAAAACGGAAAGCCCGTATTTATGAGGGGAGGCATAAACAAAGACGGCAAATATGTATTTTATCTGGTGCGTTCCCTGGATTATTACAGCTATGGGAGCCTTCGGAATGTCCTGCGGATGGAGATCGATGACAGGCATCTTCTCGGGATTATTTCCGAGGTGTCCGGTGATGATGAAATGATAATTCTGGATGATGAAAATTATGTGGTATCCAGTACGGACAAGACTCTCATGGGGTGCTCCGTCTATGACATACTGGACGGCTATGAAGGAGAAATAGGGAACAACAAACGGGATACAGCGGTATATGACGGCAAGGAAATGCTGGTCAGCTCCGTCACAAGTCCCCAGGGCTGGAAAATTCTTTCGCTTGTTTCCGTTCCGATGCTGGAAATGAATATCAGGACCTCCGTAAAAAATGTCATATTATTTGCTCTTCTGGCTGTCATAATGTCCGTTGTTTTTTCCGCCGTCATCTCCATTCTCATTACCCGGAGAATCAAGGAGCTGACTAAATCCGTTGAAAAGATGAAGGACGGGGTGTTCGGGGAAAGAATAGAAGACGGCGGACGGGATGAAATCGGGATACTGGCGGAGGTCTTTTCCGATATGAGCTTTATGGTGAAGCATCTCATCAAGGATATTTATGAAAAAGAGCTGATCCGGAAGGCGGCAGAGCTGAACCTGCTGCAGGAACAGATTAATCCCCATTTCCTTTATAACGTCTTATCCTCCATATCCTCTATGGCCATGCGCAGCGGAAACACGGAAATAATGGATATGGTGGAACACCTGGCCCTGTTTTACCGGATTTCCCTGAACAAAGGGAAAAATATTCTCAGTGTGAGGGAAGAGGTGAACCTCCTTGAGAATTATCTTCAGCTGCAGAAGGTACGATTCGGAGAGGCTATTCAGGTCGCCTATGATCTGGATGAAGAGCTGATGGACTGCCGGATCATTAAGCTTATCCTTCAGCCTCTTGTGGAAAATGCCATACATCATGCCATGAAGGATGAGACTGCGATTTTGCATATCGGAATTACCCTGCGGCGGGAACAGGATCATATGCTGTTTATCATTACCGACGACGGCGTGGGTATGGAGGCGGAAACCGTAGAGGAAATCAATACGGAAATCCGTAATGCGGTGAGGGGCTTTGGCCTGAAAAACGTGTCTATCCGGATTCAGCTTCAGTACGGGCAGGCCTATGGGGTAAAAGTATACAGCAAGGAGGGGGAAGGAACACAAATTTATATCAAACTGCCGATTATCAGAGAGCAGAAGGATTTGCAATTGTAATATTTTTATATAAATTGTTGAATGTTGATATAAAAATCCCTCTTTATTTCTATAAATGTACAATATTTATATAAACTGTAAAATTTTAATATGTATAAGAGGTAAAAATTGACTTATTATATGCATGTAAAAGTTATTAAGTATACATATTATACAGAGAAGGAGAGGGTACTATGAAAAAGGCTATAGCAATGTTTTTGACCCTGGCAATGGGAGTTACCATGCTTGCCGGCTGCGGCAACAGCAGCAGTACAACAGCCGGGGGAGGGGAAACACCGGCGGCAGGCACTGCCGAATCGGCAGCAGACAGCGGGGAAACACCAACACTCACTTTTTTTGACAAAAACTCGGGCTCCAAGCAGTTTGACGACCCTGTTGCCCTGGAACTGATGAAACGCACCGGAATTAATATCGAGGTGGTAAATCCTACGGGAGACCCCGCAGAAAAGCTGGCGCTGATGCTTGCAGGAAAGGATTACCCGGATATCGTCCTGATGGACAGAGGAAGCGATATTGTAAATAAATACATCGAGGCGGGGGCACTGGTAAATCTGACGGATTATCTGGATCAAATGCCCAATGTGACGGAAATGTACGGCGATACACTGAAGAAAACGAGATGGACTGACGGGCAGAATTATTATTTGTCCAACTGGTATGGAATGGATCCCGACCCGGTAAACGGATTTATCCTCAGATATGATATCATGTGTGAGCTGGTGGGAAAGGACAGGGCGGACAGCGATGAGCCTTTCACTACTTCTGAGATGATGGATATATTCCGGCAGTACAAAGAAAAATATCCGGAGGTTGACGGAAAAGAAACCTTTGCCCTTACCCTGGCGGATGAGCAGGACAGCAAGAACGCAATCCTCGGCATGTACGGTATGAAAACTTACTATGAGAAGGATGGACAGCTTTACTGGGATATCAGGGATCCCAGATATCTGGAAGCCATGCATTTCATCAACGGCGTGCATCAGGAAGGCCTTCTGGAAAAGGAATGGGTGTCCAATAACGATGAGCTGTTCAACCAGAAGCTGGCAACGGGAAATATCTTAGGCTATATGGGAGCCTATTGGAATGCATGGACAGCCAATTCCAGCCTGACCTCCACGGTCGGAGAGGATGCAAACTATCTGGCATATAAGGTGGTTCCGGACGGATACGACGCAGACAAGACGACACTGGGCGGACGTTCTTCTTTAGGCTGGGATGCCATTGCCGTAACCAACAACTGCAAGAACCTGGATGCCGCCCTGAAGTTCATTGATTACTGTGCGAGCCAGGAAGGCCAGGATCTGCTGTTATGGGGAATTGAAGGGAAGGACTGGACAAAAGACGGCGATACCTATGTTCCCAATGAGGAGGTACTGGACGGCCTGCAGAATAATCTGGAAAAAACAAGAGAAGAGACAGGTATTACCAGGTGGACATGGTTTGTAAGAAATGCCTCCACTCATAAGGACGGCTCTCCCTGCCGTATGCAGATGTCCAGAAAAGATATTACCGCAACCTGGGCGGAAAAGAATCTGACAAATACCTACTGGGATACCGCTGAATTTGACAACCTGATTCCTACGGGAAATGATCCTGTCGCCCTGAAAGCCCAGAAGGTACAGGATATTATCAAGCAGGCATACCCCAAGATGATCAATGCGGCATCGGATGAAGAGCTGGATAAGATTTATAACCAGATGATAGCGGACTGTGACGCGGCGGGCATGGAAGAGGTAGAAGCGAAAATCAATGAAAATTACCAGGCGCGTATGGCTATATGGAATGCGGAAAACTAGAAGGGCGCGTAAACTGAACAAAGAGAACAACAGGAAACGCGGTTTATAAAAACCGCGTTTCTTAAAAAAGGGGGTAACAATATGGCGAAAAGCGCTGCGGTAAAGCCGCCGAAAAAACCGCTGAAGAACAGGCTGTGGGATCAGCGGTATCTGTTTCTGCTGATGCTTCCGGCTGTTGTCTGGGTGGTGTTTATATGTTATGCGCCGATGACCGGCCTGTACATGGCATTCACCAATTATTCGCCCACAACGGAAGGCTACTTCCATGATCTGCTGGGAGCGCCGTTTGTGGGGCTGGACTGGTTTGAATATTTCTTTCAGAATGACTTTGTTATGATAATGCGCAATACGCTGGCTACCAGCCTTCTGACGCTGCTCTTTTCTTTCCCTGCGCCCATTCTTATAGCGATTTTCCTGAATGAGGTGCGCAGCATGCGTATGAAGAAATTTGTGCAGACCGCATCCTACCTTCCCTATTTTATTTCCTGGGTTATTGCGGCGAACATTTTCCTCACCTTTCTTTCCGGAGACGGTGTGGTAAATGATATTCTTCAGTTCTTTCATTTTACGGACGAGGATATCCTGTTTTTCCAGAAGGGCCCCTATTTCTGGTGGATTATAGCGATAGCCAATACCTGGAAGGTTATGGGCTATAATGCGATCATCTATCTGGCTGCCATTTCAGGAATTGATCAGGAACAGTATGAGGCGGCGGAGGTGGACGGTGCCAACCGGGTGCAGAGGATTCTGCATATCACCCTTCCGGCAATCCGGCCTACTATCTGTATCCTGCTTATCCTGGCTGTGGGAGGTATCCTGAATACCGGCTTTGAACAGCAGCTCCTGATGCAGAATGACTCCATACTGAACTATTCGGACGTACTTGATACCTATGCATACCGCTATGGTATGAAAAACGGAATGTATTCCTATGGTACCGCCGTTGGATTGTTCAAGTCCATTGTGTCCTTTATCCTGGTGCTGAGTGCCAACGGGATTACCAAGAAACTGAATGATTCGGCACTGTTTTAAGGGGAGGATAAGCATGCGGAAAACAAAAATCGGAAATAAAAGCAAAGAAGACTGGATACTGGATATTCTTAAAGTTATTGTACTGTCCATTGTTACTATTATAACGGTATATCCGTTCTGGAACATTTTCATTATATCCATTAATGATGCGACGGACGCCATACGCGGGGGGCTGTATTTCCTTCCCAGGAAGCTGAGCTTCTCCAGTTATCTTGAGATACTCACCAAAAAGACCTTTCTGTCATCCATCAAAGTAAGTGTGGCAAGGACGGTGATTGGTACGCCCATAGCGGTGCTGGTAACCTCCATGCTCGCCTATGCGCTGTCCAGAAGAGATCTGGTAGGGCGGAAATTCTGGAACCTGCTGTTTATTTTTACCATGTATTTCGGCGGCGGCCTGGTTCCCTATTATATGGTTTTAAAGGGAATCCACATGCTGAATACGTTCTGGGTATTTATTTTCCCGCTGATGATGAGCGTATATAACATGATTCTGGTCCGTTCCTATGTGGAATCCATGCCGGAATCCCTGTTTGAAGCTGCCAAAATAGACGGGGCGACGGATCTGACCGTATTTTTCCGGCTGGTCCTGCCTTTGTCAAAACCTATTCTGATGACTATCGGGCTGTTTGTCGCGGTAAACCAGTGGAATTCCTGGTTTGATGCATATCTGTATACCTCCGCGCAGAGCCTGAAGCCCATGCAGTCCGTCCTGGTGGAAATCCTGAACCAGTATCAGACCGGCGGAAGCGTATCCCAGCAGATGTCAAATGCCAAATCCGGTATGACGGTAACTCCGGACAGCATCCGTATGGCGGCTACTATGGTGGCAACCATACCGATTATCATGGTTTATCCGTTTATTCAGAAATACTTTGTCAAGGGAATCATGCTGGGGGCGGTCAAGGCCTGATTCAGCATTCCTGCCGGCGGAGAAGTTTGGGTTTAATGGGGGTTAATTATGGCTTATAATATAGGAAATGAAAAAATTCGTATTCTCCTGAATCAGGAGGACGGTACCTTTTGTGCAGAGCTGGCAGGGGGAAGGCTTCTGCATATGTGTACCGAGGTAAGGCTGAAGGACGGGAGGCTTGTACGTTCAACGGACTTATGGAGACATGAGGTGTCGGAATCGGAAGGGGAGGAACTGCCGGGAGCCTGCCGGAAGGCGTTTTTTATCCATACAGGGGATCAGGACTGGAAACTGGTGCAGGAGTTCTGTATCTACGAGGATTATTTTACGGCTTCCACCGCATTCTGCAGCGGCAGTGAGGCGGAGACAAATTATATTGCGCCGTTCTGCCCTGCGGGGGAAGAGGGAGAGGTGATTCTCGGAGACGGGCCTTTACGGTTTCTCAGCGCACCCTTTGATAATGACAAATGGGCTAAGTTTGTGGAATATCCGGTCGCGTATTCCCGTATGTCCTATGAGTTCACGGTACTGCATGAGGAAAACTCTGAGGGAGGGCTTGTGCTGGGGTCGGTGGATCATGATCACTGGAAAACGGGATTTACGGCAGCTGTTAATGAAAGCAGCGGGAAAACGGAAATCACTGCGGTATGCGGTACGGCCACAGAAGATACCAGGGATCTGAACGGCATCAGACATGGATATCTGCGGGGAACAGAAATTAAAAGCGCCCGCATTTTCGCAGGCAGTTTTGACTCCTGGCAGGAGGGTTTGAAGCTTTACGGCAGGTGCAATGCGGCCATCCGGCCTGCGCTTTCGTGGAAAGGGCCGGTTCCTTTCGGATGGAACAGCTATGCGGCGCTGATGCCCTTGATTTCTTATGAAAAATATAAAGAAGCCAGCGACTTCATGAAGAGCATCCAGGATACGTTCCACGATGCGGAAGGCATGCAGTATATTGACTACGATGCAGGCTGGGAACGGTTTACCAACCGGATGAAGGATACGGTGGAATATGCGGAGGCGAACAATCAGAAGCCGGGAGCCTATTTCAGCCCCTTTATCGTTTTGGAGCCCTGGTTTGAAAAAGAGGTGCCGGGAACGGGAGGCAACTACCTGTACCGCGATTTGCTGTTAAGGGATGAAAAAGGGGAAATACTGCCGCCTGTAGACGGCCTGTACTCCCTGGACGCCACACATCCCGGCGTACTGGAATATATGGAATATGTGACCGGAAAGCTGATACAATGGGGGTATAAACTGGTAAAGACAGATTTTGTGGGCCATGGCTGCCGGGAGGGTGTTTTCTATAATAAGGATATCACTACCGGTGTGGAGGCTTATAATTATGGGATGAGCCATTTTGTACGCTGCCTGTCGGAGGAAAGAGCCGGTTATCCCATCCTCATCAGCCTTTCCATCGCGCCGATCATGCCCCATGGCTACGGGCATGCCAGGAGGATTTCCTGTGATTCCTTCGGAAGCCTGGATCAGTCGGCCTATCTGAATAACTGCATCACCTATCTGTGGTGGATGAATGACTGTCTGTACCGTTTTAATGACCCGGATCATATCGTGACTTATAAAACCTATGATAAGCATTCCACCACATTGGAGGAAGGGATTACCCGTTATAATACGGGAGTCATCTGCGGCGGGCTGATGCTTGCCAGTGATGATTACGGGATTCCGGAAGCCTGCCGGCGTTCCCGTCTGGTGCTCACGAATGAGGAAGTCAATGAGGCGGCCGCGAAAGGAGGAGCCTTCCGTCCGGTTTCCGGTGCCAGGGGTGAATCCGCGGCGGATGTGTTCATGAGACCGGAGGAAGACGGGATTCTGCTCGGAGTCTTTAATTACAGTCTGTCGGAGGAACGGCATATGGATATTCCCGTGGAGAAGCTGGGGCTTTCGGCGGAAGAATGCTATATGGTGAGGGATCTGTGGAGCAAGCGGGAAACGGAAGTCCGGGACGGTCATATACATGTGAGCCTGATACCTGCGCAGTCTGCGATACTGCGTGTCAAAAAAGGGAAGAATGGAAACTGAAAAGAATACACCTGCATGAGCGGGGGATGGGAGTGAATATGAACATAGATTGGGGCGGTTTACAATTAAATGAAGAGACAGGGTGCTTTTCCATCTGTTTTTCTGGAGGGGAATTTAAGAATCTGCATGCACAGGTCAGGCTGCAGGATGGCACCTGTCTGAAAACAACGGACATGAAGCAGCATACGAAGAGGGTCAGCGAGGAAAAAACAGAGATCGGCGGCTGCCGCAGGGAAGAATTCATTCATGAGGACGGAGGCCGGATAAGGCTGATTCAGCAGTTTGATGTGTATGCGGATTACATAACCATCCGTCTGCTGGCGGAAGGTGAAGATGTGCTCAGCACCAATTGCATGACTCCGCTGTACGGCTGTGGGGAGGAACCGGTGCTTGTGATGAAGGAAAAAGATATCCGTTTTCTTTCAGTGCCCTTTGACAACGACAAATGGGCGAAGTTCGTGGACTATCCGGTGAAATATTCCAGGATGTCCTATGAATTCACAGTAGTTCATCCGGAGAAGGGAAATGCAGGACTGGTCATGGGATCCGTGGATCATGACTGCTGGAAGACCGGTTTTCAGGCGGCAGCGGACAAGGATGGCAGCATTGTGGAATTCCGGGGGATTTCCGGCGTGGCTACGGAGGATACCAGGGATTTGGACGGTGCGGAGCATGGCTGGCTGAGCGGGACACAGGTGTGCAGCTCCCGTATTTTCCTGGGCTGGTTTGAGGATACCCGGGATGGGCTGCAGGCCTTCGGAAAAGCCAACGCCGCGGTGAAACCGGCGCTGCCCTGGGAAGGCCCCGTGATTTTCGGCTGGAACAGCTGGGCGGCACTTATGGGAAAGGTGACCTTTGAAAAATACAAAGAAGCCTGTGATTTCATGAAATCCATCAAGGATACCTATCAGGGCTCGGATGGAAAACAGTATGTGAATTATGATGCGGCCTGGGGTCGCTTTACCAATAAAATGAGGGATTCCGTAGCCTATGCGGAGGCGAACGGGCAGGAGCCCGGAACGTATTACAGCCCGTTTATTACCCATGAACATCAGTTTAAGCAGGAAGTGCCCGGGACCAATGGAAATTATCTGTTTGAGGATCTGCTGCTTCGGGATAAGGACGGGAAGATCCTGCCTCAGATTGACGGTCTGTATTCCCTGGATCCTACCCATCCAGGCACGATGGATTATATTTCCTATGAGACGGATAATATTATCAAATGGGGATTCCGGAGTGTGAAGACGGACTTTGTCGGACATGGCTGCCGGGAAGGCATATTTTATAATAAGGATATCACCACAGGCGTTCAGGCATTTAACTTCGGAATGAGTCATTTTGTGGAATGCCTGTCCGAAAAGAGAGCAGGCTACCCGATTTTTATAAGCCTTTCCATTGCACCGATCATGCCTCACGGCTACGGGCATGCCAGAAGGATTTCCTGTGATGCGTTCGGGAGCCTGGATCAATCGGCTTATCTGAATAACTGCATCACCTATCTGTGGTGGATGAATGACTGCCTGTACCGCTTTAATGATCCGGATCACATCGTGACCTATAAGACCTATGATAAGCATTCCACCACTTTGGAGGAAGGAAGGACCAGATATCATACAGGTGTGATTTGCGGAAGCCTGATGCTTACCAGCGATGATTACGGGATCCCGGAGGCCAGGGAACGGGCCAGGGAAGTGCTGACCAATGAAGAAATCAATGCAGTTGCCAGAAAAGGAGAAAGCTTCCGGCCTGTTTCGGGTGCGCAGGGAGAGTTCGCTGCGGATGTTTTCGCCAGGAAGGATGAGGATGCTGTTGTGGTGGCTGCGTTCAATTACAGTCTTTCCGATGAGCGTCAGGTAGTGATACCGGTGGAAGAGATCGGGCTGGAGAAGGGGCAGCGCTGTAAGGTGAAGGATCTGTGGACGAAGAAGGTGACGGAATGCGAGGATGGGTATGTGCGGATTAAGCTTATTCCGGCACAATCTGTAATGATTAAGGTTTATTCTTAAGGGCGTTGTTGTCCGGCGGGAGGGCGACAGGAGGTACATCACAGGGGACTCCCTTCGCATTGGGGTATCCGCCTGCTCCCCTCCTTCCCTCTCCTCCGTCTCTGGCCGCGTGCCTTATATCTCTCCA
>OLOL01000063.1_pt1 | contig 99999 bp, 87 predicted proteins | sample 1673081 | NCBI WGS metagenome assembly OLOL01 (sample SAMEA3136753, study PRJEB25190) | human gut metagenome
TTACTATATCGCTGCAAACGCAGGACTTGAAGGTGCAGTAATCATCAACAAGGTAAAGGAGTCAGCTCCGGGAACAGGCTTCAACGCAGCTACAGAAGAGTATGTAGATATGGTTGATAACGGAATCCTTGATCCTGTAAAGGTTACAAGAAGTGCATTACAGAATGCAACATCAGTAGCTTCAACACTCCTTACAACAGAGTCAGCAGTAGCTACAATCAAAGAGGACGCTCCAGCAATGCCAGCAGGAGCCGGCGCCGGAATGGGCATGATGTAATCGTAGACAATGAGGAAAATAAAAAATCAGAGGCAAGCTCGCTTGCCTCTGATTTTTTATTTGACGAATGTCCGGATATGAGCAAGAAGCACCTAAGTGCGGATTGCGAATATACGGAGGCTGGTGTAAGCCAGCCGTGTCTACGATGTAGGTGGAATAATGCCGAAGTACATCAAAAACTTCTTTTCAAACAATTACACCTATGGTATAATGGGCGGTGTTGGAAAAAATACGACAACGAATATTTATATCGGAGTGAGAATTAATGAGTAAGGTTATAGTAGTTACCGATTCAAACAGCGGTATCACACCTGACGAGGCAAAGAAGCTTGGAGTTGAGGTGATTCCAATGCCTTTTTACATCGATGAGCAGATGTATTATGAGAATATCGATCTGACGCAGGAGCAGTTCTATGAGAAGCTTACGGCAGGCGGCGATATCAAGACATCTATGCCTTTGGTTGGTGATGTAACAGATAAATGGGATGAGTTCTTAAAGGAAAATGATGAGATTGTATACATTCCAATGTCATCAGGTCTTTCAAGCTCATGTGAGACAGCATATATGCTCTCGCAGGATTATGACGGCAAAGTGCAGGTAGTCAATAATCAGAGAATATCAGTTACAATGCGCCAGTCGGTTATAGATGCGAAGAACCTGGCAGAAGCAGGAAAAAATGCAGCTGAGATAAAGCAGATATTAGAGGATGCAAAGTTTGAGTCTTCCATATATATCATGGTAGATACTCTTAACTACCTCAAAAAGGGTGGTAGAATCACGCCTGCAGCGGCAGCTCTTGGCACACTTTTAAAGCTTAAACCGGTGCTTCAGATTCAGGGTGAGAAGCTTGATGCATTTGCAAAGGCACGTACCGTAAAGCAGGCAAAGAGCATCATGATAGATGCCATGAAGTCGGATTTTGAGAAGCGCTTCAATAATCCGGATGGTAGCCAGATAAATCTTGAAATGGCATACACGCATGATATTGCAGCAGCGGAGGCATTTAAGGAAGAGGTTCAGGCAGCATTTCCAAATAACGAGATAGTCATGAATCCGCTTTCACTTTCGGTCTCATGCCATATAGGACCCGGAGCGCTTGCAATAGCCTGCTCTAAGAAGATAGAGTATTGTAATAAATAATTATAAATAATTATTAATAGTTACAAAGCATAATAAATATACCACTAAAATCAAGCAGTAACATGGCACAATGTGTCGTGTCAGAAAATACAAGGGAGGCATGTAAAATGTCAAAGGTAGATGTAGTAATAGGATGTTTCTATGGTGATGAAGGAAAAGGTAAGGTAATTGATTACCTTGCAGCAGACGCTGATGTAGCAGTAAGATGCACAGGCGGAGACAATGCCGGTCACACAATCAAAGCAAACGGTGTTAAATATGCAATGCACCTTATTCCGTCAGGTCTCTTATCAGGACATACAATCGGAGTGATCGGAAACGGAGTAGTTTTAAATCCGCAGGTTCTTTTAGAGGAAATCAACAACCTGAAGGAGCACGGATATGATGTAGATAAATACTTAAAAATCAGTGACAAAACGCATGTCATTTTCCCATATCACAGTAAGCTTGATGTAGCGCTTGAGAAGGTGAGAAAGGCAAAGAAAATCGGTACTACAGGAAAGGGTATCGGACCTTCATACTGCGATAAGTATGAGAGAAGCGGAATCAGAATGGAGGATTTATACGCACCTGATTTCAAGGAGCGCCTTAAGGAGCAGACAGAGCTTAAACTTGCACTTCTTAAGGTATATGATCCTGAGACTGATTATACAAAGGAGCTTGATTTCGACAAGATGTTTGCAGAGTACAGTGACTATGCAGCACAGCTTGAGCCATATGTATGTGATACTATCACCCTCTTACACAAGGCACTTGAGGATGACAAAAAGGTGGTTGTTGAGGGAGCACAGGCTACACTCCTTGACATCGACTTTGGTTCATATCCTTATGTTACATCATCAAATCCTACAATCGGTGGTATTCTTACAGGAACAGGTCTTTCTGCTTCAGATATCGGAAATGTATACGGTGTCATCAAGGCATACTCAAGCCGTGTAGGTGAGGGACCATATGTGACAGAGCTTCTTGACGCAACAGGAGACAAAATCCGTGAGCTCGGACATGAGTACGGCACCACAACAGGCCGCCCGAGAAGATGTGGATGGTTAGACCTTGTCACATTAAAATATGCTAAGCGTCTTAACGGACTTACAGCACTTTCTGTAAACCATCTCGACACAATCGGCAAGTTTGATACAATAAAAGTCTGCACCGGCTACGATGTAAACGGTGAGGTAACAGAGGACTTTACCACAAATCTCAAGGTTTTAAACAACGCAAAGCCTGTATATGAGGAGCTAAAAGGTGGCTGGGGAGATGAAATTGCAAGCTGTAAGACTTTCGAGGAGCTTCCTGAGAATGCACAGAAATACATCAGCTTCATAGAGAAATACATCGGAGTACCTGTTAAGTTCATCGGAACAGGTGCTGAAAGAGAAGCTATGATTGTGCGCGCAGACAATTAGTACCAAGACAATTAGTACAGTTAAAATATCATAGTATTAAAATTATAAATAATGTACAAAAGAGTGTTCAGAATTCACAAGTTGAACACTCTTTTTTTATACTCTAATATCATAACAATTTAGTAGGAGGAGTATTACTGTGATAGAAATTAGTAATCTCGTAAAGAAATATGGCGACCATATGGCCGTAGATCATCTTTCGCTGACTGTTGAGCCGGGAAAGATATACGGACTTTTGGGACCAAACGGCGCCGGAAAGTCAACCACCATGAATATTGTTACCGGATATATCGGTGCTGATGGTGGAACAGTAAAGATAAACGGCTATGATATATTTGCACAGCCTGAGGAGGCAAAAAAATGTATCGGATACCTGCCGGAGATACCACCGCTTTATTTGGATATGACGGTATATGAGTATCTCAAATTTGTGGCAGAGCTCAAAAAGCTCGACAGGAAAAAGAGAAAAGAAATGATAGCAGATGCCATGGACATGACCGGCATCACGGAGGTGAAAAACCGTCTCATAAAGAACCTTTCCAAGGGCTACAGACAAAGAGTGGGTTTCGCCCAGGCACTGCTTGGCTACCCGGAAATCATCATACTGGATGAGCCTACAGTTGGACTTGATCCAAAGCAGATAATAGAGATTCGTGAGCTTATTAAAAAGCTTGGAGAAAATCATACGGTGATACTTAGCTCGCATATTTTAAGTGAGATAAGTGCGGTGTGTGATCATGTGTTTATCATATCAAAGGGTAAGCTTGTAGCAAGTGATGCCACAGAGAACCTGATTAATCTCATGTCAAAGAACCAGGAAATTAACCTTGTCCTCAAATCAGACGAGATTGGTGCAAGAGGAATGCTTGAGAAGATAGTAAATATTGATAAGGTCACATTTGAACAGTCTGAGGAAGAGAATACAGTGAAGGCTAAGGTTATAGCAAAAGCAAACTGCGATATACGTGAGGAAATATTTGAGCTTGCAAGTGCAATGCATATGCCAATCCTTGAGATGCATACTGTTGTGAAGTCACTCGAGGACGTATTCCTTGAGCTTACAGGGGAAGGAGATGAGAAATAATGCTTGCAATATTTAAAAGAGAATTCAAATCATATTTCCAAAACGTTATAGGATGGCTGTTTGTTGCAGCACTTCTTGCAGTGTATGGCCTATATTTTTATGTATACAATCTGAAAAACGGTTATCCGTATATCTCATATGATTTAAATGGAATAGGTTTTATTATGATGATTGCAGTGCCAATTCTCACGATGAGATCGCTTTCTGATGAGAAAAAGACAAAGACAGATCAGCTTATGCTGACATCGCCTGTATCTGTCGGAAGGATTGTAGCAGGAAAATATTTTGCAATGGCAGCAGTATACACCATAGTCATAGCGCTTTTTGCACTTTCACCGCTCGTGCTGTCAATTTACGGTAAGGTGGCATTAAGTGAAGCCTATGTTGCTTTGTTTGGCTACTGGCTTTACGGTTTATCATGCATCGCCGTGGGACTTTTTATATCGTCCATATCTGAGAGTGTGATAATATCTGCAATACTTACATTTGCGGCATTATTCCTCTCATACATGATGCAGTCCATCACAGGGCTCATCTCGTCAAGTGGGAATCTGCTCACAAAGGTGCTTAATTGCTTTGATTTGTACACACCATTTGAGAATTTTGTGAGTGGCTGCTTTAGTGTCACCTCGGCAGCTTATTATGTGACGGTTATTCTGCTTTTATGCTTCCTTACGACGCAGTCTATCCAGAAGAGAAGATGGGCATTTTCAAAGAAGATGATAGGCACAGGGGCGTTTTCAGCAGGAATGATTGTCGTAATGTGTGCAATCTGTGTGGTTGTAAATCTTGTACTGACAGCGCTTCCTGCTAAGTACACATCAATTGACTGTTCGGCTACAAAGCTGTACTCGCTCACAGGCGATACAAAGGACAGGGTAAGTAAGCTCGATGAGGATATCACAATCTATGTTTTGAATTCCAAGAAATCAAAGGATGCAAAGATAGATGAGACGATCAACAGATACAAGGATCTTTCGAGTCATATAAAGGTAAAATATGTAGACCCGGCGACAAGCCCGAAGTTTTATCAGGATTACACAGACACGACACCTACCACAAACAGCCTTATCATCGAGAGCAAAAACCGTTCAAAGGTGATTGATTACAATGATATATATGAATATGACACATCATCATATTATTACGGATACCAGTCGCAGTCTAGCATCACAGGCTATGATGCCGAGGGACAGATTACAAGTGCCATAGAGTATGTCACAATGGATGCAGATGAGCTCCCGGTAATTTATCAGATAACAGGACACAATGAAACGGAAATAGGAAGCAATTTCCAGAGTGTTGTAAGCAAGGCAAATGCAAATCTTAAGAGTTTAGAGCTCTTTAACGAGGAAAAGGTGCCGGAGGATGCAACAGCCATTATCATTAATTCCCCGACTGTTGATTTCAACGAGGAAGACGCTCAGAAGGTGATTGATTATTTAAATGGCGGTGGAAAGGCAATGATTATCGGCTGCTACGCATATAATGACGAGCTTACAAACTTTAACAAGATACTTGCGGCTTACAATGTCAGCTTCAAGACCGGTGTGGTAGCTGAAAATGACAGCTCAAAATATTATCAGAATCCTCTCTATCTGCTTCCAACGGTTGAGACGACAGATTACACCTCAGATGCAACAGACGGATATGTATTCCTGGCAGGAAGCTGTGCAATCAGTTATCCTGAGGATACAGATGATGTGACATATACAAAGCTGCTTTCTACATCAGACAGCGCAGTTTTAAAGAAGGACTGGAAGAATATCACCACATCGAAGGCAGAGGACGCTGATGAGAACGGACCGTTTACTACAGGTCTTGCTGTAAATGATTCAAGTACTGGCGCATCGATTGTTGTGTTTGGTACGCCTTATGTGGTTGATGATTCATATGACAATGCCGTTTCCGGCAACAATGCAGACATGTTCAAGGATGTTATCACATCAATGACCGGAAATGTTGAGCTTGCATCAAGTGTGATACCGGTGAAGGATTACACCTTAAGCAATATCACTATAAATACGCTGCAGGCGGTTGTTACGGGACTTATCATAATGATAGCTGTACCAATACTGCTTATTATCATAGGAATCGTTGTATGGGCAATGAGGAGAAAGAAGTAGATTACAGGTAAACGCGTATAAGAAATAGGAGAAAAACGCTATGCTTGGTGAGTACTATATCAAGGTAAATGATGATGTATATCTTTCAGGTACCACAATCCTAGGAATAATTCCGGATTCTATAGATGATATGATTGCAACTAAAGACAGTGAGAGTACTGAGACTGAAAGTGAGTAGCAATGGATTAATAGTTTAAAAATGATAACTTTTAAGAAATAGTTCATCTTTTTTTTATGAAATAGGTATTGAAATCGTGCTTATGTTGTACCATTATAATGATTAAAGGGTCAAAATGTATCATTATTATGATGTAGAATAATGAGGAAAAACGGTGAATAGCATGAATCAGATGAACAAAGACAGCAACAGCATAAATATCATGGGCCTTACCGATGAAGAGGTAAGGCAGAGAGTGGAGGAAGGATTTACCAACAAGGCTGATATATCTACAGACAAGACGACAAAGGAAATTGTGGTTTCAAACGTTTTCACATATTTTAACCTTATATTTCTTGTCATAACGATACTTCTCATAATGGTAGGTTCTTTCAGAAATCTGACATTTCTGCCTATAATTATTGGAAATACGGTAATCGGAATCGTTCAGGAAATCCGCGCAAAAAAGACTCTTGAGAAAATGAGTTTACTGAATGCTCCGCATGCGGATGTTATCAGAAACGGCAGCGTAAAGCAGATTAGTACGGATGAACTTGTAAAGGACGATGTGATTTTACTTACCGCAGGAAAGCAGATTTGTGCGGATGCGGTTGTGATATCCGGAAATATACAGGTAAATGAATCACTGCTTACAGGTGAAGCCGATGAGGTAGAAAAGACAGAGGGCAGCACTCTCATGTCGGGAAGCTTTGTTGTATCGGGAGAGTGCTATGCACGGCTTGAAAAGGTCGGTAATGAATCATATATCTCAAAGCTGAGCCTTGAGGCAAAATCAATGGGCGGCAAGGAGCAGTCAGAGATGATACGCTCCATCAATTTGATCGTCAAATGGGTTGGCATAGTTATTATTCCGATTGGGCTTATATTGTTCTGGCAGAGCCATTTTGTGAATGGCGAGTCTATCACAAAGAGCGTTACATCGACAGTTGCAGCGATTATAGGAATGATACCGGAGGGCTTATATCTGCTGACCACAGTGGCGCTTGCCTTAAGCACTATGAAGCTTGCAAGGAAAAAGGTTTTGCTTCATGATATGAAAAGTATTGAGACGCTTGCGCGTGTGGATGTGCTTTGTGTGGATAAAACGGGCACAATTACTGAGCCTGATATGAAGCTTAAGGAAATTTTTCTCTGTAAAAACAGTGGAGCAGATGGCACACAGACAGCTTTGACATTAGATGAGCTTAAGAGTCTTATTTTAGATTATGCAAATGCCTCGGTTGACAACAATGCGACTATGCTCGCACTAAAAGCATATGCAGCGGAAGCTTTGACAAATAATACATCTGCACTGCATCGTACAGCGGTTTCACAGCAGGCATTTTCGTCGAGCCTCAAATATGGCAGCGTTACCTTTTCTGATGGAACATATCTGCTCGGAGCACCGGAGTTTATCATGCACGAAGACTTTGCGCGCATTGAGGAAGAAATAATACCATACGCTGACAAAGGTGACAGAGTACTTTTGTTTGCAAGGTATGATGGAGAAAACGTGGAGAATGGCATAAATGGCAGCGTTACTCCGCTTGGATTTGTGGCACTTGCCAATCCTATCAGAGAGAATGCGGTAAAGACCTTTGAATATTTCAAGAGTCAGGGTGTTGCGATAAAGGTTATTTCAGGTGACAATCCGCGTACTGTTTCAAGGATTGCCATACAGGCAGGAATTGAAAGTGCAGAAAGCTTTGTCGATGCGGCTACACTTGATACTGAGGATAAAATAGCCGATGCAGTAAATAAATATACTGTATTCGGACGAGTGACACCAAAGCAGAAGAAACAGCTTGTAAAGGCTTTACAGGCTAAAGGTCATACAGTTGCGATGACCGGAGACGGAGTCAACGATATACTTGCCATGAAGGATGCCGACTGCAGTGTGGCTATGGCATCGGGAAGTGAGGCGGCAGCCCAGGCAGCCCAGGTTGTCCTTTTGGACTCTGATTTTGCACATATGCCGGATGTGGTATATGAGGGACGCAGGGTGGTAAACAATATCCAGCGCTCAGCCAGTCTGTTTCTTGTGAAAAATATATTCTCACTGTTACTTTCACTGTTTTCAGTTATTCTTATGGTTACGTATCCGCTTGAGCCGGCACAGGTATCGCTCATCAGTATGTTTACCATAGGAGTACCGGGATTCTTATTGGCACTGGAGCAGAATAAGGACAGGATAAAGGGGCACTTTATCACCAATGTCATGCTAAAGGCACTGCCGGGTGGACTTACGGATGTAATAGCTGTCGGAGCGCTTGTCGTATGCGGAGAAGTATTTTGTATATCAGATGCAAGCATAGGAACGATAGCGACGCTTGTACTTTCGGTAGTGGGCTTCATGATTCTCTTTAAAATCAGTGAGCCACTCAATGGAATGAAATATGCTGTTATTATCGGAAATATAGCAGGTCTGGTATTTTCGGGTTTCTTCTTAAAGAAACTGTTTGCACTGACAGATTTGTCAAATATATGTATTCTTCTCATGATAGTGTTTGGCTTTGCGGCTGAGTCACTGTTTAGGAATCTGACACTTCTGGTTGAGAAAATGAGAGGCTCATACGAGAAAAAGAAGGGCTTCAATGTCTGATATTAAAAATCTGCATGGCACCATAGGTGTGTGGCAGCTTAGGACCAGGGGCCTTTCTTGATGGGCACGACAGATTTTTACAGTTCGCGCAGGTATTACAGAGCTCTTTGATATTTTTCTGCTTTTGTGAGTCAAGCTTTATTATGAGGGCGGCTGTCTTAAGTGGCTTGAGCATATTTGAACCGGTGAGATGTATACCATCAGGGCTTACGTGCTCAAAAATCTCAGGCAGCAGCTCAAGCGGATATTCATCGCCTAAAAATGACAGCTCAATGGCATAAAGAGAGCTTTCTTCTTCGACAGCCTTTGCAAACTGCTCATATGCGTTTGACAAAAGCATGAGGCTTAAACAGTCTGCTATGTAGGCCTCCTCAAGCTGCTCATGGTTTAAATACAGCTCTGACAGCTCGTCTGCACCGTTTCCGAGTGTTACGAGACCGTAGGCATAGTGTGCCAGGGATACCCCGGGCAAATCCTGTTTTATGGAATAATATGCAAAGGCATCCACCAATGGAAGCATTGCGGTGTATATTGCCCGGATAAGCGGCAGCTTATCGTTATCAAAATGAAAACGGCTGCAGAATTCCTTCCAGTCTTTAGATGATAATTCAGGTGTGATTTTGCGTTTCATGGTTTTTTGGTTACATCATCAGATTCTTTATCATCAGAACCCTTTAAAAGTCTGTATACAAATGAATACGCCCAGATAAGCACCGGGATAATGATAGTTGCGGCAACGGCTGCCTTCCAGTAGCGCATGTCACTTGTGTGATCGAGCACAGTGGCAACAAATGCCACAACATATAAAAGTAATAAAAGGATGGCGCCAATCAGTGCCAGAATACGTTTTGTTTTTTTCATGAATTGTTCTCCGTGGTTTTAGTAATGTAACGATTCAGAACCATCCCACGCACATTCGCAAAAACGCACGATACTCGTGCTGTCTAGCTGCTACACAGCTAATTTTGCTCATATGTGTGGGGTGGCTCTATTCGAGCCACCTTGAGAACAAGAAAATCTGCTGCTTACATGCGAACATGACGCATCAGTTTTTCTTGTTCTCAGTGGTTCTGAATAGTTTTTTATTTATTATAATATAAAAAAACAAAATTGACGTCAAGCTGTTATTTTGGTATAATACATCCATATGTGAAGTTGAGGCTGTTTGGCCTCATATCAGTTTATAAAAGATAAAGGTGGTAGTAAAAATGGCTTTATTAGAAGAGTGGCACAAGATTGCCTACAATGACAAAGCAGATCAGGGAGAGTTACAGCGTTTTTGGCAGCATTATTTCCTCTTGGAGAAGGGCGTATATGAGAAGCTCCTCGCAAATCCGGATGAAGCAGTAGAGGGAACAGTCAAAGAGCTTGCTGAGAAATATGAGTTATCAATCATGGAGATGACAGGCTTCTTAGACGGAATCAATGACAGCCTTGTCACACCAAACCCAATCGAGGAGATGGATGAGGACACAAAGGTAAGCCTTGCATTCGATAAAGAAAAGCTTTATAAGAACATGGTAGATGCAAAGGCAGACTGGCTTTACAATCTCCCGGCATGGGATGAAATCTTTGACGCAGAGACAAAGCATGCGCTTTACCTCGAGCAGAAGAAGTCAGGAACAGTGGTAGTAGGCAAGAAAATCGGCCGAAATGACCCATGTCCATGCGGTTCGGGCAAGAAATATAAAAAATGTTGCGGAAAAAATGCATAAAGTACTTTACAGATTAGAAAAATAAGTATATTATCATTTTTTGAAAGGAACATTAGCATAATAACAATACGTTGAAGAGCACAGTAAGTATATTAAAAGCAGCAGAGAGGGAAGCCTTGGAAGACGAGAATCAAAGTCCAAAGAGTGGTGAAAGCTCCCCGGTGGATGATATACCGAACACCAGCTTGGAGTGGCTCCAATAAAGCCCGGTGACACCGTTATAGTCAAATGAGTTTCTGTCGGATACAGACAAGCAGTATGTTTTCAGGCGGAAAGAATGTGGGTGGAACCACGGTAACAAAGCTTATCGTCCCCGATGTCGCAGCAATGCGGTGTCGGGGATTTTTATATTAAAAATAAAGGAGAGATAACCATGAAGATAACATTGAAGGATGGCTCATCAAAAGAGTACAGCGAAGCAAAAAGCGTATATGAAATCGCAAAAGATATAAGCGAGGGACTTGCAAGAGTAGCCTGCGCAGGAGAGGTTGACGGAGAAATTGTTGACTTAAGAACAGTTCTTGACAAGGACTGCACACTCAATATAATCACAGCAAGTGATGAGGAAGGACTTCGTGTCATCAGACATACAGCATCACACGTGCTGGCACAGGCAGTAAAGAATCTGTTCCCGGATGCAAAAATCACAATCGGACCGGCAATTGACGATGGTTTCTACTATGATTTCGATTCACAGCCATTCTCAAGAGAAGATCTCGATGCACTTGAGGCAGAGATGAAGAAAATCATCAAACAGGGTCATGAGATAACAAGATTTACACTCCCTAGAGAGGAAGCAATCAAATTCATGAAGGAAAAGGATGAGCCATACAAGGTAGAGCTTATCGAGGAGCTTCCTGAGGGTGAGGAGATTTCATTCTATGACCAGGGTGGCTTTGTAGATTTATGTGCAGGACCACATCTTATGAGCACAAAGGGTGTAAAGGCTTTCAAGCTCACATCATCATCAATGGCATACTGGAGAGGTGATTCAAACAAGGCAAGACTCCATCGTATCTACGGAACAGCCTACAATAAAAAAGAGGATTTAAAGGCACATCTTGAGAGAATGGAGGAGGCTAAGAAGCGTGATCACAATAAGCTTGGCCGTGAGATGGAGCTTTTCACAACAGTAGATGTAATCGGACAGGGACTCCCGCTTATGATGCCAAAGGGCACAAAGATGATTATGAAGCTGCAGAGATGGATTGAGGACCTCGAGGATAAGGAGTGGGGCTATGTGCGTACAAAGACACCACTCATGGCAAAATCAGACCTGTACAAGATTTCAGGACACTGGGATCATTATCTTGACGGCATGTTTGTTCTCGGAGATCCTGAGAAGGACGGCGAGGAAGAGGTTATGGCACTTCGTCCGATGACATGTCCGTTCCAGTATTATGTATACAAGGCAAAGCAGCATTCATACAGAGATCTGCCTTACAGAATGGGTGAGACTTCCACATTGTTTAGAAACGAGGATTCAGGTGAGATGCATGGATTGACACGTGTCAGACAGTTTACTATCTCAGAGGGTCACAATGTTATCCGTCCTGACCAGTGTGAGGAGGAGCTCAAGGCATGCTTCAGTCTTAACAGATATGTCCTTAAGGTGCTGGGACTCGAGAATGATGTGACATACCGTCTTTCAAAATGGGATCCAAAGAATACAGAAAAGTATTTAGGAGATGATGAGTACTGGAACTCAACACAGGAGGTTCTTCGTAACATCCTTATTGAGGAAAATGTTCCTTTTGTTGAGGCCGACGGCGAGGCTGCATTCTACGGACCAAAGATTGATATCCAGGCCAAGAACGTATACGGTAAAGAGGATACCATGGTAACAATACAGCTCGACTGTGCTATTGCTGAGAATTTTGATCTGTACTATATTGATCAAAACGGCGATAAAATCCGTCCATACATCATCCACCGTACATCACTCGGCTGCTATGAGCGTACACTTGCATGGCTTATCGAGCACTACGCAGGCAAGTTCCCTACATGGCTCTGCCCTGAGCAGGTTAGAGTGCTTCCTATCTCAGAGAAGTATGCTGATTATGCTAAAAAGGTAGCAGATGAGCTTAAGCGCAATGATGTCGATGTGACAGTTGACAACAGAGCTGAGAAGATCGGATACAAGATCAGAGAGGCTCGTATGGATAAGCTTCCATATATGCTTGTTGTCGGAGCTGACGAGGAGGCAGACGGCACAGTATCGGTAAGAAGCCGTTTTGAAGGAAATGAGGGTGTTAAGCCACTTTCAGATTTCATCGACCAGATTTGCAAGGAAATCCGTACAAAGGAAATCAGAGTGGAGCTTCCGGAAGAGGAAAAACACAGATAATCGATTAAAAAGTATAAAAAAAATCAATCAGGACATACTAGCCTATGCATAAGCAAAGGAGGCAAAAGTATGACAAGACTTGATTGTAATGTTGAAAAATGTGCGTATAATGCAGATAACTGCTGTAAGCTCAGAGAAATCGATGTGAAAGGAACTAAGGCAAAGAAAGCCTGCGATACACAGTGTGGCAGCTTTTCAAATAAGGCCTGTGACTGTGAGGTATCTGCAGAGTTAGCTATTCACAAGGAGACAGATGTGCACTGTGATGCAGCAAAGTGTAAGTACAATGACCACAATAGCTGCATGGCCAATCAGATTGGCATCAAGAAAAACTGTACACCAAACAAGTGCAGTACAGAGTGTGCAAGCTTTGAGTGTCAGGCGTAGACTAAGAAGCGCATAATGACAGTTGCCCGGAGTATCAGGTTTATGGTGCTCCGGGTACATATATTTTCGTAATTTGTGATTGCTGCTGTATATATTACAGTATGACAGACAGCAATTACAGTCAGGAAAGGAAAAATATGGATTATAATATAAATTTCCCACATCTTCATATATATCTGCAGCATGTGATAAAGAGCATATCAATAGGAAGCTTTGATATTGCGATGTATGGCATAATAATAGCATGTGGTATGCTTGCGGGGCTGGGCGTGGCCTGCTATGCGGCTAAAAAATCAGGACAAAATCCTGATACATACTTTGATCTGGCACTTGTGGCAATCATATGCTCGGTGATAGGCGCAAGAATATACTATGTGGTATTCAGGTGGGATTTGTACAAGGACGACCTGCTTAGCATATTCAATATCAGGCAGGGAGGACTGGCAATTTACGGAGGTGTGATAGCAGCAATTATCACCACATTCGTTTTTGCAAAGGTCAGAAAGCTGTCGTTTCCACTGTTGTGTGATACGGCGGGGCTTGGACTGATACTGGGACAGGTGATTGGCAGATGGGGAAACTTCTGCAACAGGGAGGCATTTGGCGATTATTATGACGGACTTTTTGCCATGCAGCTTCCGGTATCAGCTGTCAGGACATCGGATCTGACTGAAAAGCTTATGTCACATACAACTGTGGTAGACGGAGTGGAGTATATCTCGGTGCATCCTACATTTTTGTATGAATCCTTTTGGAATCTGTGCCTGTTTATTTTGTTGATGCTTTATTTTAAGCACAGAAGGTTTGACGGAGAGGTGTTTCTTCTATATTTGCTAGGCTATGGTGTCGGAAGATTCTGGATAGAAAGCCTGCGTACAGACCAGCTTCTCATCCCGCATATCAATTATCCGGTGTCTATGGCACTCGCCGCCACTTTGGTGGCAGTATCAGCCATATGGATAGGAATTGTCAGATATAAGCAGAGGAAAATGGGCAAAATGGTGGACACTCCACCACAATCCACCACTAAAGAGTAAATTTCATATCATTTTATAAAAAAGGCGCAAAGTACACGAAAAGACTGAGCGTCTTTTTTGTTGCCTTTTTATGGGAATTTGGCTTAAAGCCTTGATTTTGTGGGCTGTAAGGTGTAATATTGTAACCAAGTGGTGGAAAGTGGAGCGAAATACCATATAAGTGGAGTGAAGTGGTGGAAAGCTTCAAAATGAGGAAAAGGAGGATGGATGCCATGTTCATGGGCGAATATAATCATTCAATAGACGCCAAGGGCCGTATGATTGTCCCGGCGAAGTTCCGTGAACAGCTTGGCAATGAGTTCGTAGTTACCAAGGGCTTAGATGGCTGTCTGTTCGTCTATTCCAACGAAGAATGGCATCGCATTGAGGAAAATCTTCGCGACAAACCACTCACATCAAGAGAAGCAAGAAAATTTATGAGATTCTTCTTTGCAGGAGCAGCCACCTGTGAGGTGGACAAGCAGGGCAGAATCCTCTTACCGGCGAACTTAAGAGAATACGCAGGTATAGATAAGGAAGTTGTATCTGTCGGAGTATACAGCAGAGTAGAGATCTGGAGCAAAGACAGATATCTTGAGAACTCTGATTTTGACGATATGGATGAGATAGCCGATCATATGGCAGAGCTTGGCATAGGCATTTGATATTAAATGGAGAGACCACATGGAATTTAAGCATTATTCAGTCTTAAGGGACGAGACAATTGAAAATTTAAACATCCGTCCTGACGGGATATATGTGGATGGTACTCTCGGAGGAGCCGGGCACTCATATGAGATAGCAAAGAGACTTTCGGACAAGGGCAGGCTGATAGGCATAGATCAGGATGCAGATGCCATAAAGGCGGCAGGAGAGAGGCTTGCGGAGTTTGGAGACAGGGTAACGATAGTCAGGAGCAATTATTCTGATATGAAGAATGTGCTTCATTCACTCGGAATTGAAAAGGTGGATGGTATTATGCTGGATCTTGGAGTGTCATCCTTCCAGCTTGATACACCAAAGAGAGGCTTTACCTACAGGAGTGAGGATGCACCGCTTGATATGCGTATGGATGACAGGAATTCCCTTACTGCAAGGGATATAGTAAATACCTACAGCGAAAATGATCTGTACCGTATCATCAGGGATTACGGTGAGGACAAGTTTGCAAAGAATATTGCAAAGCACATTGCAGCAGCAAGACAAAAGCAGGAGATAACGACAACAGGAGAGCTCAACGAGATAATAAAGGCAGCGATACCAAAAAAGGTCAGAGCTACCGGTGGTCACCCGTCAAAGAGAACATATCAGGCTATCAGAATTGAGCTGAATCATGAGCTTGATGTGCTAAGGGACAACCTGGATGACATGATAGATTTACTTAATCCGGGCGGTAGGATATGTATAATCACATTCCACTCGCTTGAGGACAGAATAGTAAAATCCAATTTCAAAAAAAACGAAAATCCATGTACATGTCCACCGAGTTTTCCGGTATGTGTATGCGGTAATAAATCGAAGGGAACGGTTATCACCAGAAAGCCTATCCTTCCGTCAGAAAAGGAACTTGAAGAGAATTCACGCTCGAAGAGTGCAAAGCTTCGTGTGTTTGAAAAGAATGAATTGTAGAATGACAGCAAAAGGAGCAGTTAAATGAATAAAACTACTTATTATATAAATGGGAATGCCGTAAGAGAGCTTGACGAGGCAGCACCGGTCAGAAGACCACAGAAATCGACAAGAGAGCTTGAGGAAATAAGAAGAAAGAAAAACAGAAGAAAATCTGCAAGAAGAAATCAGGAGAGAGCACTCTCAATGAACAGGGCATTTGTAGCCTTTCTCACAGCTTGTGTGGCAGCTTCAGCCTTTGTATCTGTTTCACTTATTCAGATAAGGTCAAATGTGACACAGCAGATGAATGAGGTTGCAGCACTTGAGAGCCGAATAAATGATATGAAGGCTGATAATGATGCCAGATACAAGCAGATTACTACATCTGTCGATTTAAATGCAATCAAGGATGCAGCTATCAACAGACTTGGCATGAAATATGCTTCACAGGATCAGATAGTTTATTACTCAATTGATAAGAACAACTATATGGATCAGTACAATGATATTCCGGAATAAATTGGAGGAATAATATTGGCAGCCAGGACAAGAAAAAGACCGGTAAGAAAAATCGGACGCAAAATGAAAACAAAGCTGTTTGCGTTGTTTATGTTAATAGTTGTAGCCATGCTTGGACTCATTGGCAGGCTGATGTTTATTGAATATACAAGCGGAGACGCATATACTAAAAAGGTACTATCATTACAGTCATATGACAGCAAAACAATACCGTTTCAGAGAGGAAATATTGTGGATTCAAACGGCACAGTGCTTGCTACGAGTGTGGCTGTTTATAATGTCGTACTTGATTGCTCGGTTATGACCAGTAAGAAAGAGTATATAACTCCGACGATAGATGCACTGACACAGTGCTTTCCGGATTTAGACAGGGCAACACTTGAGGATTATGCAAATAACAGCAAGGATAACAAATATATTGTACTGTTAAAAAAGCTGTCATATGATGCAATTCAGCCATTTGTACAGCTGCAGGATGCAACAGACGAAAAGGGCAATCTGAAGAATCCAAACATCAAGGGTGTGTGGTTTGAGACAGAGTATCAGAGAAATTATCCGTTTAAAACGCTGGCAAGCTCAGTTATCGGCTTTACCTCCGCCGGAAATGTAGGTACAACCGGACTTGAAAACTATTACAATGACACTTTAAATGGTGTAAATGGCAGGGAGTACGGCTATCTGAATGCAGACAATGATTTCCAGAAAACAGTAATTGCTGCACAAAACGGAAATACCCTGTACACAACTATAGACGCAAATATCCAGTCGATTGTTGAGGATAAGATAAAACTGTTCTCAGATACTTATGCAAATAATGCAAGAGAAGGACTTGGCGCAGAAAATATTGCAGTTGTTATAGAAAATCCTAAAAATGGTGAGATACTGGCCATGGCGAATTATCCAAACTTTGATCTGAACGATCCGAAGAATATGAAGGATTACTATACACAAGAGCAGCTTAATGCAATGAGTGATGATGATACATTAAATACTCTGAATAAGCTGTGGCAGAACTTCTGTGTTACACATACATATGAGCCGGGGTCCGTACAGAAGCCTTTTACCGTGGCATGTGGACTGGATACAGGCACGCTCACTACTGATATGACATTTTTATGTGATGGATACGAGATGTTTGGCAGTGAAAAGGTATCATGCGTCAACCGTAGCGGACATGGCATAGAGACACTTGAAAAGGCACTCATGGATTCATGTAATGATGCACTCATGCAGATGTCATATAAGATTGGTGCAGAAAATTTTCTGTACTATCAGAGTGTATTTGGCTTTGGTCAAAAGACAGGTATTGACCTGCCGGGTGAGGCAAATACATCAACGCTCATGTATACACTCGACAATATAAAGCCTGTCGATTTAGCGACAAACGTATTCGGACAGAACTATAACTGTACCATGATAGAGATGGTCAGTGCATTTTCCTCACTGGTGAATGGCGGAAATTATTATCAGCCGCACGTAGTAAGGAAAATCGCAGATGACAACGGCAATACAGTAAAGACAATTGAGCCTACACTGCTAAAAAAGACAGTGTCAGAGAATACAAGTGCGACACTTAAAAACTACCTGCAGAATGTAGTTGCAAACGGAACCGGTAAGGTGGCAAAGGTTGACGGATACTCAATGGGAGGCAAGACAGGAACAGCGCAGATGTATGATGAGACAACGCACCTTAGAAAGAGGGGCTGCTATCTTGTATCATTTATAGGCTGTGTGCCTGCGCAGGATCCGCAGCTTGTTATTTACACTGTAATCGACCAGCCGAATGTACAGGATCAGCCTCACAGTAACTATGCACAGAACCTGACCAGAGAGATATTAAAGGAAGTACTTCCGTATATGAATATATACCCTGATGAGGAGCAGACAGGTGTAAATGCTGACCTTACGATAACAGGCGCAAATCCTCCGACAGGAGAAAAGGTCACCCAGGAGGGTGAGCAGGGCGAATAGAGAATAGCCTCAATATTTTTTGCATATATTAGTGTAAAAATATTGAGGCATTTTTGTTCATGATACTTAACAATACGCGCTACAGAAGAAAAATATGCGTATTTTGCAGTATACTGACAGCTGTTCTTATCGCCTTGTGTTTCAGACTGTTTTATCTCATGATAGTAAAAGGCGGTTATTACAGTAAAAAGGCAAGTGCGCTTCAGGAAAGAGAGCGTGATATTGCAGGAATACGCGGAGATATAGTGGATAGAAATGAAAGGATAATAGCGACAAATGAAACTGCATATAACATAAGCGTTATACACAATCAGATAACCGACAAGGAAGCAGTCATTTCTGTTTTAAGCAGTGAGCTTTCGATTGACGAAAAGACTATCCGCAGTAAGGTGGATAAGGTTACATCCATTGAAAAAATAAAGAACAATGTCTCTAAAAAAACAGGCGATAAAATACTATCATATGGCTTGGCAGGGGTAAAGGTTGACGAGTCGAGTGTCAGGTACTATCCGCTTGATGAACTCTTTTCAAAGGTTATAGGCTTTGCAGGAGCAGATGGTCAGGGTGTTGTTGGGCTTGAGACCACATATGATGAAATTCTGCGTGGTACACCAGGGCGGATATACACTGTATGTGATGGCAGAGGTGTGGAGGTGAAGGGCTATAAGGAGAGAAGAGAAGCTCCCAAAAAAGGAGACACACTTGTCACTACACTCGACATAAATATACAAAGAGTATGTGAGAAAAATGCAATGATGGCATATGCACAAAACCTGGCAGACAGTGTGAGTATAATTGCCTTAAACCCTAAAAATGGAGAAATATATGCCATGACCGACTACCCGGAATATAATTTGAATGATCCTTTTTCATGTGAAAACCATGATGAAGCCTGGAGAAACGGCTGTGTAAGTGATACATATGAGCCCGGTTCCGTATTCAAGATAATTACGGCAGGAATCGCACTGGAGGAGGATGTGGTGAGCCTTGATGACAGTTTTTACTGCCCGGGATATATTACCGTGGAGGACAGACGCATACACTGCCATAAGAGAACAGGACATGGAAGTGAGACCTTTGTGCAGGGAATACAGAATTCATGCAATCCGGTCTTTATTGATCTAGGTCTTAGAATAGGCAGTGAGAGGTATTATGCTGATTTCATGAGGTTTGGTCTGCTTGATAAGACAGGTATTGATTTGCCGGGAGAGGCCGCCACCATAATGCATCAGCCGGATAAGATAGGCCAGGTGGAGCTTGCAACAATTTCATTTGGACAGTCATTCCAGCTCACACCCATCGAGCTTATGACAACAGTATCATCGCTTATAAATGGTGGTAACAGAATTACTCCTCACATAGGTAAGGAGATTCATGGCACCGAAGGTACGGTAAAGGAGGTGCTGTCCTTTGAACAGACGTCAGGTATATGCAGTGAAGAGACATCTGATACACTGCGAAAGCTTTTGGAGGGCGTGGTAGCAGAGGGCTCAGGAAAAAATGCAAAGGTTGAAGGTTATGCGATAGGAGGAAAGACTGCTACATCGCAGACACTTCCGAGAAGTGACAATGTATATATAGCCTCGTTCCTTGGGTTTTATCCGGTGGATGATCCGGCACTTATGGTGCTTGTGAAAATAAATAATCCAAAGGGCGGTGCATACTATGGCGGAACAATCGCTGCACCGGTTGCAGCTGAAATATTTAGGGAAATCATACCGTATGCACAGGAGATAGGAGTGTTTAACTGATTTACGGGCTCTTGCGAAATAGAACTAAATAACGTATACTATAATTTAATGATTAAGGCAGTCGTTTGGAGAAATTGATTTGTTAAACATATCCATACGGATGGCTGCAATAAAAGATGGAGGAATAAAAATGAGCTTACAAGGAAAAAAGGTACTTGTTGTCGGAACAGGAAAGAGTGGCATTGCAGCGACTGAGCTTTTGTGCGCAAATGGCATCGATACAGTATTGTTTGATGGAAATAAAGAACTGGATTCAAAAACACTTTATGAGAAAGCACCAAAGCTTAAGGAGGTGCCGCTTATTTTAGGCGACCTGACAGATGAACAGATTGATGAGTTTGATGTGGCTGTGCTAAGTCCGGGAGTACCAACAGATATTCCTATGGTCAATTCCTTACGTGACAGGGGCGTTAAAATATGGGGTGAGATAGAGCTTGCATACACATTTGGGGCAGGTGAGATCATCGCTATCACAGGAACCAACGGAAAGACGACCACTACAGCTCTGACAGGTGAGATAATGAAGAATTACTTTAAGGATGTGAGAGTGGTAGGAAATATCGGAATCCCTTATACATCAATGGTCACAGGAAGCACCGGTGAGACAGTAACGGTTGCAGAGATATCAAGCTTCCAGCTCGAGACAATAGATACCTTTAAGCCGCATGTAAGCGCAATTTTAAATATCACACCCGATCACCTGAATCGACACCATACTATGGAAAATTACATCAGGGCAAAGGAGGACATCACAAAAAATCAGACAGCAGATGATTACTGCGTGTTAAACTACGAGGATGAGGTGCTTAGAGATTTTGCAGCAGAGTGCCCTGCTAAGGTTATATTTTTCAGCAGTAAGTCTGAGCTTTCAGAGGGCTTTTATCTGGACGGAGACATCATCATATACGCACACGACGGTGTACGCGATGAGGTAATTGATGTAAACGAGCTGAATCTCCTCGGAAAGCATAATTTTGAGAATGTAATGGCAGCGTGTGCCATGTCTATAAGCTTTGGGGTACCGATGGATAAGATAGTCGAGGTGCTTAAGGTATTTAAGGCAGTTGAGCACAGGATAGAGTACGTGACCGAAAAGCGTGGAGTCAGATTCTACAACGATTCAAAGGGCACCAATCCTGATGCAGCCATTCAGGGTATACGTGCCATGAACAGACCGACACTTCTCATTGGCGGTGGATATGATAAGCAGTCGGAGTATGATGAGTGGATAGAGGCCTTTGACGGCAAAGTAAAGGAGCTTGTGCTTATCGGTCAGACTGCAGATAAAATCGAAGAGTGTGCACACAGACACGGATTCATGAATACTGTAAAGAAGGATACGTTTGAGGATGCAGTAAATTATTGCTATGAGCATGCTGTTTCAGGTGATGCAGTGCTCTTATCACCTGCATGTGCAAGCTGGGGCATGTTTCCTAACTATGAGGAGCGCGGACGTATCTTTAAGGAAATAGTAAAAAGATTTAAGGAGTAAATATTTTGGCAGGAAAGCGTAGAAGAAGTAGCAAGAATAAAGAAAAAAAAGAAAAAGGAATACCTTATTTCGACTACAACCTGTTGTTTATAGTTATATTTCTGCTCTGCTTTGGTCTTGTTATGCTATATAGCTCGAGTGCATACACATCGGCTATCAAAAATCATGACAGCATGCACTATCTTAAGCTTCAGATACGAAATATTGTACTGGGACTTATACCTATGGTATTTCTGGCGAAGGTCGACTACAGATATTGGAAAAAGCTTGGCTTTTTTGCGTATATAGTATCGCTTATACTGTGCGTGCTTGTGTTTGTGCCGAAAATAGGCTCAAGCTCACATGGTTCATCGAGATGGATTGGCATAGGACCAATACAGTTCCAGCCTTCAGAAGTGGCTAAAATTGCAGTCATACTGTTTATGGCTATGATTATAGACAAGATACCCAAGCAGTTTGATAAGTTTTTAAGTCTGGTAAAGGTGCTTGCTATGCTTATTCCGCTCATAATAGTTGTTGCAATCAGCAATCTGAGTACGGCAGTTATCATCATAGGCATTTCGGTCTGTATGTTGTTTGTCGCAAGCCCAAAGTATCTGCAGTTTATTATTGTAGCAGTGGCGGTAGTTGTGTTTGCAGTGGCGTTTGTCATGCTGGCAGGCTATAGAAGTACACGTATTGAGGCATGGCTGCATCCGGAGACTGCGGGAACAGACGCAGTATTCCAGACTATGATGGGACTTTATGCGATAGGCTCGGGCGGATTGTTTGGAAAAGGACTTGGAGAGAGTTTACAGAAGCTTGGCAATGTGCCGGAGTCACAAAATGATATGATATTTACAATTATTTGTGAAGAGCTTGGACTGTTTGGAGCTATCTGCCTTATTTTACTTTTTATACTGCTTATATGGCGTATGATGGTCATTGCAAACAATGCAAGGGATTTGTATGGCTCACTTTTAGTGATTGGTGTGATGAGTCATATTGCAATCCAGGTGATACTGAATATTGCGGTAGTTACCAATTCACTTCCCAATACCGGTGTTATTCTGCCGTTTATCAGCTATGGAGGTACGTCAATCATATTCCTGATGGCGGAAATAGGGCTTGTTTTGTCTGTGTCAAGAGGCATCAGGCTTGAAAATGTGTAGATTAAGGCGTGAAATATAATGATTAAGAAAAAAAGAAAACATAAAAAGAGATTAAAGCATTTTTTTATGGGACTGCTAATTACGATAGCAGTGCTCGCGATACTGCTTCTCATTGCACTTAAGCTGTTTACGGTAAAAAGGGTAGTTGTCGAGGGCAATGAGCTTTATGACCAAAAGACTATAGAGGATGCGGTGCTTAATGATAAGTACTCATGGAACTCACTGTATGTCTATCTGAAATATAAGGTAAAGGATACTAAAAAAATACCGTTTATTGATACAATGAGCATAAGCCTGGATAGTCCGCATACTCTTCATATATCAGTTTATGAAAAAGGAATGCTTGGATACATATATATTCCGGGAATTAATGAGAATGCATATTTTGATAAGGATGGCTTTGTGGTGGAGACATCCTCAGACACGGTGCCGGGTGTGCCATGTATAGACGGCATAAGCTGTGACAAGGTAGTGCTTTATGAGAAGCTGCCTATTAAGCAGGCTATGCTAAAAGATATCCTTGAGCTTACCCAGGGATTAAAAAGGCAGGACCTTGTGCCGGATTCTGTGGATTATGGTGCGCAAAATGCACCGGTAGTCAAGTATGGTAATGTGAGTGTGATAATTGGTGACACGACAAAGCTTACACGTAAAATAGAGAGGCTTAAGGCTATCATGCCATCGCTTGAGGAACAGTCCGGTACACTACATTTAGAGAGCTGGACGGAAGAAACAACAAATATTGTGTTTGACAAGTCAGAATAATGTAAAACTAAATAAAAAAAATCATATTTTATAGTTGATTATTTTGGAGAAAAATTATATTATAGAATAAATGAGTTTAAGAAGATTCGATATTTTTATATAGAAAATTAAATTTTGGGAAAGAAAGAGGAGGAATCACCTTGCTTGAGATAAGAACTAACGAGGCTGATAACAGCGCAAAGATTATTGTCATTGGAGTCGGAGGAGCCGGTAACAATGCAGTTAACAGAATGATTGATGAGAATATTGGTGGAGTAGAGTTTATCGGTATCAATACAGATAAGCAGGCTTTGCAGCTTTGTAAGGCTCCTACACTTATACAGATTGGAGAGAAGCTTACAAAGGGACTCGGCGCAGGTGCGCAGCCTGAGATCGGTCAGAAGGCCGCTGAGGAGAGCGCAGAAGAGCTTCAGGCAGCAGTAAAGGGCGCTGATATGGTATTCGTCACATGCGGTATGGGAGGCGGAACCGGTACAGGTGCAGCTCCTGTTGTTGCAAAGATAGCAAAGGATCAGGGCATACTTACAGTTGGTGTTGTTACAAAACCATTCAAATTTGAGGCAAAGCAGCGAATGATTAATGCTGTTTCAGGAATAGAGAGACTTAAAGAGAGCGTTGATACACTTATTGTCATTCCAAATGATAAGCTTCTTGAGATAGTAGACCGTCGCACAACAATGCCGGATGCACTCAAGAAGGCAGATGAGGTATTGCAGCAGGCAGTTCAGGGAATCACTGATCTTATTAATCTTCCTGCACTTATCAACCTTGACTTCGCAGATGTACAGACTGTCATGAAGGACAAGGGTATGGCACATATCGGTATCGGTAGTGCACAGGGGGATGATAAGGCTATCGAAGCTGTTAAGCTTGCGGTTGCTTCACCTCTTCTTGAGACAAAGATAAATGGTGCAACACATGTAATTATCAATATCTCAGGCGATATCTCCCTTATGGATGCAAACGATGCAGCAAGTTACGTACAGGATCTGGCAGGAGAGGATGCCAATATTATCTTTGGTGCCAAGTTTGATGAGAGCATGACTGATCAGGCTTCTATCACTGTTATTGCTACAGGACTGGAGGATGTTTCAGAGAAGATAGATATGCCGGGCAAGCAGGCAGCGCCTGGTGCAGGAATGGCAGGCGGTATGCAAAACCGTATGGTATATCCGAATCAGACAGCTGCAAGACCTGTTTCAGGCATGGGAACACAGTCCACAGCAACAGCAGGACTTCATACAGCTGCCCAGCAACAGCAGACAGCACCTGCACATGCATATACAGGTATCCAGAAGCCACGCCAGCCTGAGAGCACGGTTAAGCCGGTAGAGATTAATATTCCGGATTTCCTTAAGAATTCAAGACGATAGTTTATAGGACATGCAGCTTTTTGGCTGCATGTCTTTTTGATTATTGTCGACATATTACGGCACTTAAAAACCTGCTTTTACGCTATTCTTGTCTGTGAAAGTGAGGTGAAAAATTATCTATGCATTTTATCTCGATATTTTTCTTCTTCGTACATTTATCACCAACTGTCTCATACTTATATTTGTCATATACATGCTAAAAATCCCATTGATCGGGAAGGTGGTACGTCTGATTGCTTCAGCGGTGGGTGCATCGGTATGTGAATGTGTACTGCTTCTTTTGGCAGGCAGCTATGCGTTTTATAAATGGACCTCTGTTCTGGTGGTCGTACCGCTTGCGGCAAGGCTTGCAATAGGCAGACAGGCTGGCAGAAAAATCCCGTTTCTAAGACTTTTTGCACTATGTATGTTTGTAACAGTGCTGACCGGAGGCATAGTAACAGCTCTGGACAGCTTTTTCAGCTCTGATGCGACAGTTATGGTATGCTTTGGTTTTGTCATATCATACATAGTGTTAAAGTGCTTCTGTGAGCGAAGTAATGAGAGCAGAAGACTATATAGGGTCACACTTTTAAAGGATGGTAAAAGAGCTTGTGCCACAGCCTTGTATGATACGGGAAATCTGCTAAAAAAACAGCCACAGCAGATTCCGGTGCACATAGGCGGGAGTGCATTGTTTGATATTGTAGGAGAGGATGCCAGCTTTTTTGATGTGCCGTACAAGAGCCTGGGAAATGATGGTGGGAGCATTAAAGTGTGTGAATTTGATGAGATGACAGTCATGAAGGGAAATGGTAAGCTGATTTTACATAATGTGCTGGTGGGAAGAGCATCGGATAGTTTATTCGAGGACAATGCATATGATATGATTTTGAATGAAGCTGTTTTTAGTAATAAAACGGGTATGGAAAATACTCTGGGGAAGCAAGCCGCACACAAATGAGGTGTTTTACATAGGAGGGACGGAGGTGTTGCCGCCTCCGCTTGAGACAGATGAGGAGAAGTGCTGTCTTATTGCACTGGTGGATAAAAATGTGGCAATGTCAAAGGAACAGGCAAAAAAGCAGCTTATAGAGCACAATCTAAGGCTTGTGGTGTATCTGGCTAAAAAATTTGAAAACACGGGAGTATGCGTGGAGGACCTTATATCAATTGGCACAATCGGTCTCATAAAGGGGATAAACACATTCAATCCTGAGAAGAAAATAAAGCTTGCCACATACGCATCCAGATGCATAGAAAATGAGATTCTTATGTATCTGCGCCGCAACAACAGAGTGAAGCTTGAGGTATCCTTTGATGAGCCACTAAACACGGATTGGGACGGAAATGAGCTGCTTTTATCAGATATACTGGGGACAGATGAGGATGTCATATATAAGGATCTTGAGACTGAGGTTGAGATTTCACTGCTAAAAAAAGCCATGCTGTCATTGAACGAGCGTGAAAGACAGATAATAGAGCTTCGATTTGGAGTAAACCGTGTGGAGAATAAGGAGCTGACGCAGAAGGAGGTGGCAGATATTCTGGGAATTTCACAGTCATACATATCAAGGCTCGAAAAAAAAATAATGGCAAGATTGAAGAAAGAAATACAGAAAATGGCATAAGTGTGGTATAATATTTTTATCATAAGAAACTATTCAGAACCACTGAGAAGTTTCTATTATAAAACAGAATAGGAGATGGTAGTATGGTATTGGAATTTATCGGTGCTGACAGAGAGGTTACTGGAAGCTGTCACTATCTGACATTTGGGGACACACATATACTTATTGACTGTGGAATGGAGCAGGGAGCTGATTTGTACGTGAATCAGGAGATACCGGTCAATCCTTCACTCATAGACTATGTGTTTGTCACACACGCACACATTGACCACTCAGGTCTTTTGCCGCTCATATACAATCATGGTTTCAGGGGCACCATTTTTGCGACAAAGGCGACAACAGATTTATGTAACATCATGCTAAAGGATTCTGCACATATTCAGGAATTTGAGGCGGAGTGGAAGAACAGAAAGGCAAGACGAGCCGGAAGACCGGAAGTGACTCCTATGTACAATGTGGAGGATGCACAGAATGTCATGCAGCACTTTACACCGTGTGATTACAACAGTGTGTATGAGATATGCCCGGGGCTTAAGGTGAGATTTGTGGATGCAGGTCATCTGCTTGGTTCATCATCTATTGAGATGTGGGTGACTGAGGAGAATGTGACCAAAAAGATTGTCTTTTCAGGTGATATCGGAAATCACAACAGGCCGCTCATCAAGGATCCTCAGTATGTGGACAGTGCTGATTATGTGGTTATGGAATCTACATATGGCGATCGTCTGCATGATACGCCGCCTGACTACGCGGTGGAGCTTTCAAAGGTCATCAATGCGACATTTACAAGAGGCGGAAATCTGGTAATCCCGGCATTTTCAGTTGGCAGGACACAGGAGATGCTTTACTTTATCAGGCGTATAAAGACTGAGAATCTGTTGCCGGAGCATCCGAATTTTGAGGTTTACATCGATAGCCCCCTTGCTGTTGAGGCAACAAATGTATTTCATGAGAATGTATCGGACTGCTTTGATGAGGAGGCTATGGAGCTTATTTCGGCAGGCATCAATCCAATCAAGTTCCCCGGACTTCGTGTGGCAGTATCATCGGATGAGTCAAAGATGATTAATTTCGATAAGAAGCCAAAGGTTATCATCTCAGCATCGGGTATGTGTGAGGCCGGACGTATCAGACACCACTTAAAGCATAATCTTTGGAGAAGTGATTCAACAGTTTTGTTTGTAGGATATCAGGTTCCGGGAACGCTTGGCTATGCGCTTTTAAACGGTGCTAAAAAGGTGAAGCTTTTTGGTGAGGAAATAGAAGTAAGGGCAAGCATAGTAAATCTGCCGGGTATCAGTGGACATGCAGACAAAAATCAGCTTACAGAGTGGCTTGGCGCAATAAAAAACAAGCCGGAGCATGTATTTATAGTCCATGGAGAGGAGACCACAGCAGAGTCCTTTGCAAACCACGTGCATGAGACCTTCGGCTATGATGCAGTGGCACCGTACAGTGGTGATGCCTATGACCTTATCACGAATCAGAAGGTGGCAGATGGCTCCCGCAAGCTTGTGGAGAAAAAGGCTTCATATGGCATGGCGAGCAGAGAGAAGACTATATTTGACCGTCTGGTGGCAGCAGGACAGAGACTTGTATCTGTTATCCAGAAGTGTCAGGGCATGGCGAATAAGGATTTGAGCAAGTTTGCAGACCAGATAAATGCGCTGTGTGATAAGTGGGATAGATAGAATGTAATCACAGCATATTAAAGTAATAAAGCAAAAAGCTCTGTGCATACATATAAGTGTATGACACAGAGCTTTTTTATTTTATGACGCACAGCTTATTGAAAGTGCTATGTATGTAACTACGCCTCGTCCTGCTTGAAAATTACATTTCTGTATTTCGAAAGTATTCCTTTTAACAAGCTTCCAAGTACACAGATTGAGATAATCTCACCGATTCCGACTGTAACTGCATTGAAAAGAAGAGAGATATCAACACCCTTGTATACAGTCGTAAAACCGTATCCGTATCTGAGCACGAGTGGCACGATAATTATATTGGCGATGACCGGTGGCAGGGTGTATACAAACTTCTTCTTTCGAAGGAAGTAAGTGCCGAGTGCGCCGAGCAGTGTAGCGATGCTTCCGAAGATGATATCCCAGATGATGCCACCTGTGATAAGGTTGGAAATCAGACATCCGATGAAAAGCCCCGGAATAGCTGCCGGTGTGAAAACCGGAAGGATGCAAAGCGCTTCAGAAAAGCGTACCTGAATGGTGCCTGATGCGAGACCAAGCAGATTGGTGATATACGTGAGCACAACATAGAGTGCTGCAATCATAGCTGCCTGTACTGCAAATAATACTTTTTTGTTTCTCATATTTAGTTCTCCTTTAGTTTTGTTTTACGTCAGGAAGGTTTCGAACTGACGTATTTATTTTCGCCTTGCTATGTTAACAAAAAATGCTTTGAATGTCAAGAAGTACATAAAGCTAACAAAGGAAGAGTTTGACAGCTCAGGATATCCGTTTGGATATAAAAATAGCGGCAGTGCTGTAGAATTATATACGAGGATTAATTGAATAAAATTACTGTAAATGGGAATGCTTTAGATAAAGAAATTTATCCGGAGGATTCCCATGTCTGTATATAAGGTTGATATATGTGGAGTGACCACATCAAAACTGCCGGTACTTAAGGATGATGAAAAAGAAGAACTGTTTGAGAAAATAAAAAAGGGAGATAAGGCTGCAAGAGAAAAGTATATTCGTGGAAATTTAAGGCTGGTGCTTTCGGTAATCAGAAGATTTTCAAACCATAATGAAAATATGGATGATTTATTTCAGATAGGATGCATCGGACTTATGAAATCAATTGATAATTTTGATCCGACTATAGGTGTTAAGTTTTCCACCTATGCGGTTCCGATGATTATCGGTGAGGTGAGACGCTATCTGCGTGACAACAGTGCGTACCGCATTCCACGGTCTCTCAGGGATACAGCTTATCAGGCTATTAAATCAAAGGAAAAGCTATCGAGAAAGCTGGTGCATGATCCGTCCTTAGCGGAAATATCAAAGGATTGCGGTATCCCCGAAAACGATATACTATACGCACTTGATGCAATCCAGACACCGCTATCCCTCTTTGATCCTGTATATACTGACGGTGGTGATACACTTTATGTGATGGATCAGATATCGGACAAGAAAAACAAAGAGGAAGCATGGGTAAAAAATCTGGTTCTCGACGATGCCTTAAAGCTGCTTGATGACAGAGCGAGACAGATTATTAAGCTGCGTTTTTTCGAGGGCAAGACACAGATAGAGGTGGCAGAGGAGATAAATATCTCTCAGGCACAGGTATCAAGGCTTGAGAAAAATGCGCTTAAAAATATGCACGGATATCTGGAAGCATAAGCAGATAATTGAATATTTAGTCTGCCTGTGCTAAAGAAGTTTTTTTAAGCACAGCCGCAATTATGACTGCATATACACCTCCGATAACAGCGGTGATAAGCTGTGTCACTGAAAACTGAAGCTGTAATACCGGCAGCATCTTGTGCATTGGAGCAGGCAGAAATGTCGGTAGAATGATAAGAGCAATGGCTATTCCCATGAAAACGGCCTTTAGTATGGCACCTATTGCAATTGATACGGGAAAACCGGCAGCTTTGCCGCATTTTTTGCGAAGCAGTCCCACACATACCACGAGAATGATATTTCCTATCATGATACATGGAAACATCGCAGGAATAGCCGCCATAACAGGACTTCCTGTGATGAAAAATGATGTGACAGGTGTGATAATGCTTAAGATAATGCCACATGCCATTCCGGCATAGAGCACGGTAAGTATTAAAGCTGCATTAATGATTGGACCTGTGATGTATACGCTTAAGTTCTTAAAGAACTGGCTGACAAGACAGATTGCCAGCATAATTGCAGTGACGGTTATTTGTTTAGTTTTTATCTTCATTGATAAGACCTCCTTTAAATTTTCATATGAAATCATACTCCTTTAGGGGAGCAAATGCAAACGCTATATTTCGTGTAATGCGTATCCATTCCTGTAGCTCTTTACGGGCTTCGTCGTCTCTTCGGTAGACAGCGGAGAAAGGAATTTTTAAAGTAGGATCTCCTACCTGCAGTATAATGGAATCAGGAGAAAGCTTAAGGGTTGACAGATAGCTGTTTAGTGTAAATGCTACACCGTAGCCCTGTTCAGCAAGGCGTATGCCTGCATCAATGCTGCTGATTTTATATGTCAGCTCAGGTAGGACATCAGAATAAAGCAGTGCATCCTCCTCAAGCTGTCGTATACTCTGATTACTGTGCTGCAAGATGAATCGTTCCTTTGCCACATGCGATAAATCAAGCCAAGGATATATACAGGTATCCTTTTTTTCGGCATGGGCTGCTGCAGGATGTTTTTTTGGAAGTACTATTACGAGACGGTCTTCATATATTGTCTCATATGATAAACGTGAATTGCTTACACTGTTGTAGCCGAAAAACATATCAAGTTCGCCGGATAAGAGACTTTCCTCATGGGTTGAGAGATGACCGTCGATGGCATAGACAACAGACTGTGGATAGAGTCTGTGAAATTCTGTCATGACAGCAGGAAACAGAGTTGCAATCTGTCTGACCATGTATCCTATATTAAGTTTCACTGCCACGTTTTTGCCTATATCCTGCATGCGGTCTTCAAGCTCGAAGCATTTCATGGTGATTTCACGCGCTGATTTTACAAATTCCTCACCGGCATAGGTGAGAATCATGCGTCTTCCCCTTCGTTCGAAAAGAGGGATGCCTATTGAAGTCTCAAGCTGTTTGAGATGTATGCTGAGTGCAGGCTGTGACAGAAACAGGGCATTGGCAGCTTTGGTCAGATTTCCGTAATTTGCAATAGTAAGGACATATTGCATGTCTTTTTCTGTGATCATATCTATAAATCTCCTTTATAGTCTGGAATAACAGTGGATATTTCAGGATAAAAATTAATACTGAAACGGTTGATACATAAGCTGTATATAGCACATTATATTAATTAATTCCCACAAATTCAATAAAACTATAAAATAAATTTATACTTTTGATAAAAACATAAAATTTCACATTCTGGCCGCGCTATATTAGAATAAAAGCAAATTTAAATGACTCAGAGCCCATAAAATTCACTGGGAATTACCAGAAATCTGAGAGTGAAAGGAGCAACAGATGAATACGCATACAGAATTTAGTGAAGATGCAAACAAAGAAAACGTAATACAGCCAAAGAAAAAGTGGAAAACACCGCATACATTTGTCATTCTTGTGGCAATTATCTTGATAGCGGCGGCAGCTACTTATTTCGTACCGGCCGGAGAGTTTAACAGATATGAGGATAAGACAACAGGAAAGACTCTTGTTGAGGCGGGCAGTTATCATACTATAGCTTCTAAGCCTATTAATCCACTCAAAATCCCGGTTGCTATATATACAGGAATTGTTGATTCGGCACCGATTCTTACATTCATGTTGATAATTGGTGGCGCATTCCAGATTATTACATCGACAGGAGCACTCACGGCTCTTTGCAAGAAGCTGTCGAAAACATTTTCAAAGAAAAAATATTTCGTAATTCCGGTTTTTTTAACAATATTTTCAATATTCGGTTTTACAATGGGCATGTCATCTGAGGTCATGATATTTGTGCCAATCGGAATTACACTTGCAATGCTTTTGGGGCTTGACAAGGTGACTGGTACAGCGATGATAGCTTTAGGTGCCGCAATCGGATTTACGGCCGGAATATTAAACCCATTTAATGTCGGAGTGGCGCAGGATATAGCTGAGCTTGCGCTTTTTTCGGGAATGGGTTACAGGATATTTATTCTTATTGTTTTGCTTGCAGCGACAAGTGCATACATCATCTGTTATGCAAAAAAGGTTGCTGCCAATCCTGAAAAGAGCATTATCTACGGAATAAAAGAGGAACAGGAATATATTTTTGACGATGTCTCAGATACTATGAGCAAAAGACAGATTGGAGTGCTTGTCGTTATGGTGGCGTGCTTTGGCATTCTGATATACGGCTTGTCTAAGCTGGGATGGTATTTTGAGGAGATGTCAGCACTGTTTATTTTCATGGGAATTGTCTGTGGATTTGTAAACGGATATGGCCCAAGCAGGATTGCAAAGGAGTTTGGTGAGGGTGCCAAGGGTATCGTTGTGGGTTGCCTCATTATAGGTATTGCGAGAACGGTAGAGGTCATTTTAAGTGATGCATGTATTCTTGATACAATCGTATACGGCATCGTAAATATCGTTGGAGTGCTTCCAAACTCAATCAAGGCGGTTGGAATGTTTTTGTGCCAGTCATTGATTAACTGTGTTATCGTATCGGGAACAGGCCAGGCTGCGGTTACAATGCCGCTTATGGTGCCTGTTTCAGACCTTGTAGGCATATCACGCCAGACTGCTGTACTTGCTTTCCAGCTTGGAGATGGATTCTCAAATTCAGTGCTTCCAATGTCATCGTCACTCATGGGATATCTTGCAGTTTCAAAGATTCCTTACAGTAAATGGCTCAAATTCATGCTTCCATTGTTTGGAATCTGGACGGCACTCGGCTGTCTGTTTATGCTTGGCGCACTTATGATTGGATACTAAATAGTGATGGTTCATACTATTCGGAGGTGTGATTAAATTATGTCGCAGGATTTGAAAAAGCTTCTTGGTGAAGTGATAGAAATGCATAGGGCAGAATTATGTAAAATGGCAGATTTAATATATGATTTTGCAGAAAAAAGCGCAGAGGAATACAAGTCAATGGAACTGCTGACCGACTATCTGCAAAATGAGGGATTCACTGTTGAGCGAGGAATAGCGCTTGATACTGCTTTTAGGGCAACATGGGATAACTGCAGGGCGGCAGTAGATGATGAGGGGAAAAATACAGCACCTGTGCTTGGAATACTCGTAGAGTACGATGCACTTGAAGATATTGGACATGCGTGCGGACATCACATGCAGGGACCGGCAGGAATCGGAGCTGCAATTGCGATAAAAGATGTGATGAAGGACTATCCGTTTAAGCTTGTGATATATGGCACACCGGCAGAAGAAACACTGGGCGGTAAGATAGTGATGCTTGATGCTGGTTACATGAAGGAGCTTGATCTTGCACTCATGTCACATGGTTCACCAAATACATCAGTTGATGAGAAATGCATGGCATTGGAGAATTTTGTTGTCACGTTTCACGGAGTAAAGAGTCATGCGGCTATCAGTCCGGACGAGGGCAGAAGTGCACTGGATGCAGCACTTTTATCATTTCATGCTATCGAGATGCTTCGTGAGCATGTGAAGGACGATACACGAATGCACTATACTATAAGAAATGCCGGAGGACCGCCAAACGTAGTTCCGGATTTGACCGTTGCTGAATATACACTTCGCTCATACAGCACAAGCTATCTTAACACGGTAGTTGAGAGATTTTACAATATTTTAAAGGGTGCGGCACTTATGACAGACACGACCTACGATATACAAAGAGACCTGCCTTTTAAGAGCAAGATAGTCTGCCACAGTGTAAATGACCTCCTTATGAAAAATGCTGCATATGAAAAAGCACCTTCCATAGCGGCACCGCGAAAAAAGACAGGCTCTACAGATTTTGGAAATGTGCTATATGAGATTCCGGGTTCCTGCATCAGGATTGCATTTACAAAGCCTGATGCACAGCCACATTCACAGGAATATCTGGAGGCCGGAAAGACTGACAAGGCGCATGATGCAATATGCTATGCCGCAAAAATTATGGCAGATACATTTTGTGATGTAATCACAACTCCAGGGCTTTTGACACAGATAAAAGAAGAGTTTTATGCTGCAAAGCAGAAGGAATAAAGAAATAGGTCATAGAACTTGATATTGAAAGCAATTCATTTGTGTGCTAATATAAATATATTCGCTGTTTGACGCAAAACAGCTATATATCAGGAGGAATACAATGAAAAAACTGATTAATTTGATATCAGAGGAAGTGACAAAGGCATTCGTCAGTGCAGGATATGACGAGAAGTACGGAAAGGTTACACTTTCAAACAGACCGGACCTTTGTGAGTTCCAGTGTAACGGAGCAATGGCAGCGGCAAAAGAGTATAAGTGTGCACCATTTATGATCTCGGACAAGGTAGCGGAGCTCCTTGAGTCAGATGAGATGTTTGAGTCAGTAGAATCGGTAAAGCCGGGATTTCTTAATATCAAAATGGATACCGCTTTTCTGGCAAAATATATGAACGATATGAAGGATGACGAGGGCAGATACGGCTTGGAGAAGGCCAAAAAGCCACTCACTATAGTAGTGGATTACGGCGGACCAAACGTCGCAAAGCCTCTTCATGTAGGACACCTTCGTTCGGCAGTAATCGGAGAGAGCGTTAAGCGTATCGCAAAGTTCATGGGACACAATGTGATTGGTGATGTGCATCTCGGTGACTGGGGACTTCAGATGGGACTTATCATCACAGAGCTTCGCGAGAGAAAGCCTGACCTCGTTTATTTTGATGAGAGCTATACAGGAGAGTACCCGAAGGAGGCACCGTTTACCATATCAGAGCTTGAGGACATCTATCCGACAGCCAGCGGTAAGTCAAAATCAGATGAGAGCTTCAAGGAGGCAGCTCTTCTTGCCACAAAAGAGCTTCAGGGAGGCAGGAGAGGCTATCAGGCGCTGCTTTCACACATCATGAATGTCTCTGTAACAGATCTTAAGAGAAATTATGAGAATCTGAATGTTCATTTTGAGCTGTGGAAGGGCGAGTCGGATGCACAGCCATATGTACCTGGGATGGTTGAAATGATGAAGGAAAAGGGCTTTGCACATATGAGTGAGGGCGCTTTGGTTGTGGATGTGAAGGAGGATACGGATACAAAGGAGATTCCGCCATGTATCATCCTAAAGTCTGACGGAGCCTCACTTTACAGCACTACAGATCTTGCAACACTTGTTATGCGTATGAAGGAGAACAACCCTGACCGTGTGATTTATCTGGCAGACGCACGTCAGTCAATGCACTTTATCCAGGTGTTCCGCTGTGCAAGAAAGACAGGCATAGTACCTGATACTACAGAGCTTGTACATATCGGCTTTGGAACCATGAACGGTAAGGACGGCAAGCCTTTCAAGACAAGAGACGGTGGAGTAATGCGTCTTGAGTACCTCCTCAAGGAAATTGACGATGAGATGCTCAATAAGATTAAGGAAAACCAGAAGGAAAAAGAAAATCTGAATATAGACGAGGCGGAGGCTGAGCAGACAGCCAAAACTGTAGCGCTTGCAGCAGTCAAGTATGGTGATTTGTCTAATCAGGCGAGCAAGGATTACATTTTTGATATCGACAGATTCACATCTTTTGAGGGTAACACAGGTCCATATATCCTTTATACAATCGTGCGTATCAAGTCAATCCTCTCAAAGTATGAGGCAAAGGGTGGCGACATCAGCGCATTGAAGGATGCGATCATGCCGGCAGTCAATGTAGGACAGAAGAATCTCATGCTCTCTCTGGCAAAGTTCAATGCTACAATTGAGAGTGCATACGAGGAGTCTGCACCACACAAGATATGTGCATACATCTACGAGCTTGCCAACGCATTCAACGGCTTCTACCATGACACAAAGATTCTTTCTGAGGAGAATGAAGAGCTTAAGAAGTCATATATTTCGCTGCTTGTGCTCACAAAGGAGATACTTGAGGCTTGTATCGATATGCTTGGATTCTCAGCTCCTGACAGGATGTAAAAAATAATAATTTTCACGTTCTAAAATAATTGGACATGTAATATAAATAGGACATAGATGATTTATCAGAATCGTCTGTGTCCTTTTTTAATTTGAATAACTGTCGGTGGCGATAAGGAGTGAAAAATATGGATATAATTGATTATCTGCCACAAAAGATGAAGGCTGAGGCAGAAGCGTACATGCCGTGTGGTCTGGAGGAAATCAGGGTGCGCGCCGGAAAGCAGGTGCAGTATATGTTTGCGGGAGGATGTAGAGCCGGAGTGTATATCTCACATAGCGATATTGAGGAGATGATAAATTATCTGAGCGGATATTCATTCCACGCGATAGCACCGCAGCTTGCAGCAGGCTATTTTACAGTGGAGGGAGGTCATCGTGTGGGAATTGCAGGGCAGATGGGCTGCGATGGAGGAAAGGTTACAGCAGTAAGTGAGATAGCGTCATTAAATATCAGAATTGCCCATCAGATAAGGGGCGTTGCAATGCCACTGATGCCTTATATCAGGGATGAAAACAGCATTTACAATACATTGGTTATATCACGGCCGGGAGAAGGAAAAACAACATTTTTAAGAGACTGCATAAGGATACTTTCAGATGGCTGTGACGGAAAAAACGCTCTTAAGGTGTCGGTGGTTGATGAGCGCTCGGAGATAGCAGCGTGCTACTTGGGAGTGGCTCAAAACGATATAGGCAATTCCAGTGATGTGCTGGATAACTGTCCGAAGTCACTTGGCATGAGGATGCTTTTGCGCTCTATGTCACCGGATGTGATTGCAGTGGATGAGCTGGGAGGTGAAAGCGATATCGAGGCACTAAACCAGCTTGTGAGTTGCGGAATAAGGATACTTGGCAGTGTACATGGCACCAATGCAGATGATCTGCGAAGAAAAATGCTGCCACATGCTATAGAACGGTTTGTGTTTATAGACCATGATGAAAAAGGGGTGAGGCGCTATAGCGTTTATGATGAAGCTTACAGGCTTTTGTATAGTACTGTTTGCGGTATTGGGGCTGATAAACGATTACAGCAAAAGAAAAAAGGCAGATATAGCGATGCTGTATGATTTTATGCTTTTGCTTGAAAAAGGGGCATTTTATCTGGCAGGAGAAAGAATGAAGGCACCACAGTTTTTTAACAGCATAATAGGAAAGAGCGAGGTGTTTAATGAGGGATGCAGGAGAATGGGAGAAGTGCTTTCAAACAGGAGCTGTAAAAGCGGAGAGGAGGGCTGGAAGGCTGTGTGGGAGAAGGTGCTTTGGGGCAGGGTATCTGATGAAAAAATAAAGAAAATGATAGTTGAAATGGGAGGTGTATTCTTTGAAAAAAATGCAGCTGCGATGGAGCAGCGGCTTAAGGAATGTGCTTTGGACATACATAAACAGATAGATTTTTACAGGAAAGATTATGTTGAAAAAATGAAGGTGATTTGTCCTGTGGGTATTTTGGGAGGGGTTATGATATCAATAATGCTTATATAAAAATGTTTGTATAAAGATGTTGTAATCCGATTAAACATATTGTTGTATGCGATGAAAGGACTTGATGATGGAGATTTCGATTATTTTTAAGATAGCAGCACTTGGAATAGTGATTACGGTGCTCGGACAGGTCTTAAAACACAGTGGAAGGGAGGAAATGACTTTCCTGCTTAGTCTGGCCGGGCTTGTTATTGTATTGTTTTGGATTGTGCCATATATAAGTGAGCTGTTTAAGGCAATGCAGGATATGTTTTCTTTGTAATATGTTGAAGATTGGGATAATAGGAATTGCGGCAGTATTTTTTGCAGTGCTTTTAAAGCGTGACAGACCTGAGCTTTCAATGCTTCTTTCAGTGGCCTGCGGCACTATAATTTTTGCTTTTGCATTGGAGCGGCTCGGCACAACAATTGAGTTTTTTAAAGGACTTATTTCAAAGCTTCCTGTGGAACCGGCATTTTTTGTCACTATGGTAAAGATGCTTGGGATTGCATATATTGCGGAGTTTTCATCCTCAATCTGTAAGGACTGTGGTCATAGCGCAATTGCATCGCAGATAGAGCTTTTTGCGAAGGGAGCAATTGTTGTGATGTCAATTCCGGTGATGTCTTGTCTGATAGAGCTGATTGGAGAGCTGTTTTGATTTGTAAAAAATATATTTTGATAATAATCATATTGGCTGTAGTGTTTTTGCCGCAGTGTTTTGTGTATGCGTCGGACACCGAAGTTACAGATAAAATTGAGCAGCAGATGCTTGAAAAAATAGATATGTCAGAGATTGAAAAATATTCAAAGGATTATCTGCCGGACAGACTATCGTTTTCGGATATAGTGGATGCCATTCTGGCAGGAAATCAAAAGGCAGGTGAAAAAATCTGTGAGTATATTTATGAGCTGTTTTTTTATGAGATAGCGGCGGTGAGGCCTGTTATTATAAATGTGTTGTGCTATACGATACTTTTTATGGTGTTTTCAAGGCTTATTTTCTGGCGGCAGGATTATGTATACAATGTAAGCTTTCTGTTTATGTATGCATCGGTTATATCAATGCTTATGGCATCTTTTTTTGTGTTGTCTGATGTGGCAAAGGGCTGTATTGATGTGCTTTTGACTTATCTTACAGCGCTTGTGCCGGCATATGCGACAGTACTTCTTGCGTCCGGAAAAGGATTTTCGGCGTCAGGCTTTTACATGCTGGCATTTGTGCTCATTTATGTAGTGGAGTGGCTTATAAAGCTGGTGCTCATACCGGGAATTCATCTGTTTCTGGTGCTTGAGGTGCTCAATCACGTATCTAGTGAAAAGAAGCTTGAAAAGCTTGCAGAGTTTATTGAATCAGCAGTTACAAAAATAATGAAGGCATCCATAAAGATAGTGGCAGGCATAGGCATAGTCCAGGCCATGATTGCTCCCGCAAAGGACAAAATATCGGAAAGTCTTATCTTAAAAAGTTTTCAGGCGATACCGGGTGTGGGGAGGCTTGGGCAGGGTGCAGGTGAAATTATGCTTGGCTGTGCGATGCTCATAAAAAACAGTGTCGGTATGGCGGCGATTATCGTGCTCTTTTTCATTGTGCTGACCCCGCTTGTAAAAACACTGATCTTTTCGCTGATGTACAGATTGCTTTCCGCTGCGCTGCAGCCGGTTTCAGACAACAGGATTGTGGAGGGCATAGAAGCCGTTGCCAGGGCAGGAAATCTGTATTATATCGTGATAAGAGATGCATCTATATTGTTTTTTATAGTGATTGCGATAGTATGTGCATCTACAAGCTTTATGGGAGGTTGATAGGGCATGAAGAGTTATTTGTATCTGGCATTTTTTTTCATGGTAATGACATATTTAACGCCAAAGGAGCAGTACAGGAGGTACTTTAGGTTTATGCTTGGGGTGTTTTTGGCGGTCATTATTCTAAAGCCTCTTGCGGCAGGGTATGAATATGACATGAGATTTGCTGAGCTTACAAAGAAAATAGAGGGGATTTCGTATGAATATGACGCGGATACGACAGATTTGTTTACGGCTTTCGAAGCTGAAGAAAACTGACTACATAGTGATTTTACTTGTTGGAGTACTGCTTCTTATTGTGGTGCTTCCGGTAAAAGAGGATAAAAATACCTGTAGTAATTCACAAAAGAAAGCTAAAGCTAAGTCAGTAAGTGAAAGCACCTACGATGATGAAGAATATGAGAAGTTGCTTGAAAAAAAGCTTGAGGGTATTCTTGAAAGGATGGACGGTGTGGGTGAGGTATCTGTGATGATTACGCTGTCAGACGATGGCACAAGGATAGTGGATAAGGATACTAAGGAGACCTCGGAGAGCATTGAAAAGACTACGGTCATATACGATGACGAGGATGCAAGCGTACCTTATGTCACAAGCACGGACAAACCGACTGTTTCAGGAGTGCTTGTGGTAGCGCAGGGCGGAGGAAACCCACAGGTAAACAACGATATTTCTAATGCGGTTTCTGCATTATTTGATGTGCCCATGCATAAAATAAAAATAGCAAAAATGATATCCAGGGAGGAATAAAAGTGAAGAAAGGCAGCCATAAGAATCAGATAATTATTACGACACTTGCACTTCTTTTGGCAGTGGTCGGTTACATAAGCTACGATAACAGGGATACCTTTATGAATGCAAAGGATGTGCTTTCCACTGAAATCGAAGCTGTAAATGGAAAGGCAGATACAAAGGAGTCTAAGGAATGTGAGGATACACAGACATCAGATGAGGTTGCGCTTGAGACAGACTCGACAGAGGAAATATTAAATGCCGGCGAAACGGTACTGACAAGTGCATCCACAGAGAGCGAGGAGTGTGTGGCACAGGTGAAGCTGGGACGCGAGCAGGTGCGCTCAAAGAACAAGGAGGCCCTGCAGAAGATTATCGATGATGCAGGAGTGTCAGAGGCAGAGAAGAAGAGTGCGGTCGATGCCATGGTGAAGCTGACAGAAAATGCACAGATGGAGGAGGATGCCCAGATGATGCTGGAGGCAAAGGGCTTTAAGAATGCTGTGGTAAGTCTCAGTGATGAATGCTGTGATGTGATTGTGGGAAAGGAAGATGTGACTGATGAAAAGAGAGCTCAGATAGAGGACATTATCAAGCGCAAGACAAATATCGGGGCATCAAATATTGTCATATCGACGATGGACTGATACATAAATTTTTAGTGTCTTGAAATGGAAACCGTTTTAAGCTATACTATACTCTGATTTTGTTTGGAGGAAATATCAGTGGATAACTTAAGACAGGAAATAGAAAAAAGAAGAACATTTGCAATAATTTCCCATCCGGATGCAGGAAAGACTACTCTGACAGAGAAGTTTCTTTTGTACGGAGGGGCAATAAACCAGGCCGGTTCGGTAAAGGGAAAGGCTACGGCAAAGCATGCTGTTTCAGACTGGATGGAAATAGAAAAGCAGAGAGGTATTTCGGTTACTTCATCTGTATTACAGTTTAATTATGACGGATATTGCATCAATATCCTTGATACACCGGGACACCAGGATTTCTCAGAGGACACATACCGTACACTCATGGCAGCCGATTCGGCCGTCATGGTAATTGATGCGAGCAAGGGTGTTGAGGCACAGACCAGAAAGCTCTTTAAGGTCTGTGTCATGAGACATATCCCGATTTTTACATTCATAAACAAGATGGACCGTGATGCCAACGATACGTTTGAGCTTCTCGATGACATCGAAAAAGAGCTGGGCATCGCGACATGTCCTATCAACTGGCCGATAGGCTCAGGAAAGCAGTTTAAGGGTGTGTATGACAGAAACAGCAAGGAGGTCATGACCTTTGCAGATACCTTAAAGGGTACAAAAGAGGGCTCGGAGAAGATTATTCATATAGATGATCCGGCTCTTTCCGATGAGATCGGAGAGGAATTTAAAAGTCAGCTCATGGATGAGATTGAGCTGTTGGATGGTGCCAGTGCCGATTTTGATATGGAGCTTGTCACAAAGGGAGAGCTTTCACCTGTATTTTTCGGCTCTGCTCTTACAAACTTTGGTGTTGAGACATTTTTACAGCATTTCCTTAAGATGACATATGCACCGACAGCAAGACAATCTGACATCGGAATGATTGATCCTTTTTCAGAGGATTTTTCTGCATTTGTATTCAAAATTCAGGCCAACATGAATAAAAACCACAGGGACAGAATAGCATTTATGCGAATCTGCTCCGGACAGTTTACAGCCGGCATGGAGGTATACCATGTGCAGGGAGGCAAGAGCCTAAAGCTTTCACAGCCGCAGCAGATGATGGCAGATGAGAGAAAAATAGTGGACAAGGCATATGCGGGCGACATCATAGGTGTGTTTGACCCTGGAGTATACTCTATAGGAGATACACTCACGACAGCAAAGGATAAATTTGAGTTTGAGGGCATCCCGACATTTGCACCTGAGCATTTTGCGAGGGTATCACTTGTTGATTCCATGAAGAGAAAGCAGTTTGTAAAGGGTGTCACACAGATAGCGCAGGAGGGTGCTATCCAGATGTTCCAGGAGTACAAGGGCGGCATGGAAGAAATCATAGTCGGCGTGGTCGGTGTGCTTCAGTTTGACGTACTTAAATTCAGACTTGAAAATGAGTACAATGTGCAGATCAGACTTGAGAATCTGCCATATGAGCATATCAGATGGATTGAGAACAAGGATGAGGTCAATGTAGATACAATTAACGGAACAAGCGATATGAAGAAGGTTGTCGACATGAAGGGAAATCCGCTTCTTCTGTTCATCAATGAGTGGAGCATCGGCATGACACTCGATAGAAATGACGGACTTGTGCTTACTGAGTTTGGAAGAAACTAGGTAAGGATTTCAAGGTTGAATTTAGACTTGACGTTAGTGAGAGATTATGTGTATAATGAAGACAGTTGTGAAAGCAACTGTCTTTTTAATTATGTTTTATTTATATATTTTTGAGTATTTTAGCTATAGCTGTTTTAGAGTATAGCGTGAGGCACAAACAGCAGCACGGGCAGCTATCTGATTCTGTAATTATTCCAATTTATTTGTTGACAATTGAATAGAAGTGTATTATTATAATAACAGAACGAACGTTTGTTCGCGAGAGGATAGGAGATTATTATGGCAAAGGAAGATAAATTAAAAGCATTAGACGCTGCCATCGCGCAGATTGAGAAACAATACGGAAAGGGCTCTGTCATGAAGCTTGGTGACAATTCAGCCAATATGAATGTAGAGACAGTACCTACAGGCTCATTAAGCCTTGATATTGCATTAGGACTCGGAGGCCTTCCAAAGGGCAGGATTATTGAGGTGTACGGACCGGAGTCATCAGGTAAGACAACGGTTGCACTCCACTGTGTTGCAGAGGTACAGAAGCGCGGCGGCATCGCAGGCTTTATAGATGCGGAGCATGCTCTTGATCCTGTATATGCCAGAAATATAGGTGTTGATATTGACAATCTCTATATTTCACAGCCGGACTGCGGTGAGCAGGCACTTGAGATAACAGAGACCATGGTGCGTTCGGGCGCTGTGGATATCGTGGTTGTCGATTCAGTTGCGGCACTCGTACCAAAGGCCGAGATTGACGGAGATATGGGGGATTCCCATGTGGGTCTTCAGGCGAGACTTATGAGCCAGGCGCTCCGTAAGCTCACGGCAGTTATCAGCAAGTCAAATTGTATCGTTATATTCATCAATCAGCTTCGTGAGAAGGTAGGTGTGATGTTTGGAAATCCTGAGACTACCACAGGTGGAAGGGCATTAAAGTTCTATTCATCAGTGCGTCTTGATGTCAGAAGAACTGAGTCACTCAAGCAGGGCGGTGAGATAGTCGGCAACCATGTCCGCGTAAAGGTTGTTAAGAATAAAATAGCTCCTCCTTTCAGAGAGGCAGAGTTTGATATCATGTTTGGACAGGGTATCTCAAGAGAAGGAGATGTGCTTGATCTTGCAGTAAATGCAGGCATTGTCAACAAATCCGGTGCATGGTACGCATACGAGGGAGACAAGATAGGACAGGGTCGTGAGAATGCAAAGACTTATATCCATGAGAATCCGGCATTTTTTGATATGCTTGAGGCAAAGGTAAGGGATTTTTACTTTACACAGCCTGAGGATGAAGATACTGCAGTACAGGAAGACTCTGAAAAGTCAGAGGCAGATGAGCAATAAGTGAGCAGGGTTATATATGATAGAGATTACCGGATATGAGAATATTGGTAAAGGCAAATACCGCACGACCTTTGATAATGGCACGACATGTGTGCTGTACCGTACAGAGGCCGTGCGGTACTCTATTATGGAGGGAGCCTTTATCAGTGAAGCGGATTACGAAAAGCTGATAACTGAGGTGGTAGGAAAGAGAGCCAAAAAGAGAGCACTGCATCTGCTTGAACAGATGGACAGGAGTGAAAGAAAGCTTAGGGAAAAGCTCACACAGGGCGGATATCCGGATTGCTGTGTGGATGCAGCAATAGATTATGTCAAGAGCTTTCATTATCTTGATGATTACAGATTTGCTTCCACATATGTCAGGTATCATCAGGACAGCTTAAGCCGCAGGCAGCTGGAGCAGAAGCTTATGACAAAGGGCATAGGCAGAGATGATATAAATTGTGCCATAGACAGCGAATACACTGCTGATGAAGAGAAACATATAGCAAAGCTGCTTGAAAAGAAACACTATGATCCTGATAACTGTGATGAAAAGGAGTTTCGCAGGATATACCAGTTTCTTATGCGCAGGGGCTTTAAGAGCAGCCAGATTCTTTCAGCAATGAGATCACAATTACCTTGACAATTTGCACCAAAAAGTATAGAATTTAATTGTTGTAATTTGTGAAATACAATGAAAATTTAATAAAGGAGGTGCTCCTGTAATGCTACCGTATATCATTACTGCTGTAGTTTCTATTATTATTACTGCATTGATTGTATGGTTTGCAGCCGCTTTATACCAGAAGAAATCTGCTAACTCCAAGATCGGAAATGCTGAGGAGAAGGCAAGAGGAATCATTGATGAGGCTGTAAAGACTGCGGAGGAAAAGAAGCGCGAGTCTATGCTTGAGATCAAGGAAGAGTCTATAAAGGCTAAGAATGATCTGGATAAGGAAATCAAAGAGCGTAGAAACGAGATTTCCCGTAATGAGCGTCGTATCGTTCAGAAGGAAGAAAATGTCGACAAGAAGCTCGAAGCTATCGAGAAGCGTGAAGCCGGATTTGTAGTTAAGGAAGAGGAACTCAAGAAGCAGAAGATTGAAATATCAAAGCTTAACGAGCAGCGTTTACAGGAACTTGAAAGAATCTCTGGATTAACCTCCGAGCAAGCTAAAGAATATCTCTTAAAGACCATTGAAGAAGATGTAAAACTTGATACTGCAAAAATGATTAAGGAAATGGAAAACAAAGCAAAGGAAGAGGCAAACCGTAAGGCTAAGGATTACGTGGTTACAGCTATTCAGAAATGTGCAGCAGACCATGTGTCTGAGACTACTATTTCAGTAGTATCGCTTCCGAATGATGAGATGAAGGGACGTATCATAGGAAGAGAGGGACGTAATATCCGTACTCTCGAGACTATGACAGGTGTAGATCTGATTATAGATGACACACCTGAGGCAGTTATCTTGTCAAGCTTTGATCCAATTAGAAGAGAGGTTGCAAGAATAGCTCTTGAGAAGCTTATTGTTGACGGAAGAATCCATCCGGCCCGTATAGAGGAGATGGTTGAGAAGGCTCAAAAAGAAGTCGATAATATGATTCGTGAAGAGGGTGAAGCTGCCACACTTGAGGTGGGCATACATGGTATTCACCCGGAGCTTGTGCGTCTTCTTGGAAAGATGAAGTTTAGAACAAGCTACGGTCAGAATGCGTTAAAGCATTCTATCGAGGTTGCACAGCTGGCAGGCTTACTGGCTGCTGAAATTGGTGAGGATGTCAGAATGGCAAAGCGTGCAGGCTTATTACATGATATAGGTAAGGCAGTAGATCACGAGATGGAGGGTTCACACATCCAGCTCGGTGCCGAATTATGTAAGAAATACAAAGAGTCACCACTTGTGATTAATGCAGTAGAATCACATCACGGTGATGTTGAACCGGAGTCACTTATTGCATGTCTCGTGCAGGCAGCTGATACAATCAGTGCGGCACGTCCGGGTGCAAGAAGAGAGACTTTGGAGACATATTCAAATCGTCTTCAGCAGTTAGAGGACATTACAAATGGTTATAAAGGGGTAGAGAAATCTTTTGCTATTCAGGCAGGTAGAGAGATTCGTATTATGGTAGTTCCTGAGCAGGTCAGCGACGCCGACATGGTTATCATGGCCAGAGACATATCTAAGCAGATTGAGTCTGAGTTAGAGTATCCGGGTCAGATAAAGGTTAATGTAATACGTGAGTCACGTATAGTGGATTACGCAAAGTAGAGCATTAGCGTATTGTCGGTTTGACATAATAACATGTACATTTGAAAAGGCTTCGTATGAAGCCTTTTCTTTTTTGCAAAAAATAAAAACGTAAATGCAGCCGATTTTTACAATGTAGTGCTTATTGGTATGAAATAAATTATCGGTAACTGTTCATTACTACTGAAGATAATTGTATATATTGCATAAAAATATATGTATAAAATATCTTGTGTTCACAAAAATAGATAATAGTACGTGACAAAATTAGTAAAATGTTATAAAATAATAAATGTAATATTTATAAATATTACAAGGGAGAAACTATATAATTAAAATATCATATGGAGGGTTTTACAATGCAGAGATTTACATTACCAAGAGATTTATATCACGGAAAGGGTGCGCTTGAGGCATTAAAGAGCTTTGAGGGAAAGAAGGCTATTATCTGTGTGGGCGGAGGCTCAATGAAGAGATTTGGCTTTTTAGACAAAGCCGAGGCTTATTTGAAGGAAGCAGGCATGGAGGTAAAGCTTTTTGAGGGAATTGAGCCGGATCCGTCAGTTGAGACAGTCATGAAAGGTGCGGCTGCCATGGCTGAGTTTGAACCGGACTGGATTGTAGCAATTGGTGGTGGCTCACCTATAGATGCAGCAAAGGCTATGTGGATTAAGTATGAGTATCCGGATATCACATTTGAGGATATGTGCAAGGTATTTGGTATTCCTAAGCTTAGAAAGAAGGCACATTTCTGTGCTATTTCATCTACATCTGGCACAGCAACAGAGGTTACTGCGTTTTCAATCATCACAGATTATGAGAAGGGTATCAAGTATCCAATCGCAGACTTTGAGATAACACCTGATGTTGCAATCGTAGACCCTGAGCTTGCAGAGACAATGCCACAGAAGCTTGTTGCACACACAGGAATGGATGCCATGACACATGCCATCGAGGCATATGTATCAACAGCCAACAGCGACTTTACAGATCCGCTTGCACTCCATGCAATAGAGATGATACAGCATGACCTGATTGATTCATACAATGGTGATATGGCAAAGAGAGATGCGATGCACAATGCGCAGTGTCTGGCAGGAATGGCATTCTCCAACGCACTACTTGGAATAGTTCATTCCATGGCACACAAGACAGGTGCAGCTTTTGCAGATTATGGTGCACATATCATCCACGGAGCAGCCAATGCCATGTATCTGCCAAAGGTTATTGCTTTTAATGCAAAGGATGAGACAGCAAAGGAACGCTATGGCGTAATAGCAGATTTCATGAAACTGGGTGGAGAGACACTTGATGAGAAGGTTGAGCTTCTTATCAAATACTTACGTGGCATGAATGATGATCTGAATATCCCACACTGCATCAAGAATTACGGAGCAGACAGCTATCCAACAGAGCAGGGCTTTGTACCGGAGGAAGTATTCCTTGAGAGACTTCCTGAAATTGCTGCAAATGCTATCCTTGATGCTTGTACAGGCTCAAATCCTCGCCAGCCAAGCCAGGAGGAGATGGAGAAGCTTCTCAAATGCTGCTATTATGACACAGAGGTGGATTTCTAATCAAAACGGTAACTCTGAATTTAAATTATTTAGAAGGTAAACAGGAAAAATGATTGATGAAATGAAACGGCAAAAAAGAGAGCTTGTATATAAGGGCTCAATACTTGATATATACAAGGATACAATGCAGTTTGCAAACGGTAAGACTGAGGAATGGGATTTTGTCTCACACAGAAAGGGCGCTGCGGCAGTGCTTCCGGTGCTTGATGACGGCAGGATAATCATGGTGCGTCAGTATAGAAACGCTCTCGAGAGGGAGACAATAGAGATTCCGGCCGGCTGCAGAGACTTTGTGGGAGAAGATACCAGGCTGTGTGCAGAAAGGGAACTTAAGGAGGAGACGGGCTACAGCTCTGATGATATCTCGTTTTTACTTTCACTTCGCACAACAGTTGCCTTTTGCGACGAAGAAGTAGATGTCTATCTTGCCAAAAACCTGAAAAAGGGCGAGCAGCATCTAGATGATGCCGAGTCAATCGATGTAGAAATATACACCCTAAAGGAGCTGTGCGACATGATTTATGCCGGGAAAATCCAGGATTCCAAAACAGTCAGTGCAGTTCTTGCTTATAGTAATATGATTAAATAATAAACCGACAAAATAATGCAAGCCACAGGATATATACTCCTGTGGCTTGTGTTTTGTAAAAAAATGTGTGTATAATTTGTGGCTTAGGAATTCATTTCTGCAATGTCGTAGATAAGCTTCTTTGAATCCTCCCATCCTAGACATGGATCGGTGATGGATTTTCCGTAGACATGCTCACCAATCTTCTGGCTGCCCTCCTCAATATAGCTTTCAATCATAAGACCCTTGACAAGTGATTTTATATCAGAGGAAAGCTGTCTGTTGTGCATAACTTCCTTGGCAATACGAATCTGCTCCTTGAACTGCTTTCCGGAGTTGGAATGGTTGGTATCGATGATAGCCGCCTGGTTGACAACGTCCATCTTGTCGTACATTTCGTGCAGACGGATTAAGTCCTCGTAATGGTAGTTTGTTGTAGTGTTGCCATGCTTGCTGACAGCACCTCTTAAAACAACGTGAGTCAGAGGATTTCCTGATGTCTCAACCTCATAGCCTCTGTAAACAAAATGATGTGGGTGCTGTGCTGCGTAAACAGAATTGAGCATGACGGAAAAATCACCGCTTGTAGGGTTTTTCATGCCGCTGGCCACATCGAAGCCGCTGACGGTGAGACGATGCTGTTGATCCTCAACAGAACGAGCGCCGATTGCCACATATGAGAGAAGATCCTCAACATAGCCCCAGTTCTCAGGGTAAAGCATCTCATCTGCACAGGTGAGTCCACTCTCTGCGATGGCACGGATGTGCATTTTTCTCATGGCGATAAGACCCTCAACCATGTCAGGAGCCTTCTCAGGGTCAGGCTGTGAGGCAATTCCCTTGTAGCCCTCGCCGGTTGTTCTTGGCTTGTTTGTATATACACGAGGGATGATGATTACGCGGTCCTTTACATCCTCCTGAATATTTGTCAGGCGGCTGACATAGTCACAGACTGAATCCTCGTTGTCGGCTGAACACGGTCCGATAATGACGAGAAATCTATCATCTTTTCCGCAGATAACATCTGAAATCATTGCATCGCGCTTCGCTTTAAGCTCGGTAAGCTCCTTTGACAGAGGATATTCCTCCTTAATCTGTGCAGGAGTTGGAAGCTGGTTTAAAAATGTGAAACTCATAATAGTGCTCCTTATATAAATAGTAATTTTATTAATTAAAATGGTATATTTTTATGGCATATCGGAAAAAATTTCCAATATATAATGCCCAAACAGTTAAATAATAAGATAAATGAAATATATTGTCAAATTTTTATCAATTATAATAGTATGCATAAAAAGTTATAATAAAACACTAAAAGGCTATAATAAGAAAAAAGTAACATTGAAAAAAAGTAAAAGATGTGATATAAATAGTTGGTAACTTTTTTGTGACCGTAGTTTAATGGATAAAATTCCGGACTCCGACTCCGGCGAGTGCGCGTTCGATTCGCGTCGGTCACATACTTTGATTTTGATATGTTGGGTTAATGGAGGAATCACATGAAGGACTTTTTTAACAAGGAAACATTGGATAATATAAAGCAGTTTTGCGCAGAAAATAAAAAATACGTTGGAGTAGCAGGTGTACTTGTAGGACTCATACTCATACTTATAGTAGTTGTCGCAGGAGGCAATAATGGCAGACAATCCAATACCGAAGCCGGATCACAGACAGAGATTTCGGTGAAGGATTTTGAGTTTGAAAAGGATTACACAAATGACGCAAAGGACGATATCAGCACATTACTTGCTGATTATTATAAGGCATACGTGGGTGATGACCTTGATACCCTTGGCAAGCTTGCGACACCTATGAGCGACAACGAGAAGAGCTATATTGGTGTTGTCAGCCAGTACTATGAGTCGGTCAATGACATCACACCTTACACCAAGAATGGTTTGAAAAAGGGAACATACTTTGTGTCTGTTAAAAACAGTATAAAGTTTACGGGAGTTGATACACAGGCACCTACACTTGACTTCTTTTATATAGAGACAGATAAGGACGGAAAGCTCTTTATAAATAATGTATACAGTAATTTCAACAGAACATACTGCGAGAATGAACTCGATGACGATATTATGGAGCTTATTTCTAAGTATACTGCTTCATCTGAGTTTGCAGACCTTCATGAGGAGGTACAAAAGGCATATGAGCAGGCGGTCGGTTCTGATGCCAATTTAAAGACTATGCTTGAGACAACACTCACAGGTGCTATAAAGCAGTGGTACACATCGTCAGGCATTGCTAATTTAAAGAAGTCTGATGCAGACACACAGACTACAGAGGCAGACACACAGCAGGCAGATGATGCATCGCAGAGTGGTGACCAGCAGACTACAGATGCAAATGCAGGACAGACTGCAGACCAGCAGACTACGGATGCAAATGCAGGACAGACCACAGACCAGCAGACCACGGATACAAATGCAGCAAATCAGCAGACAGCCGAGCAGCCACAGGCACCGGCTGAGTATCAGGTAGTGACAAAGGATGTTGTAAAGGTACGTGACGGTGCAAGCACAGATGCAAAGGAACTTGGTCTCTTAAAGGAACAGGTAACACTTACAGCATATGGCACAGAGGGCGACTGGACTATAGTATCCTACAGCGCCGGAACAAATGGCAGAGCTTATATCAAGACAGAGAATCTCCAGACAGTAGGACAGTAAAAGCAATACAAAGTAACAGATGTGCATACAATAATAAGAAGCAACACGGAGGCTTAAAGGTCTCCGTGTTTTAATCTACATAGCAAATGGCTGCCGTAAAGAGTAGAAAAGGCTTTAGCTTGGTTTATGTATATCGGATAAAGCAATCTAAAAAGAGGATATGGTATGGAAGAAAATGGTGTAAGAATAAATAAATTCCTCAGTGAAGCGGGCGTGTGCTCAAGGCGTGAGGCAGACAGGCAGATAGAAGCCGGTAAAGTAGGAATAGACGGCGTTACAGCAAAGACAGGTGACAGAGTTCTAAAGGGACAGACTGTCACATATAATGGACAGGTAGTATCAAAGGAAGAAGAGATGATACTGATTGCCCTCAATAAGCCGGCCGGCATAGTCTGCACAGCAGAAAAAAGGGAAAAAAACAACGTGATAGATTATCTTAATTACCCAAAGCGCATTTATCCCATTGGCAGGCTGGATAAGGATTCAGAGGGACTTTTACTTCTGACCAACAATGGCGAGATAGTAAATAAGATGATGCGCTCCGGCAACAGACACGAAAAAGAGTATATTGTCACAGTAAACAAAACAATATCTGACAGCTTCATAAGAGGGCTCGCAGGAGGCGTACCGCTTGTAGAGCTTGGTGTGACAACCAGAAAGTGCCATGTGAAAAAGCTGTCCTCAAAGCAGTTTAAGATTATTCTGACACAGGGCTACAACAGGCAGATAAGACGGATGTGTGAATACTTTGGCTACCGTGTGGTCAAGCTTGAGAGAGTGAGAATCATGAATATTGAGCTTGGTGACCTGCCAAGAGGAAAGTACAGGGCAGTAACACCACTTGAATACAAGGGACTCAAAAGACTGATTGCGGATTCCTCAAATCAGCCGGTTATGCCTGATACGAATAAGAATCATTCTGATAAGAAACATACAGATAAGAAACATACAGATAAGAAATATCCGGATAGAAGAGCGAAGTAAAGCAGACAGGGGATTATTACAGCATGGAGAATAACAAAATAAAAGATAAGATAGATGAGCTTGTTGAAAGTCTTAACCGCGCATCAAAAGCCTATTACAACGGTGCAGATGAAATAATGCCAAATTACGAGTGGGATGCACTGTTTGATGAGCTTACACAGCTTGAAAAAGAGACAGGATATATCCGTCAGGACAGTCCGACACAGAATGCAGGCTATGAGGCAGAGGCTGGAAATCGTGAGCCACATGAGTATCCGGCACTTTCACTTGCAAAGACAAAGAGCATTGAGGAGCTTAAGAAATGGGCAGGCAATATGCCAATATGGCTTTCATGGAAGCTTGACGGTCTGACACTCGTGCTCACATATGACGGTGGCAGGCTTGTGAAAATACTGACGAGAGGAAATGGAACTGTAGGAAGTAACATCACATTTTTGCAGGATGCCATAAGCGGCTTCCCAAAGGAGATACCATATAAGGGGCATATGGTTGTAAGAGGGGAAGCGACAATTTCCTACACGGATTTCAAGCTGTTAAATGATACAATCGAGGACGATGATGAGAAATATGCCAATCCAAGAAACCTTGCCTCCGGTACATTAAATCTCGATGATGTGGAAGAAGTGAAGCGAAGACATGTAGTGTTTTATGCGTTTACACTCGTGCATATAGATGATGATATCATATCATGGGGTGACAGAATGAGCTATCTTAGTGATATGAAATTCAATGTTGTCAAAAGGGAGGCAACTGATGCGGCAGGCCTTGAGGAGGCTGTAAAACGCTGGACAAGGGATGTTGAGAGCGGAAAGATGGATGTGCCTGTGGACGGACTTGTCATATGCTATGATGACACTGCCTACGCTGCAGGTGGAAGCATCACGGGACATCATGCTACGAGAGCCGGCTTTGCTTTCAAGTGGCAGGATGAGGCAGTAGATACGAGGCTTCGTTATATTGAGTGGTCGTGTGCGGTTTCGACAATATCGCCGGTGGCTGTTTTTGAGCCGGTGCAGATAGAGGGAACGACGGTTTCGAGAGCCTCACTTTGCAATCTGACTGAGATAGAAAGGCTTGGAGTGGGAAAAGAGTGTATACTTTCCGTGATAAAAGCCAACAAGATTATTCCGAAATGCATAGCTGTAAAGGATGCGGTGGGAGCGGTTGAGATACCGAAGGAATGTCCGGTGTGCCATCATCCGACACGCATATTTGTCAGCAAAAACAGCGGTGTGAAGACGCTGCATTGTACAAACCCTGACTGTACAGCCAAGAATGTCAAAAAGTTTTCAAGATTTGTCAGCAAAAGCGGAATGGATATAGATGGACTTTCGGTACAGACAATGCTAAAATTTATAAATGAGGGATTCATAAAACAGTTCCCTGACATATACCATCTGCCAGAGCATTTTGATAAGATAAGCAGCATGGAAGGCTTTGGAGAAAAATCATGCACGAATATGCAGACTGCCATCGAAAAAAGCAGACATGTCCACCCGGTCAATCTGATATTTGCACTATGTATACCTCTTATAGGTACCGATGCAGGCAAGAAGATTGTCAACGCAATAGGTTTTGATGGCTTCGCGGACAGAATGAGAAATGCCACAGATTTTGTGGATATAGACGGTATAGGCCAGGAAAAATCAGGCTCCATACTTGAATGGTATGCAAATCCCAAAAACAGTGCGATGTTTGAAGCACTGATTAAGGAGCTTGACATAGAAAAGGTCGATATAAAGGATATGTCGGAGGGGAGCTTAAACGGCAAGACCTTTGTCATCACAGGCGATGTGCATTATTTTGCCAACAGAAGCGAGTTTAAGGCCTATGTGGAGTCACAGGGCGGCAAGGTGACAGGAAGCGTGTCAAAAAAGACAGACTATCTGGTAAACAACGACACTGAATCTACTTCATCAAAAAATAAAAAAGCAAAAGAATTAGGAATACCTATCATCTCGGAGGATACATTTATAGAGATGTTTGGGCGTTAGAAAAGAGGTTATAAAATGCCTATAAAGACACAAAATGATTTACCTGTAAAGGAAATACTTGAGAGAGAAAATATATTTGTGATGGACGAAAACAGGGCATCACATCAGAACATCAGACAGCTGGAGATTGCGATTGTAAATCTCATGCCATTAAAGGAGGACACAGAGCTTCAGATACTGCGCTCGCTGTCAAATACCCCTATACAGGTTAATGTAACGTTTGTGACCACATCTACTCACGAGGCCACTCACACATCACTCAGTCATCTGAACAAATTTTACGAGACCTTTGACGATATAAAGGACAGGTACTTTGACGGCATGATAATCACAGGGGCACCGGTTGAGCTTATGGAATACGAGGAGGTAGACTACTGGGATGAGATATGCAGTATAATGGAGTGGAGCAAGACACATGCTTTCTCCACACTTCATCTGTGCTGGGGTGCACAGGCAGGATTGTATTATCACTACGGCATACCAAAGCGTGTGCTTCCAAAGAAGAAGTTTGGTGTGTATGCGCACCACGTAAAGAACAGAAAAGTCCCACTTGTCAGAGGCTTTGATGACGTGTTTTACGCACCACACTCAAGGCATACCGAGGTCTTAAAGGAGGATATATTAAAGCATCAGGAGCTTACCATACTTGCGGAGTCGGATGATGCCGGAGTATTCCTTCTGATGGATCAGGACGGTAAAAAGATTTTTGTGATGGGACATCCTGAGTATGACAGATATACTCTTCACAATGAGTACGAGAGGGATAAGAAAAAGGGGCTTGATATAGATATGCCGGTGAACTACTATCCGGATAATGATGATACACAAAAGCCGCTTTTACAGTGGCGGTCGCACGGCAATATACTTTATTCCAATTGGCTTAATTATTACGTGTACCAGGAAGTGCCGTACGAGTTTATAAACAACCGCGAGATAATTGGAAAATAATTACAAAAATTATAGTATTTTTTAGTTAATTTTGAATTGCATAAATGCTAAAATGTGGTAAAATATAACTATAAACCATTATAAAAAACCAAAATAATTGCAAAAGCTAACAAAAATTTAATGAAATTAAACAAGGGGGATTTTAATATGGCAAAAGAGCTAGTTGCGATGCTTCTTGCCGGTGGTCAGGGCTCCAGACTTTATGCACTGACGCAGAAACTTGCAAAGCCGGCAGTTCCATTTGGAGGCAAATACAGGATTATTGATTTTCCACTTTCTAATTGTGTTAATTCAGGCATAGATACAGTTGGTATATTGACACAGTACCAGCCGTTTGTGCTGAATGAGTACATAGGAAATGGACAGCCATGGGATCTTGACAGATTATATGGAGGAGTGCATGTGCTGCCACCGTATCAGAAGGCTTCAGGCTCAGACTGGTACAAGGGAACAGCCAATGCGATTTATCAGAATATTGCATTTATCGAGAGATATGATCCTGAGTATGTTATCATACTTTCGGGAGATCAGATTTGTAAACAGGATTACAGCGATTTCCTTAAGTTCCATAAGGAGAAAAATGCTGAGTTTTCTGTAGCGGTTATGGAGGTTCCATGGGAGGATGCATCACGTTTCGGTCTTATGGTAGCAGATGATGACGACAAGATCACAGAGTTTCAGGAGAAACCAAAGAATCCTAAGTCTAATCTTGCATCTATGGGTATTTATATCTTCAATTGGGATATACTTAAGAAGTATCTTATCGAGGATGAAAATGATCCGGATTCAGAGAATGATTTCGGTAACAATATCATTCCAAACCTTTTGAGGGATGGCCGCAGGATGTATGCTTATCACTTTAACGGCTACTGGAAGGATGTAGGAACAATACCTGCACTCTGGGAGGCAAACATGGAGGTGCTTGATCCTGAGCACAGCGGTATCAACCTGTTTGATGAGAACTGGAAGATATACAGCCGTAACAGCGGCCATACAGGACATTTTATCGGCAACAACGCAGAGGTTACAGACTCTATGATTACCGATGGCTGTGTAGTGAAGGGCACAGTAAAGCATTCAATTCTTTTTGGCGGTGTCATCGTAGAAGAGGGCGCTGTGGTAGAGGATGCAGTTGTCATGGGTGATACTGTGATAAAAAGAGGCGCTAAGGTCACACACTGTATAGTTGCAGAGGGCGTTACAGTAGGCTGTGATGCAGTTATTGGAGAAAAGCCGGCGGAAGACGTGACAGGTGATGTTGCTACAATTGCACCGGGAGTTACAATTGGCGACAGAGCGGTTATAGGACCAAAGGCAATGGTATATAATGATGTTGAGGAGGGCCAGGAACAATGCTAAACATGAACAACGAAGAGGCTTTGGCCATTATTTTTGCAAACAGCTATGATGCCCTCATTCCTGAGATGGTATCCGAGAGACTTATGGCTTCCATTCCGTTTGCAGGTCGTTACAGACTCTGCGATTTCCTGATTTCGAGCATGGTACATAGCGGAATAGACAATATATCTCTCATAGTTAAGAAGAATTATCACTCTCTGATGGATCACCTGGGCTCAGGTCAGGAGTTTGATCTAGCAAGAAAAAATGGTGGTATCAATATAGTTCCGCCTTATGCGCAGAAGCAGATTAAGGTGTATGAGGGCCGTGTTGAGGCAATCGAAAGCCTTAAGGGCTATCTGAGGAAGTGTACTCAGAAGTATGTTATCATGGCTGATGCCAACTATGTATTCAATTTTGATTTCAGGGAGCTGATTGAGGCACATAAGAACACAGGGGCTGATATCACTGCAATGTACCGCAAGCAGGAGGTACCGAAGGTATTCCTAAGACCAAACGGCAACAATGATGAGATGTACTATACATTTGATATAGATGATGGACGTATCAAAAAGATATATATCAATGCCATGGATATGGGCAAGGTAAACTTTGGCATGAATATCTATATCATGGAGAAGGAGAAGCTCATTAGAATAGTGGATGACGCTTTTGTACATGGTTATTCTTATTTTACAAGGGATCTGATGGCTGCAAACACTGATTCACTCAATATCCAGGCATATGAGTACACAGGCTATGCTTCACAGATTACAGATATGAAGAGCTATTTCGAGGAGAATATGAAGCTCCTTGATGAGGATAACAGGGAAGCATTGTTTAAGACTGGCAATTCTATCTATACAAAGATCAGGGATGATAACCCTACAAGATACATAAATGGCTCAAAAGCCAAGAATGTCATGGTTGCTGATGGCTGTGTCATCGAGGGTACCGTGGAAAACAGCATCCTATCAAGAGGCGTCAAGATAGGAAAGAATGCAAAGGTCAAGAACTGCATCCTGCTACAGGATACGGTAATTGAGGATGGCGCCAATCTGGAGTACGTGATCACAGACAAGAATGTTCGCGTATCAAGAAATAGATCACTTACGGGAAATGACTCATTCCAGGTTTACGTGGCAAAGGGACAGACCGTATAGCCGGTTAAGGAGGAACATGGACATGGCAGAGAATAGAAACACAATAAATATCAAATCAGATGAGTCTGGCGAGATCAAGGTAGCAGATGAGGTTGTAGCTATCATAGCAGGTCTTGCAGCCACTGAGGTTGAGGGAGTAAGCTCCATGGCAGGCAATATCACAAACGAGATTGTCAGCAGGCTCGGTATGAAGAATCTCTCAAAGGGAATTCAGATTGAGATAGCAGACAATGAGGTAGTGGTTGATGTAGCACTCAATATTGCTTATGGATACAGCATCCCTGAGGTTTCTACAAAGGTACAGGAGAAGGTTAAGTCTGCAATTGAGACAATGACAGGGCTTTCTGTGGCTACTATCAATGTTCGTATAGCAAGTGTTGATATGGGAGAGAATTAAATAGTTCTTTTTAAATGATCACAAATGTAGTATAATTAAGGATGTCGTACAGACATCCTTAATTTATATAAAATATTATTCACGAGAGGAATTTAAATGACAAGAAGCAAGATAAGAGAAAACGTTTTTAAGATGCTTTTCAGGGTTGAGTTTCATGACAAGTCTGAGCTTGCAGAGCAGATGGAGCTTTTAAATGATGAGCTTACAAATCCTACAGACGAGGAAAGACAGTATATTGATGAAAAATGCAGTGCGATTATTGAGCATATGGCAGAGCTTGATGCACTCATCGATGAGAAGTCTACAGGCTGGAAGACCAATCGTATGGCAAAGGTTGATCTGGCAATTATTAGATTGGCAGTTTATGAGATAAAGTTTGAGGACGATATTCCTACAAAGGTTTCAATAAATGAGGCTGTTGAGCTTGCAAAGAAGTATGGTGCAGATGAGTCAGGTGCATTTGTAAACGGAGTGCTTGCAAAGTTTGCATAGCTTAAGAGAAACAGCGATATAGAGCATTGAACATGGCAAATAGAAATATATATTCGGTAGCGCAAGTAAATAGCTATATTAAAAATATGTTCGCTCAGGATTTTATGCTCAGACAGGTGAGTATAAAGGGAGAGGTGAGCAACTGCAAGTATCACACGAGCGGTCATATTTATTTCACAATAAAGGACGCGGGAGCAGCCATGAACGCTATTATGTTTGCTGGCAGCAGGGCGGCAGGACTTTCCTTCCACATGAAGGAGGGGGATCAGGTTATTGTGACAGGTTCCGTTGAGGTGTATGAGAAAACCGGCGCATATCAGCTTTATGCCAAAAAGATAGAGCTTGACGGAGAGGGCAATCTGTATCTCAAATTCGAGCAGCTAAAGCATGAGCTTGAGGAAATGGGCATGTTTGCCGCAGAGTACAAGCAGCCTATTCCGCAGTATGCCGGCCGTATTGGCGTGGTTACAGCACCGACAGGCGCGGCCGTGCAGGATATAAGGAATGTATCATCGCGCAGGAATCCATATGTACAAGTCATACTTTATCCGGCACTGGTGCAGGGAGAGGGTGCGGCTAATAGCATAGTGAAGGGCATACAGACATTGGATGCGATGAATCTTGATGTGATAATAGTCGGCAGAGGCGGAGGCTCCATAGAGGATTTATGGGCCTTTAATGAGGAGATTGTGGCGAGAGCCATATTTGACTGCCGCACGCCAATCATATCGGCAGTAGGTCATGAGACAGACTGGACGATAGCGGATTTTGTGTCAGACAGGAGAGCACCCACACCTTCAGCGGCTGCAGAGCTTGCAGTCAGTGACTACAGACAGACGTTAGAGCGCCTTGACAATCTGCGCCGCAGGATGGACAGAAATCTGACAGGCCGGATTGATTTTTTCAGGGAAAAGCTGTCACATATTAAAACAAGACTTAATTTCCTTAGTCCACAGAATAAACTAAATGAGAATAAAAGGCGTCTGGCAGATATTGAGGATGCACTTGAAAGGATTATGAAGCAGAGACTTTCGGATTGCAGACAGCGTCTGGCACTGCTTTCAGGTACACTGGATGCATATTCACCGGCAAAAAAGCTGGCACAGGGCTATGCGTATGTCGAGGTGGAAAAGAAGGGGGCACTGCACAGTGTATCCGATATCAATGCAGGCGATGACATAAATATATATCTGATAGACGGTCATGCAAGGGCCGTAGTTTCGGAGGTTATTAACGATGAACAAAGAAAATGAAAAAACACTGACACTCGAGGAGCGCTTTGCACACTTAGAGCAGATAGTGGCGAGGATGGAGGATGCGGATGTATCCCTGGATGAGGCCTTTGAGCTCTACAAAAAGGGGCTTGATGAGGTAAAGAGTGCCAATGATATGGTACAGGGCATGGAAAAGGCCATGCTTGTGCTAAACAGCGACGGACAACTGGAGGAATTCTGATGAGCTTAAATGGAAATTTAAATAAGTCACAATTCATGGAAGAGCTGCAGCAAAAGGTAGAGCATATAAATAATGTGCTTGAGAAGTTTCTTCCCGCTGAGGAGGGACAGCAGAGGATTATTTTTGAGGCCATGAACTATAGTGTGAGAGCCGGTGGAAAGAGGCTTCGTCCTATGCTCATGGAAGAGACATACCATATGTTTGGCGGAAGCAGTGCAGTGATTGAGCCATTTATGGCAGCAATCGAGATGATACACACATATTCGCTGGTGCATGATGACCTGCCTGCCATGGACAATGATGAGTACAGGCGTGGAAAGAAGACTACACATGCTGTGTACGGTGAGGCTATGGGCATTCTTGCAGGTGATGCACTATTAAACCTGGCATATGAGACCGCAGCAAAGGCTTTTGACATGGAAGTGACCGATGCGCGTGTGGCAAGGGCATTTACAGTGCTTGCAAAAAAGGCAGGCGTGTATGGTATGGTCGGAGGACAGGTGGTCGATGTGGAAAGCGAGAAATCCGATGACTGTCCTATCACAAGGGAAAAACTTGACTTTATCTACAGGCTTAAAACAGGCGCACTTATAGAGAGCTCGATGATGATAGGCGCAATTCTGGCAGGCGCATCGTCTGATGAGGTATCACGCGTGGAGCAGATAGCGGCAAAGCTGGGTCTTGCGTTTCAGATACAGGATGATGTGCTTGATGTCACAAGTACACTTGAGGTGCTTGGAAAGCCGGTAGGCAGTGACGAGAAAAATAATAAAGCGACATATGTCACATTTGAGGGATTGGATAAAGCGGTTTCTGATGTGGAGCGCATCTCCAAGGAGGCAGAGGAGCAGCTTGATGATTTGGGATACGACGATGCATTTCTTAAGGAGTTATTTGAATATCTGATCCATCGGGAGAAATAGGATGGTTTTAGAAAAGATACAAAAGGAAAATGATATAAAAAAACTGACACCTGAGGAGCTTGAGCTGTTAAAGGATGAAATAAGGCAGTTTCTTATAGAGAGCATATCGGTGACAGGAGGTCATCTGGCATCAAATCTCGGAGTTGTGGAGCTTACCATGGCACTGCATCTGTGCTTTGATCTGCCGAAGGATAAGATAGTGTGGGATGTAGGGCATCAGTCGTACACACACAAGATACTCACCGGCAGAAAGGATGGATTTTCATCGCTCAGGCAGTATGGAGGCATGAGCGGTTTCCCAAAGACGGATGAGAGCGACTGTGACTGCTTTAATACAGGACACAGCTCCACATCTATCTCAGCGGGACTTGGGCTTGCGACAGCCAGACAGGTGACAGGAGAGGACTACCACGTGGTTTCTGTAATAGGAGACGGTGCGCTGACCGGAGGCATGGCATATGAGGCGCTCAACAACGCTTCAAGCGTGAAGGGCAATTTTATTATAGTGCTAAACGACAACAATATGTCGATTTCAGAGAACGTCGGGGGCATCAGCCAGTATCTTTCAGGCTTTCGCACAGCGGATGCATACAGGGATTTTAAGAATAATGTCATGAATTCCCTAAACCATATACCAATCTACGGAGAGCGTATGGTAAAGCATATCAGGAATACAAAGAGCAGCATAAAGCAGCTTTTTATTCCGGGGATGTTCTTTGAGGAGATGGGCATTATCTATTTGGGACCTGTGGATGGCAGTGATATAAATGAAATGTGCCGTGTGTTTGATGAGGCAAAGCGTGTGGATGGCCCGGTGCTTGTGCATGTGCTCACGAAAAAAGGAGCAGGCTATGGCCCGGCTGAGCGTTATCCTTCCAGATTTCATGGGGCAGAGCCGTTTGTCATAGAGACAGGGCTTCCAAAGAATAAGCGCACGAAGGCCAATTACACAGATGTTTTCTCAACAGTCATGAAGAAGCTGGGTGAGAGAAATCCAAAGGTGGTTGCGATAACAGCTGCCATGGCAGAAGGAACAGGGCTTCGCAGATTCCACCGCAATTTCCCGGATAGATTTTTTGATGTGGGAATAGCCGAGGCACATGCCACGACCTTTGCGGCAGGGCTTGCAAAAGCAGGACTTATCCCGGTATTTGCGGTGTACTCGTCATTTTTACAAAGGGCGTTTGACCAGATACTTCACGATGTGTGCATACAGAATCTGCATGTCATCTTTGCAATCGACAGGGCAGGGCTTGTAGGCAGTGACGGAGAGACACATCAGGGAATATTTGACATATCATATCTGTCGGTCATCCCGAATATGACAATCATGGCTCCGAAGAATAAGTGGGAGCTGTCTGATATGATGAAGTTTGCAGTGGCATATGACGGTCCGATTGCACTCAGATATCCAAGAGGGGCAGCCTATGACGGCCTTAAGGAAATCAGACAGCCGATAGAGCTTGCAAAGAGTGAGCTAATCAGAAAAGGAAGCACGGTGGCTATCATGGCACTCGGCAGTATGGTAAAGACTGCCGTTGATGTAGTAAAGCTGCTTGAGGCAGAGGGAATCTCTGCTACACTTATCAATGCGCGTTTTGCAATGCCTTTTGATAAGAAAGCAATTAAGGAACTGCCGTCTGAACACAGCCTGCTTGTGACTATGGAGGAAAACGTGCAAAGCGGCGGTTTTGGTGAGCATGTGACGGAGTATGTCAAGACTAACGGCATAGCTCTTGAGGTGTTGACAGTTGCACTTCCTGACTGCTATGTGGAGCATGGCAATGTCGAGGTGCTCAAAAAGGAGCTGCATGTGGATGCCGAATCGGTGGCTAAGCGTATAATAGCAGCATTATAGATAGAGGTAACATACAGTATGAAAGAAAGATTAGACGTATTACTTGTAAACAGAGGCCTTGCACCATCACGGGAAAAAGCAAAGACCATGATTATGGAGGGCAATGTTTTTGTAAATAACAACCGTGAGGATAAGGCGGGAAGCACATTTCCTGATGACTGCAATATTGAGATTCATGGAAAGACACTGCAGTATGTGAGCCGTGGAGGGCTAAAGCTTGAAAAGGCTATGAAGCACTTTGATATCACGATGGATGGCAAGGTGTGCATGGATATAGGTGCTTCAACAGGCGGTTTTACAGACTGTATGCTTCAAAATGGTGCTAAAAAGGTGTATGCCGTGGATGTCGGATATGGCCAGTTTGCATGGAAGCTGCGTCAGGACGAGCGCGTGGTGTGCATGGAAAAGACCAATATCAGGTATGTGACGCCCAATGACATAGATGATGAGCTGGATTTTGCATCGGTTGATGTGTCATTCATATCACTTACCAAGGTGTTAGGTCCTGCAAGAGCACTGTTAAAGGACGGTGGCGAGATGGTTTGTCTTATCAAGCCACAGTTTGAGGCAGGCAGGGAAAAGGTAGGTAAAAAGGGCGTGGTCCGTGACAAGAGCGTGCATGAGGAGGTAGTGAACAATATCATATCCTTTGCACTTTCAAATGGATTTAGCGTGTTAGACCTTGAGTATTCGCCAATCAAGGGGCCGGAGGGCAATATAGAGTACCTTGTACATATCAAAAAGACAGATGATCCTATAAAGGAGGAATCAGTGGATATTCATAGTGTGGTCGAGGCCGCGCATGGAGAGCTGGACAGGAAATAGACTATGAAACATTTTGTTGTGATAGCAAATGCCTATAAGGACAGGAATTTTGCACTTACAAATAAAATAGTGGCATACATAGAACAAAAGGGCGGCACGGCAAAGGGGCTTATGAGCAATGTCGAGGCTATATCCGATAACGAGTTTGAGCTTGAGGATATACCACAGGATACGCAGTGTATTCTTGTACTCGGCGGAGATGGTACACTGATTCGTGCAGCCACAAGGGTGGAGACACTTGAGATTCCGCTTATGGGAGTGAATCTCGGCACACTCGGCTATCTGTGTGAGGTGGAGGAAGCTACGGTATTTGACGCTATTGATTCGCTCATGGCTGATAAATACATGACAGAGGATCGTATTATGCTCACAGGGCATAAAAGAGGCAGTGAAATCTCGAGAGTTGCATTAAATGATATAGTCATCCATAGAAAGGGCAATTTGCAGATTTTAAGCCTCAATGTGTATGTAAACGGTGAGTTTTTAAACAATTACCACGCTGACGGCATCATTGTTGCGACTCCGACAGGCTCTACAGGCTACAGTATGTCGGCGGGAGGTCCGATTGTGGATCCGAAGGGCGATATGATACTGCTCACACCGAACAATGCTCACAATCTTACGTCAAAGAGCATTGTGCTTTCAGGCGATGATGAGATAGAGATAGAGATTCTAAGCCGCAGGGAGCAAAACGATGAGATGGCGTGTGTCAGCTATGATGGCGACACTACGGCAGAGCTGGCTGTGGGAGACCGTTTTGTTATTTCAAAGGCAGCCAATCATACAAAGATTTGCAAGCTTCACCAGAGAAGCTTTTTGGAGATACTCCGCAAAAAGATGGGAAATTATTCATAACACAGATAAGGATTGTTATAATGAATAGTTACAAATAATATTTATGAGGTGGCAGGACATGAAAACAAACAGACAATCCAAGATAATTGAGATAATCCAAAAGAATGAGGTAGAGACGCAGGATGAGCTGTCTGCGCTTCTTGAAAAAGATGGTTTTCGCGTGACTCAGGCCACAGTATCCAGGGATATCAGGGAGCTTAAGCTCACAAAGATTCCTACCGCAGGCGGCAGACAGAAGTACGCCGTGATAACGGATGCACCTGAGAATCTCTCAAAGAAATACGAAAGAGTACTCAGAGAGGGCTTTTTGTCAATGGATATGGCACAGAATATCCTCGTTATAAAGACTGTATCGGGAATGGCAAGCGCTGTCTGTGCTGCAATAGATGCCATGAAGATGAGAGAAATCGTCGGTTCGATTGCAGGAGATGACACAATCATGTGTGCAATCCGGACTGTTGATGATACATATGCGGTGATGAAAAAAATCCGCAGAATTGTGGAATAATGTTACATGAATATCAGATTATAGCTGAACTGTAACAGAAAATAACATATATCGTCATGCCTGGGAGAGGAAGGAGAAAATATGTTACAAAATCTACATGTAAAGAATCTGGCACTCATAGATGAGTGTGAGGTTGAGTTTTCCGACGGACTAAATATACTGTCGGGAGAGACCGGAGCCGGAAAATCAATCATCATAGGCTCTATCAATCTGGCGCTTGGTGAAAAAGTGCAAAAGGAGATGCTAAGAGACAATGAAAAGCCTGCTTTTGTGGAGCTTATTTTTTCAGTTGAGGACCCAAAGATTATAGAGGCTTTAAGGGAGCTTGATGTGGAGGTCGAGGACGGATGCGTGATTTTAAGCCGTAAAATCACACAGTCGCGCGCAGTCGGCAGGGTAAACGGTGAAGCCGTGTCTGTTTCGCGAATGAAGGAAATAGCCGCATATCTCATAGATATCCACGGTCAGCATGAGCACCAGTCACTTTTATCAAAGAAAAAACACCTTGATATACTTGATGAGTACGCAAAGCAGCCGCTTGGAGATAAAAAGCAGCAGCTTTCAGTCACATACAAAGCATATAGGGCGCTTAAGGATGAGTATGAAAAGTCAAATATCGACAATGAAGAAAGAAGCCGTGAGCTGTCATTCCTTGAGTACGAGGTGAAGGAGATAGAAGAAGCTTCCCTGGTGTCTGGTGAGGATGAGGAGCTTGAGGCGCAGTTTAGGAAGTTTTCAAACGGAAAGAAAATCATGGAGGGTGTAAATGCTGCATATTCTGCCACAGGAGGCGAGATGGAGAGTGCCTCAGAGCTTATTGGCAGGGCGGTAAGAGAGCTGTCGCAGGTATCAGGTTATGATGAGGATGTGGAAGCTCTGGAGAGTCAGCTGTCAGAGATAGACAGTCTGCTTTCTGATTTTAATCACGAGATATCAGGATATATATCACAGGCTGAGTTTGACGAGGAGACCTTCTATGAGACACAAAAGCGTCTGGATGAGATAAATCATCTAAAGAGCAAATACGGCAACTCAATTGATGATATACTGATAGCACTCAATGAAAAGAGGGAGCGTATCAGTGTCCTGAATGATTATGATTCTTATTTACAGAAATTAGAGCAGCAGCTTGCGAAAAAGGAAAAGGAGCTGGCACAGATATCGGATGAGGTATCAGAAATCAGACAAAGGAGTGCTGTAAAGCTTGTGTCAGAAATTAAATCAGCACTTAATGATTTGAATTTCCTTGATGTACAGTTTGATATGCAGTTTGACAGATTGCCGGACTATACGGCAAACGGCATCGATGCGCCGGAGTTTCTCATATCAACTAACCCCGGAGAGCCGCTTAAGCCGCTCGGCAAGGTAGCATCGGGAGGAGAGCTGTCGCGTATCATGCTTGGAATCAAGACAATCATGGCAGAAAATGACCACATTGAGTCGCTTATTTTCGATGAGATTGATTCTGGAATCAGTGGACGTACAGCTCAGATGGTCTCTGAGAAGATGAATGAGCTTGGTCGCAACCATCAGATTATATGTATCACACATCTGCCACAGATAGCAGCTATGGCAGATGCACATTTTCTTATTGAAAAAGCAGTCGAGAACAAATCCACGGTTTCAAGGATTCGAAGGCTAAGTGACAATGACAGCGTAGCTGAGCTGGCCAGAATGCTTGGCGGTGCAAAGATCACAGATACCGTGATGGAGAGCGCACGCGAGATGAAAGCACTTGCCATGGAGAAAAAAGCACTATCATAAATATTATGTGGAAGGTGTCGAGGTCATCATTGGTGGCGGTATATGCCATGATGGAAAACACATAAACTGTCAAACTATATTCGGTTACGAATAAAAGAAAAATGACAGACGCATACTAATCCAAATGGAGGTAATAGTATGCGGAAGTTTTTTGGAAAATTTGTGAGTGTCACGCTGGCTGCAGTAGTGATAGCTATGTTTGCACTAAGCAGTGATGATAAGTGGTGCAGCAGGGTAGATAAGGCATTTGATGAAAGTGCATTAGGAAGTTTTTTAAATGAATCAAAGGCCGGATATGGAAGATATGCGACAGGGCTTCCAGGACAGACGGCCAGTGTATTGGCTGATTCTGGTGAAAACGGCGGAAACGGCGGAAACGGTGGAAACGGTGGAAACGGCGGAACCGAACAAGACATAGGACAGACAGCAGATACAGCATCAACTCACAGAGCTACTGACAGAGATTATGAAGAGACAGATAAAATAAGTGATGGAATAAGTGTTGAGGGTGTATATGCCTGTGGCAGGCTGACCGGTATATATGAGCAGACAGAGGGCGTGCTTGTAGTGAATACGACGGAGGTGACAGACGAGGATGGCAAAAAAGTCAATCCTGCAGATAAAAAGGTGCAGTGTGGTGATTATATCCTATCTGTCAATGGGCGAACTGTGGCAGACAAGGAGGAGCTTTCTGAAGCTGTGAATGATATCATGAAGCAGTATGATGAAAGGCATGAAGATAAAAGTACCGTAAACATTAAATTTCTTAGAGGCGGTGAGAAAATGTCAGCGGATATCACACCTGTCAGGATGGATGATGGCAGATACTATATGGGAATATGGGTGAAGGACGATCTGGCAGGAATCGGTACTATCACTTATTATACAAAGGACGGCCGTTTTGGAGCGCTGGGGCATGGAATAGGAGACGGAACACAAAGCGGCAATCTCTTGTATGCAAACAGTGGTGATTTGTACAGTATGAAGCTTACCAAAATCAAAAAGGGAAAATCCGGCGCGCCGGGCGAGATAGGCGGAGTGGTATATTTTGGCAAAAAAAGCCATATAGGCACACTTGACTGCAATAGTAATCTAGGAATTTACGGACAGCTTGACAGCGATGAATTGTCGGAATATGCCGCAGAGGATACGTATTATCCGGTTGCCGGCAAGGATGAGATACACACAGGCCGTGCACAGATGATATCGGAAATATCGGGAAAACTGGAAAAATATAATCTGGAAATAACAAATATAGACAAAAAAGCGACAGATACAAACAAGGGAATGGAGCTTAAGGTGACAGACGACAGGCTGATAGAGCTCTCCGGTGGCATAGTACAGGGCACATCCGGAAGCCCTATCATACAGGATGGTAAAATAATAGGAGCAGTCACCCATGTGTTTGTGGATGATCCGACCGGAGGCTACGGCATCTGCATTGATGAGATGCTGTAATTACTGCTCCATCCTGCGAAGCTCCGGCAGCACTGTGCTAAGCATGGTTACAAAGCAGATGCTTCCGCCAATCACGTTTGAAACAGGCTCTGCCATAAACACACCGTCGGTTCCCATACCAAAGGAGTATGGCAGAATATATGTCAGCGGTACAACGATGAACACCTTGCGAAGCAGGGAAAAAAATATAGCCCGCTTCTTTTTGTTCAGTGATTTAAAGGTGGTCTGTCCGATGTACTGCAGATCCATAAATATGAATGCCGCAAAGTAGATATTTAAAGCCTTCACCGCATCATCCATGAGGGTGGCATCGGAGCTGAAAATAGCAATCAGGGCATGAGGAGCAAGTATGATCACAGTCCACATGACAGCTGTATATAGAAGCACGAGCAGTCCCATAGTGAAAATGGATTTTCTCACCCGGGCCGGCCTTTTGGCGCCATAGTTGTAGCTTAAAACAGGAGATGAACCCTCCACTATTGCATAAATTGGAGTCTCGACCATCTGCCTGATGCTTGATACGATGGTCATTACCGATATGTACAAATCGCCACCGGTCACTGAAAGCACATTGTTGCAGCATATAGATACCAGGCTGTTTGTGAGCTGCATGACACAGCCGGAGGTTCCAAGGCTTATGATGTCCTTTGCATAGCGCGTATTTTCACTGAATTCAGAGAGTGTCATAAGGCGCACCTTAAGCTCAGCCTTTTTCCTAAGAAAGTGAAGCACATAGAGAGCAGACAGTATTTGTGAGATGACCGTAGCAATAGCTGCTCCTTTGATGCCAAAATTAAATCCAAATATAAAAAGCGGGTCTAAAACCAGATTGGCAACGGCTCCGATTGCCACAGACAGCATGCCGGTAGTGGAGTAGCCCTGAGCGTTGATAAAGGGATTCATGCCGGTTGAAATCATGGATGGGAGTGTTCCTATCAAATAAATGAGCAGGTATGGCAGAGCGTATTTGAGAGCATTTTCAGATGCGCCAAACACGATTAAAATAGGCTTTGCAAAAATCATACACAAAGCTGTAAAAACGACTGCGAATGTGCAGACCATTGTAAAGCTCGTATTCATTATAGTATTGGCGGCTCTGTCATCACTCATGCCTCTTTTTATTGAAAAAAGCGGAGCGCCGCCACTTCCAAAGAGATTTGAGAAAGCGATTGTCAGCATTATAATAGGAAAGCAGAGCCCCACAGCACCGAGTGCAGTAGTTCCGACATCAGGTATGCGGGCGATGTATATGCGGTCCACTATGTTGTACAATAGGCTTAGAATCTGCGCTACAAGCATGGGCAGAGCAGCCTGCAATATGTTTTTCTTTATCGAATCGTTATCAAAATCTATTTTTTTCATAAATTACCTCTTTTTAATTTGCTTCGTTCATTATATCACCACATATAAAAAAATCAAAGGCTCAGCCTGTTTTGATATAGATTTTATTTATGACAAACTAAAAGAAAAATATATTTTACAATGACAAAAAATTACAGTAATATATGGACTATGACATTAAAACTTATCAAATAATCATATATACCGGAGGATAACATGAAGATTACACAGATACATACAAACAAACCACAGTCACTTTCTTTCGAGATTTTTCCACCAAAGAAGGAGGAGGACTTCAAAAATATAGATGAGATGCTTGAGATACTTTGTGATTGTCATCCTGAGTACATCAGCGTGACATTTGGCGCAGGCGGCAGCTCAAACAATAACAAGACTATCGAGATTGCGAAGAAAATCAAGAACCAGTACAATGTGGAGCCGGTCGTACACCTTACATGTCTGTGCTATAACAAGGCAGAGATAGATGAGTTCACCAGACAGCTTTCATATGAGGGCATCGAGAATATCCTCGCTTTAAGAGGAGACAGAAATCCAAATGTGCCTGCAAAGGAGGATTTTCTCCATGCAAGCGACCTTATTAAGTACATAAAGGATACCACAGGCGATCAGTTCTGTATCGCAGGTGCGTGCTACCCGGACATCCATCCGGAGGCAGCTGATAAGGTAGATGATATTAAGAATCTTAAGAAAAAGGTTGATGCCGGTGCAGAGCTTCTTTTATCGCAGCTCTTCTTTGACAATGATACCTTCTTCAATTTTGCTGAGGACTGCAGGCTTGCAGGTATCAATGTGCCGGTTATCCCGGGCATAATGCCTTGTATCAATGCGGCTCAGATTCAGAGAATGGTCACAATGTGTGGTGCTAAGTTCCCGGAGAAATTCCAGAAGATTGTGCACAGATACGGAGACAACAAGGCCGCACTTTTTGATGCCGGAATGTCTTACTGCGAGAGTCAGATAATTGAGCTTTTAGCTAATGATGTGGAGGGAATTCATCTTTACACTATGAACAATGTGAGAGTTGCAAAGCGTTTAACAGAGGGAATCAAGAACCTTATTTAGGACAATAGTACGGAATGTAGGCCCTGGGTACCACTGGCGCACACGTATTCCCGCCGTCGCTACGCTGCCAAACTGCAAATTCGAATAAAAAATATCAACCGTTGCAAAAAGTACTCTAGATGATTATAATAGGTATATTAGATTTGTAAATGGAAACAATGTCCATATTAAATCGAAATTAAATTATATAATATATTAAGGAGACAGTATAAAAATGAAAGAAAAATCAAGAAGCACTTTTTCCGGCAACATTGGGTTCGTTCTTGCGGCAGCCGGCAGTGCGGTAGGACTTGGAAATATATGGAGGTTTCCGTATCTGGCAGCAAAGGACGGAGGAGGACTTTTTCTGCTGGTGTATCTGATACTTGTTCTGACTTTTGGCTTTGCATTGCTTACCACTGAGATTGCAATAGGCCGTAAGACCGGACAGGGACCGCTCACCGCGTATGGTCTTATCAATCCAAAGGGCAAGTTTATCGGTGTGCTTGCGTGTATAGTACCGGCTATTATTCTGCCTTACTACTGTACTATAGGTGGATGGGTTTTAAAGTATTTTACAATTTTCATTACAGGAAGCGGTAAGAATGCGGTTGCGGATGGATATTTCACAGGTTTTATCACAGGCCAGTGGGCACCAATCATATTCGGAGTGGTTTATCTGCTTTTAACAGCAGCAATTGTCATTGGTGGAGTCAATAAAGGCATCGAGCGGTTCAGCAAGGTGCTTATGCCTATCCTTGTTGTGCTTATTTTTGCAATCGGAATTTTCTCACTGACGCTTCATTATAAGGATGCGTCGGGCACAGTAAGAAGTGGTCTTGAGGGACTTAAGATTTATGTGATTCCGGATTTCAAGGGGCTTACAATGCAAAAGCTTTTCACCGTATTTGTTGATGCGCTCGGTCAGCTTTTTTATTCAATCAGTGTAGCTATGGGAATCATGGTTGCATATGGTTCGTATGTCAAGAAGGAATCAAAGCTCATGGGCTCAATCAACCAGATCGAGATTTTTGATACACTTGTTGCATTCCTTGCAGGTCTTATGATCATTCCGGCAGTATATGTATTTATGGGCCGTGACGGCATGTCAGCAGGACCGGGGCTTATGTTTATATCATTGCCAAAGGTATTTAATGAAATGGGAATAGCAGGAGATATTGTTGGACTGATATTCTTCATGATAGTTGCATTCGCAGCAGTCACATCGTCTGTATCAATTATGGAGGCTATTGTATCGAGTCTTATAGACAGATTTCATTGGAGCCGCAGAAAAAGCGCAATTTTAGTCACGGTATACGCCCTGATTGCAGAGATAATAGTCTGCCTTGGCTACAATAAGCTCTATATGGAGGTTAAGCTTCCAAACGGCACAGTCGGACAGATACTTGATATAATGGACTATGTAAGCAACAATGTGCTTATGCCAATCGTGGCACTTGCCACATGTATCCTTATCGGATGGATAGTAAGTCCAAAGGTAATAATAGATGAGGTGACACGCGGAGGCAGTAAATTCACCAGAAAAGGGCTTTATATAATCATGGTTAAATTTATTGCACCGGCATTCCTGCTTATACTGTTGTTGCAGGCACTCGGAATCGTTACTTTTTAGAATTGAATTAAATTTATTGTATATTTTATATAAATACCCCTGAAAATGCTGTAATTAAAGACCAAGTAAAATTATTCAACATTTCTCCAGATGCTGGTAATGTCAAACTTACAGCAACATTATATGATAAGGAAACTGGCGAACAAATCCTTGATGCCGATGATTGAAGCTCTTGGTATCACTGCTGATACCATGAAGAATGCCGTTTACCAAAAAGCACTGAAAAATGCGAGGGAAGAAGTAAGTAAGGGTGTTCCGCTGTCTGAGCCAATCACAGCATGCGGACTGTTTCCACCTATGGTTTCCCACATGACACGAATCGGTGAGGAGACCGGTGATCTCGAGGGTATGCTTACCATGTATCAGGCTATGGACAGCTTATAAAATGAAAAAGAAGCAGACTTTGAGTGTGAAGTTCAAAGGCTGCTTTTTTTGTGCAGGTACTGGCAGTAGGTCGGGGCAATCAATCTGTTTGTAGGAACGGCTTGGTGTAAAAGTCCAGAACACAGGAAGCGAGTCAGTTGATGAGGAGGATGGAAAAATTATTTACGACATCAAGTTTCCGGTGTATTATAAGGGAAAGAAAAAAGAATTTATCATCAACATTGAGGCACAAAAGAACAGCAAAAAACAGAGAACTGTCGAAGAACAGACTTATAGCGATGCTCGAGGAGCTGTTCTCAAAATCAGAATTTCTGGAGAAAAAGAAGATACTGGAAGAAGACTATGGACTTAAAATGAGCGTGGAGCTTGAAGGGAGGGTGAACGAGATGTGTAATGTGAGTGATTATTGGGAAGAGGTTGCACTTCAGACAGGCAGAGAAGAAGGACGGAAAAAAGAACAGGTTTCACTGATTGTAAAGAAAATCAAGAAAAATAAAACAATGGCAGAGATAGCAGATGATTTGGAAGAAAAAGAGGAGGTTATCGCTCCAATTTATGAAGCGGCATTGTCAATGAAGCCGGATTATGATGTCGAGAAGATATATGAACTTCTAGAGAAAAATAAGAAGCTGGCATAGCAGCTGTAGGTACTGGCAATAGGACGGGGCTTCATCCCCTGAGCCCTGGCTTGTGCACACTCTCTCATGTGAGCTACGCTACGCAGCTAAGATACTGTAGGAATTATGCCTTTTAGCTTTACGATGCCTGACGAAACCGTCGAAACGCGCCGTCCGTGGCGCGGTTCTACTTGAGCCTTACTGCTCACACCACAGTGTGACCAGTAACGATTACAGCCCATTAAAAGTGCCTCTACGAGGCAGGGCTATAATCTGACAATAGTTTATGTAGTGGCGCATAGCTTGACAGCGTGGTGTCAAGCTTGCGTTTGAACAGCAACGATATATCTCGGAACAAAAGAATGGGATGGTCCAAGGAAACTGTCAGATATGTTTGATGATGTGGATGAGGAGCTTTTGCCATTCATACCGGATTACAGGATTAATCTGCTGGCACCGAGGGAGATAACAGATTTTACAGGATTCAGGACATCCATCAGGCAGCTTTTCGAGGTACTGAAGAATGCGTATGATAAGGAAAAAATGCAGGAAGTGCTGCAGAATGACGAAAAGTTTAGTAGGGTGGACAGAGAGACAGTCGAGGCAATCAACCTGTTTGCAGGAACGGATATAGACATAGATGAGAAAGACGAGGTGATTGATATGTGTAAGGCGTGGGAAGAACAGAAAAATGAAGGCAGAGAATTAGGGGAAAGACAAAAGATAATCTCTCTGATTGTAAAAAAGTTGCAAAAGAACAAGAGTGTGGCAGAGATAGCAGATGACCTGGAAGAAAAAGAGGAGGTTATCGCTCCAATTTACGAAGCGGCATTGTCAATGAAGCCGGATTATGATGTTGAGAAAATATATGAGCTTCTTGAGAAAAATAAGAAGCTGGCATAGCAACTGCAGGCATTGGCAGTAGGACAGGGCTTCATCGCTTACAAAATAGGGGGATTATGTAAAAGTAAATTGGTTATAACAGATGCACAACTGCCTTGATTGTGGTAAAATATTGAAATAAAGTTTCACGCAAGAAGGTGATCACCATGAAACAACACAAGTATTTAAAGATAACAATTTCACTCATTCTCCTCATTGCGCTTATCACGGCTGCGAGCATCTTTTTGTCATACAATGTTTTGAAGGTCAGGACATTTTCGTATGAGACGGACAAGGCTGTGGACCCGGTGAGGGCGGTAGTGATTTCGGATCTGCATGAGCACGAGTTTGGAAAGGATAATGTGAAGCTGGTGGAGAAGATTCGGGAGCAGGAGCCGGATATTATTTTGATGGTGGGGGATTTTGTGAATCAGGATTCAGCGGATTCGACGGTTGCGGTGAAGCTGGTGGAGCAGCTTAGTAAGCTGGCGCCGGTGTGCTATTCACTTGGCAATCATGAGGAGTCTTATATGGCGAAGACGGACTGGAATTTTCCAACAGAGATTGAGAAGGCGGGAGCACATTTTCTGGATAAGGAGTATGTAGATGTGGATATTCGCGGGACGAAGCTGCGGATTGGGGGGATGTTTTCCTATGCATTTGGAGCGGATGGAAAGGATTCGGCGGCTGCGGCACCGGAGGATGTGAAGAAATTTCTGATGGATTTTCAGGATACGGACCGTTTGAAGATCATGATGGCGCACAGACCGGATTCCTTTATATTTGGAGATGCGGCGTCGGTGTGGGATGTGGATCTGGTTGTGAGCGGACATGACCACGGTGGACAGGTAGTCGTGCCATTTGCGGGGGGAGTGTTTGGCGGAGACCAGGGATATTTTCCAAAGTATGTGCATGGCATGTATGAGAAGGAGAGGCTGCATCTGTTCGTGTCGAGTGGGCTTGGAAGCGCCAACGAGCCGTTGCCGAGGGTGAATAATCTGCCGGAGGTGGCTGTGGTGGAGATTGAGAAATCAACTCAAACTTGATGATGCGAAGCAGACATGCTATATTATATAGGAAGAAAGACGAAATATCCTAGAAAGAATGAGGAGAAAAGATGAGAGTAGACGAAGGATTTGTATTAAGAGAAATTGCAGGAGATTATGTGATTATCCCAACCGGTAAAACGGTGCTTGATTTTAACGGAATGATAACGGTCAATGAAGTGGGAGTTTCTATCTGGAAGATGTTGCAGGAGGAGACGACATTTGAAAATATAGTGCAGGGCATTTTGGATGAGTACGATGCCGATGAGGAGACCGTGAAGGCGGATGTGCAGGAATTCTTGGACCGCATTAAAGAGGCTGGGATATTGAAATAGGGGTGTATGAGAAAACGAGTCTCAATGTTTATTTTTTAGATGGCTTCGTAGTATGAAAATTACCAAATTATATCAAATTTTTTAGATTATATATAAATAAATCTACAAATTATACAAAATATAACATTTTCGGGACGATTTACCTATTGTATTTTCATCAAAAAAACTTTAGAATATTTTAGAATAAATCTATTGCTAAAACTATGTTTTCGCATAGCAGTAGAAATAACCTATTAATCATACTCAATTTAAAGGGAAGGGAGAGGAAAGTATGAGAAAAAAATTTAAGAAACGGTTGCTCGGAATCATCCTTACCATCTTGATGGTAGTTAGCGTGATACCTGTGCAGCAAGCACAGCCCGTAAAAGCGGCAGCAGGAGATATGATTCCAGCGGGAACAACTATTTATTTACGCCCTAATGCTGCAACAACTTGGATTAGTGATGGAGCAGTTATGGCATTTAAGACTAGTGCGGACAATAAGCAATCGGAAATTGTTGTTATGACAAATATGGATGATGGTCTTACATGGTATGGAACGACAACTGCAGATGCGACCAATATTGATTTTCTTCGCTTAAATCCCAATGACACCAATAAGGTATGGAATGAAGCGGGTACATGGCCGGGCTTAGAAAGTGGAAAAAACTTATATACGTTTGCATTACACACAGGAGTAACTCCAACAGGAATGTGGACTACATATTCAAACACAGGAAGTGAGACTACATCCTATTTTAATGTAAATGCTACATTAGTTGATTATTTCAATAATGGACGTGTGGAACAGCCAAAAAATACACTTTACAATGAGGGTAATATGACTGGAGAGAAAAACGCTCCGTATGCGAAATTGAACCAATGGCTTTCAAATTTACCGGGTTACGCGTTGAATGGAGTTGATAGCACGGATAATGTTAATGCACCAGTGCCTCTTTACTTTGGTGATTTATTACATACATCTCAGGCAGGTGGAAATGGTAATCTTAGCTGGTACTGGAAAGGCGCAAATGTTGCATTTGGTCCAAATAAAGAGACAGCTAGTAAGGACGTAGCGCAGGGTATAGTAGGAAAGAATTTAGATGATGGAAATCTGATTACTTCTTACACGAACGAAAATGGTGACCCGGTAAAGGTACCTTTCTTTAATGAAGATGCTTATCCTAATCAGAGCAAATATATGCGATTTTATAACAATTTACAGTTCCCATTTACAAAGACAACAAATGATAAGGGAGTATCTACATATTCGTTTGATTCAGCAAAAAATACTGTTTATTATGATTACGATAATAAGAAAATTGTAAGAAAAGATGATTTAAAGATTCATGATGCAAGTAAAGAAAATAGTATAGGATATTTTCCATTCAATAGTACTGATCCTAATCCATCAGCAAAGGGCAATTTGAACTATGGATTTGGTACACAGTTTACGATTCCATTTACTGTAACAGAAACTGGTAAAAATGTGGATGGTTCAGACATGGAATTCAACTTTACCGGTGACGATGATGTATGGGTATACATTGATGGTGCATTGGTATTGGATATGGGTGGTGCTCATAATAAAGCTGAAGGAAAAATTAACTTTGCAACACAGGAGGCTACCATTACAACAGGTACATCTAATGCAAAGCTGGGTAATAGCCTTACAGTTGGCGGAAGAACACCAGCTGAACCTAATGGAAATACCACAGTAAAATTCGAAAATATTATGGTAAAGAAATCAGGTAGCGAGCCCGTTACGTTAGATAAATATATGAAAGAGTCTGGAAAAGTACACGAATTAAAGATGTACTATATGGAACGTGGTATGTGGAACTCCAATATGTCCATTTCATACAGTTTCGTTCCGTTGCCGTCAGGTCTCACTCTTAGTAAGACACTTGACACAACAGACGTAAATGCAGGATTAAAGAATGCAGTACAGGGTCTTGATAAATTTGATTTTAAGATTCAGACAAAGAATCTGAGGAAAGGTGAAGCAAATTATAGTGATGTAGAGAATTTGGGATATACATTGTACGATTACGATGACCGTACATTTCCAGGACAAGAGGCTAAAGATAGTACGGCTACATTTAGCTCATCATATTTTGCAAGTGACTTTATTAATACTAAAGATAAAAATAACAGTAGTGCATTCTACGCAGGAACAGGATTCCAGATTACAGAATCTATTCCACAAGGTACAAAATTACAGTATGACACATCCAAGACGAGATGGGGAGTTTATGACAGTGTTACATCAAGAGCAGCAATAAAAACAGAACCAGGTACGGTTGCTACTTTTGACATGGGTGATGCTAATTCGTCTGAGATGGATGTTGTGAACAGATATGTTAACTTTGTCAATACACCAAAGGTTGGTAGCTTATCAGTAGAAAAGAAATATGAAGGAGATGCACTAAAAGATAAAACCTTTGGATTTACAGTAAAAGTAGATTTGACAGGCGGCGATTACTATGATTCATATAAACTGGAATATACTGGTTCTCAAAATAATGGAACAACAGATGAGAATGGACACTTCACATTAAAAGCTGGTGAAAAAGTTACATTTGAAGGTATTCCAGCAGGTGCTGCTTATGAGGTTGTTGAAGATGCGCCAGGAGCAGACGATACATGGGTACAGGATACATCAAAGTGTACGGGTCTGACAGGAAAGATTGTAGCCGAAGTTCCATCTGCAGCAGTTGTAACAAATAAGACAAAAACAACTGAAGAAAATCATGTAATCTACGCAGAAGCTGGAAAGCCAGTCACTTATGCACCTAAGGGTGTAACTATTACAAAACTGACTAAACCAACTACAGGTGATCAAGATATCGATACTGCTGTAAATACTGCAGATGGAAAGGGTGTATTTACACCAGAATCTGCAAATAAAAAGTATGATGTAAATTACGAGGGAACCACTGATAAGGGTAATTTTACAGGTAAAATTACTGTACTTACATATAAGGCAACCGATAAGGTTTATGTATTCGATTACGGTTTAGAGTCAAACATTGCAGAAAAAAATGCCAATGGGGATGGCTTATTCCAGGGCGGTACATTCTACAATAAAGAAGCTACAGGTGATATGGCTACAACTGCTAAATTAGGAAAAATCACTGCAGCAGAAGGCAATACACAAACTACAATTAGTGGTTCTGATATTGTAATTAATAAAGATGAATCAGCAAAAAGCGCAGTAACATTCAAGCCAACTGCGTTCATGGATAAGGTTGAGAATTACAACTATACAGCAAATATTGCTAAGGTGGATACACCATTTTATGATACTAACCCAGAAACTGGCACAACAGTCAATGGTACAATCAAGACAATGCCGGCAAATGTTGTTTACTATGAAGATAATTTTGCAAATGAGGTAACGGTGACAGACAAAGATGGCGTTAAAATTGTAAATAGTACACCAATTAAACTGTCCCAGAGTAACAGCCAGACAGAATTGTATGGTCACGATGATGCTTATGCAAATCCAGATAATAACGATAGCGCAGGTTCTTCAACAGCGATGACTGTAGGAGCAAAAGCAACCTTTACTTTCAAGGGAACAGGATTTGATCTGATTTCCAGAACAAGCGGTACAAGTGGAAGCATTGTATATAAGGTAAAGAACATGGACACCAGTACAGTTGTAACATACGGTGCAGTAGATACTTATTATAATAATGGTGATCTGTATCAGCTTCCGGTTATTTCTATTAAAGATTTAACATACGGAAAATATGAAGTAACTCTTCTTGTTCCGAAGAGTAACATGGAAAAAGCATCTACATTCTATTTGGATGGTGTAAGAATTTATAATCCATTGAATGATAATGATGAAAAAGATAAAAAAGAGATGGATGCAAGCTATATCAAGAATGAAGTATCTGCAGAGACTACAAGCATTCGTAAAATGATTCTTGGTGATTGTAAAATTACAGAAAACGGAATCAAAGATGACTCTGGAAGTTATATTACAAGTGCAGAAGTTAAGGGAAGCACTTCAAGTATTTTATACTGTGCAGAGGATGCAAGCAATATGTCTTTCCTTGGTGAAGTCAATCAGGAAGATATGAATAAGGGGGCTTCCGTTACATATAGCAGTTCCTTAGCAGAATATTTAAGACGAGGACCATCCAATGAGGTATACTTAACAGGCGCAACAGGTATTGGTTTTGTTGTAAAAGCAGATGAAACTAAAGATTCGACTCTTCAGGTTGAGGCGAAAAAAGTGGATATGAGTACTGAATCAGATGAAACAGCTTCAAAAGAGACAATACTTTCTATGGTTACAAAGACAACGGACGACAGCTATGCAAAGAAGGAAATTTCTGCAATCAATACAAAGACAGCAATGTATTACAATATTCCTGTTAAGGATGCAATTCTGCTTGATGATGGAAGCTATCTGGTAGTATTAACTGGAACAGTAACAAATAAACAGTGCATATCACTGACTAATCTGAAACATAAAGGTTATGAAATTACCAGTCCGGCTGATACAGCAAACAAGGCACTTGTTGAGGGTATTATTGAATCTGCAATGCCGGGTGAGCCGACACAGTATGGAGTAGAAGTAAGCTTTGTGAAGTTCATTGGTAATGTACAGAGCGGAAGGAAGGCTACTGCGGTAGTTACAGTGCCAGCAGACAATAAAGTGGAGGGATTCCAGGTATATGCCAATGGAAATCCAATCACAACAAAGATGGTTCTGGTAGAAACAGCAGACGGGAAGACGACATATAATGTAATGTTTAATATGCCAAAAGCAAGAGGAACATTTACATTAGACTTTGTACCATACAAGTATGATACAGATGGTAAAAAAAGGATTGAGTCAGAACTTTACTTAAGAAAGACTGTAGTAGTTAGACGATAACGGATAGGAGTGAATATCATATGAAAAAAACATATCAAAAACCAGCAATTGTAATCGAAAATTTTATGTTGACGGAAATGATTGCTTCTTGTACGTATAGCGTCAATATTCAGACAACAAGTAATTGTGCAACGAATCTTGGAGATAGCACACTTATGGATGCATGGAAACAGTTGGGATTATTCAATTCCGGAGACTGTGCAGATTCAGTGCCAGAAGGACAGTTGCCAGGTCAGGGATGGAATGGAGAGAAGCTTTGCTATCATACATCACAGGGCATGAACGTATTTTCTTCATAAAAGAAAGCATGATATAGTAGTGAGAGCAAGCAATTGCTCTCACTATTATATCTATAGAGGAGAAAGTATGTATAGTTATTATTTAAATATAGCAAAATTGGTTTTGAAAATAGAATCTCCAAGAATCCTATCGTTTCAGTCTTCGGTACAACCATTTGAAACGAAAGAGTCAGAAGAGCCAAATGTAGTTTATAGCATGTCTTTTGAAGAAACTATGACGGTAAAGAAGAAAATTATATATAAGGGAGATTTCATTGCCTTTTTAGAAGGGGATGAAATTGGACGTACAAAAGGCATCACAACCACCAAAGGTATAGAATCTGTTACGTTAAGAAAAAAAGATAGAGATTCATTTTCTATCTTTTTGCCAAAAAGTTTGAAAGAAGAAAAGGTACTATTTAAACAGATTAATTTGATGAATTATCTTGCATTTGAAGATGTTCTTATCAATCATCAAGGCTTTATCCTCCATTCATCCTTCATATCCTGGCAAAATAACGGTATCCTGTTCACAGCACCATCCGGAACAGGCAAATCCACTCAGGCTGACTTATGGAAGAAATATGAGGATGCAGATATCTATAATGGAGACCGAACGATTATAAGGAAAATAGATGGCAAATATTACGGTTTTGGCTCGCCTTACGCCGGTTCATCTGGCATATATCGAAATGAGTCGGCACCAATTAAGGCGATTGTTGTAATAGAGCAGGGACCGGATAACGTAATTCGCAGATTACATGGGCGAGAAGCATTTCTTCCGTTGTTCCGTGAAACATTGATGAATACATGGAATAAAGAGTATATGGAAAAGATGACAGATCTTTTGATGGATGCAGCGTGTCAGATTCCCGTTTATCATCTCTCCTGTCGTCCGGATCAGGACGCAGTAAATACGGTGAAAAACGAGATTTTAAAAGAGTTATAAACAATAAAATATCCCCTAAAAAGAGAATTATCATACATAGATAGTTCTCTTTTTTCTGCAAAATATGTGAAAACACACAAAATAGTGAGGGTGGAGTGCACTCTCACTATTCTAGGTTTAAGGAGATTTTGAGGGATAGGTTGTAATTTATTGGAAGATAGTTTATAGTAAAAGATAAAAAGATGAGAAAAATGGAGGGCACGATGAAACAGAAAAAGAAATTAGGGATTATCATTGCTATTGTAGCCGCTGTATTAGTGGTAGGTGTTATAATCTTTTTTGCACTAAAGCCAAATGGAATAAATTCACAGGAAGAAACGTCAGAGGAAAAAGGTTATCATGAACTTGCAGACGGAGAAAATCCAGCAGACATAGATGTAAAGGTTAAGTCCTCTAATGATTTTGTTAAACCAGGAAAGGATACGCTTGATGCTAGTAAGATTCAAGGTTATTCAGCTAAAGTAGGAGACTCTGACAAAAAAGATAATTCTAAGGAAACTGAAAAAGCAGAGCAAATCGTTCTTTCCGATTCGAACCTCACGGTTGAGTCCATCGGTGCTTATTCCGGTTCTTTTATAGAAGATGGAAGTGACGAGGCGACAAAGAACGTAACAGCGATGCTGATTACGAACAATTCTGACCAGATGCTTCAGGTTGCACTGATTGATTTTCAGGTAAATAGCAATGAGACGGCGAGTTTTAAGGTGACGAATCTTCCGGCAGGAACTTCTACGCTGGTACTTGAGAGCAATAAGCGGGAGTTTTCAGATAAAGATACTTATACATATGGCAATGCGGCTACGGGATATATGGATCAGCCGACGCTCGAAGAGGATAAGGTAGAGTTAAAGACAGAGAATGGAAAGATTACACTGAAGAATAAGACGGACAAAGAGCTTAAGACCGTTTATGTATATTATAAGTATATGCAGATTGGCGGTGCTTATCTTGGAGGAATTACTTACCGTACACCATTTGAAAATGTGGGTGCAGGCAAGGAAGCTGAGGCAGTTGCGGCACATTTTAATCCGGACAGCAGTCAGATTATGGGAGTACAGATACTTGAGAATTAAAAGAGATTGGGGAATAAGTTCATGAAGAAACAACAAGCACCAATGCAGGCGCAGCTTAGAAAATATCTGTATCAGAAGGCGGCACACAATAAAGTGCCGCTTTCCGGTACATTTGAATTGACACCGAGATGCAATATGAATTGCAGGATGTGTTACATTCGAATGAGTGAAGCAGAGATGAGGGCGAGGGGAAGAGAGTATACAGCAGAAGAATGGATTGAGATGGGAAAAGCCTGTGCAAAAGAGGGAATGCTCTTCTTGCTGCTGACTGGCGGGGAACCATTTCTTAGAAAAGATTTTAGACAGATTTATACAGGGTTAAAGAAGCTGGGGCTACTCATCTCGATTAATACGAATGCGACATTGATTGATGAGGAGACCGTGGAGTGGTTAAAGAAGGATCCGCCGATGAAGGTGAATGTGACACTTTATGGTGGGGGAAATGAGACTTATAAAAAGCTGTGTGGACATCCAACCGGATATGATGCAGCTACGAAGGCGATTGATCTGATGCACGATGCGGGCATTTTTTTGAATATCAATGCGAGCTTTACAAAGTACAATCTGGATGATATGGAGGATATCTTTGCATTTGGTAAGAGCAGGGAGATTCAGGTAAATGCGGCTACTTATATGTTCCCGCCGGTACGTAGTGCGAAGAACGGCGTGACGGATGATGAAGTGCGTTTTACAGCAGAAGAGGCTGGAAGAGCGAGGGCGAAGGCGGATATGTACCGCCTGTCTAAGGAGGAGTTTGCGATTCGGTTAAAGGCACTCCATGAAGGAAGAGATGACTTTATGGGCGGTGAGGAAGAGTGTGAGCGTACTCCGGATGAGAAGATGGGATGTATGGCGGGACGGTCGTCGTTCTGGATGACATGGGACGGACGAATGACGCCTTGCGGCATGATGAATGAGCCGGTAGCCAGACCATTTGAGATTGGTTTTTCGGATGCATGGAAGTCGATCTACCAGGCGACGGATGAGATTTTGCTGCCATCGGAATGCAAGAACTGCAAGAAGCGTTTTGCGTGTATGATGTGCGGGGCGCTTACGATTGCGGAAGGTGGCGGATGCAGTTATAAGAAGCCGGAGTATTTGTGCCGGCAGACAGAGGTGTTCCTAGAAGAGATGGAGAAAGAATACCAGAAACAGGAAACAGGGGTACGATGACGAATACACAAAAAGAGCTGTTACAGGCACTTCGGTGCTTTATGCAGGGGGATGAGGAATACCATCTTCCGGAAAGGTTTTCACAGCTAAAGGAGCTGTGTGACCTTGCTGCGATGCATAAGATTTTAGCAATTATATATGAGATGATCCGGAGGGATTCGGTGCTCCTTTTAGAGGAGAATGCGCCACTTGCTGCGAGGTGGAAGAAGAGTGCGATTGCGGAAGTGATGCTGCAGGTGCAAAGGACGGCTGGTTTTCTGGAGCTGTATCAGAAGCTTCAGAAGGAAGGGGTACATCCGCTGGTTGTGAAGGGGCTGATTTGCCGGTCTTTTTATAAAAAGCCGGACTTTCGGATATCAGCGGATGAAGATCTGCTGCTTAGAAAGGAAGAGTTTGAGACATTTGACCGCATTTTGTTAGAGGAAGGATATAAGAGGCAGGAGCTGGATCCTAAGGATCTGCCGTATGAGATTCCATATCTGAATCCGATAAATCAGGTATACATAGAGCTTCACTTTTCGTTGTTTGCAGAAGGCGAGGGTGCATATGGTCATCTGAATCAGGAATTTGCAGGGGTATTTGACCGATGCATTTGTGAGCAGATTGAGGGAGTGGATATTAAGACACTTTCGCCGACGGACCATATGTTTTATCTGATCTGTCATAGTTTTAAGCATTTTTTACATAGTGGATTTGGGATCAGACAGGTCTGTGATATGGTGATGATGGCAAAGCATTACACGACGCGGATTGACTGGAGAGAGATTCAGGATAAGCTTGCACAGCTTCGGATGGATACATTTTTCAGTGCTCTGGCAAAGATTGGCAGAGAGTATCTGGGATGCTCCTGGGAGAAAACCGGATATGTGGATTATACGCAGGAACGTGTAGACTGTATGCCGCTTCTTGTGGATCTGCTGGAAGGCGGTGTGTATGGCGGGAGCACGATGGCGAGAAGGCACAGCGCGAATATGACGCTGGAAGCTGCTAGGAGAGGCAAAAAGGCGACGGCGTCGTCGGTTTGGTCATCGTTGTTTCCGGGTGTTTCTTATATGAAGGGGCATTATGTGTGGCTCTGTAAGTATCCGTGGCTGCTTCCGGCAGCATGGGTGATGCGGCTGTTTGGATATGCGGCAGACAGGAAGCATACAGAGGATCAGAGTAGTTTAGAGATTGGAAATAAACGTGTGGAACTTCTTCGGAAGTATCATGTGATAGATTAGGGGACAGATATATGAAGGTGATAGATACAAGAGAATATGTGTCGGTTCTGAAGCAATTGACGGATGATGGACGGGAAGTCAGCATGCGGATTGCAGGGAATAGTATGGCGCCATTTCTGCTTCATGAGCGTGATACGATCTTCTTTCGGAAGCCGGAGGCAAAACTGAAGAAGGGCGATATGGTGTTCTTTAAAAGAAGAAACGGACAGTATATCATGCACAGGATTCACCATGTGAAGCCGGATGGGTATTATATCGTGGGTGATGCGCAGTGTATGATTGAGGGACCGGTCGCAGGGGAACAGATATTTGCGGTTGTGACGAAAGTCATAAGAAAGGGAAAGACGATACAGCCGGGGGACTTCTGGTGGGAGTTCTTTCGTCATGTGTGGCTGCATATGATTCCACTTCGAAGACCGGTGATGGCTCTTTATACGAAGCTTCTTTTTAGAGGAGGCAGATCATGAGAGAGAAGAAGACACATTTTGAATCGGTCAGAATATTAAAGAAACGATGGAAAGATGGTACATTTTCGGAGATTTTAGAGGACTGGAGATGGATTCTTGGGTATAGCGCAAGGTATAAGGGAGCGATTCTGTTTTATGTTGTGCTGGGAATCTTAAGTACGTCGTTTGGACTTGCGAGCAGTGTGGCGAGTAAGTATCTGATCGATATCATTACGGGTTATCAGACGAGTAAGCTTGCAGTGCTGTTTCTTGTGATGGTTGGCGGACAGGTGTTCAGTCTGTTGTTTGAGAGCCTGATCAACCGGGTTTCCACGAAGCTTAGTATTGATATTAACAATGATATTCAGGCGGATATTTTTGATAAGATTATTGATGCGGACTGGATGGAGATCAGTAAGTATAGCAATGGAGACATTCTGAATCGTTTTAATGGCGATATTCGTACGATCAGCAGCAATGCCATCAGCTGGCTTCCGACGATTATCATTGCACTTTATAAGCTGGTGGCGACATTTATGGTCATCCTGCATTATGACTGGGTGATGGCTCTGATTGCGCTTGGCAGTGCGCCGTTTCTTCTTCTGCTGTCACGAACGGTGCTGAAGAAGCAGAGGGACTTTAGCCAGAAGGTGCTCGAGACGAGCAGTAAGCTGATGGGATTTGAGGTCGAGACGTTTTATAACTTTGATACGATCAAATCTTTTGGTATTGCGCCGCATTATAGTAAGAAGATGAGATGGTGGCAGAAGCGGTTTCGGGATGACAGCCTGAAGTATAATTATTTTACGATTAAGACGAATGTAGTTCTGCAGGGAATTGGAATGGTCGTGCAGTTTATTGCATTTGGATATTGTCTGTTCCGGTTGTGGACGCATGATATTACATATGGTACGATGACATTGTTTCTGCAGCAGAGAAGCAATCTGTCGGCGGCATTTAATAATCTGGTGACGATTGTTCCGACATTTTTAAACAGTTCAGTATCGGCGCACCGTATTCGTGAGCTTGTGGAGCTTCCAAAGGAAGTACATATTACAGAGAGTTCGGTGCTTGATGCGTATGCGGCAGATGGATTTTCCATTTCTTTGCGGGATGTGGATTTTTCTTATGTGAAGGAAGAGCGTGTGATCACAGATTCTTCGTTTGAGGCAAAGCCGGGTGAGATTGTTGCACTGGTGGGTCCTTCCGGAGAGGGTAAGACAACATTAATCCGTATGTTTCTGGGGCTGATTCATCCGCAGAGCGGGCAGGCAGTGATGTCTGCGGCAGGCGGCATGGAAGTGGTACTAAATGCAGAGACGAGACACCTGTTTGCATATGTTCCGCAGGGCAATACGATTCTGTCGGGAACCATCGCAGAGAATCTGCGGATGGTAAAGGAAGATGCGACAGAGGAAGAGATGATAGAAGCATTGGAGATTGCGTGTGCGTGGGACTTTGTGAAGAAGCGTCCGGACACGATAAATAGCAATGTGGGCGAGCGTGGCCGTGGACTGTCGGAAGGGCAGGCACAGAGGCTGTCGATTGCAAGGGCACTCTTAAGAGATGCGCCGGTGCTGCTGTTGGATGAGGCTACTTCCGCACTGGATGTGGAGACGGAGCGCAGGGTGCTTCGCAATATTATGACACAGAAACCAAACAAAACATGTATTGTTACAACGCACAGACCAAGTGTGTTAAATATGTGCAGACGGGTATACCGTGTGATGGATACCAGGGTGACAGAGCTTTCGGAAGAGGAAGCTGCAAAAATGGCAATGGATTTTTAAGGTAGAGAGTGGTAAAATGATTGATATACATACGCATATCCTGCCGGGGATGGATGATGGAGCAGTAGATATTTTAGATACGATAGAGATGGCAAGGCTGGCTGCTATGAGCGGAGTAACAGAAATTGTGGCAACACCGCATTTTAATATTCCGGGACTGTATGATAATGCATTTGGAGAGCATTATGTGAATACGTTTAATCAGGCCGCAAGGGCGATTAAGGAAGAGAAGATTCCAATCAGGCTTTTTCCGGGGATGGAGGCATTTTCTACAGAGGATCTGCCACGGCAGATGGCAGATGGAAAGGTAATGACGATCAATCAGAGCCATTATATTCTGATGGAGTTTGCATTTGATGAGGATCCGGACTTTGCAACGAGGCTTCTTGGTAAGGTAAGGGAAGTTGGTGCAAAGCCTGTGATTGCGCATGCGGAGCGTTATTATTTTGTGCAGGATGATCCGCAGATTGTATATCAGTGGAGGAAGAAGGGATATGCCATTCAGGTCAATAAGGGAAGTTTTCTTGGACGGTTTGGTGAGTCGGCAATGGAGACATCATACCGCCTGCTTCGTCACCATCTGGTATCGGTTGTGGCAAGTGATGCACACAGCGCGGTGGAGCGGACGCCTTTTTTGATGGATGCGTATGAAGCACTTAGTGAATGTTGTTCAAAGCGGCATCTGGATGTGCTGTTTCGAGACAATCCCGGCAGAATCTGTCAGGATAAGCCGGTACTTGAATTGGAGCCGCTTCCATTTTTACCATACTATTTTGATTAAAGGAGAAAACATGATTAGATTGAGAAGAGCCATATGTCTGATATTTGTGTTGGCATGTGCGGTATTCGTTGGATTTTTAATAAAGGAAAAGATGGTGGAAGACCATGTGCCTCCGGTGATTACCTGTAGTGATGATGAGCTTGTACTCAGTGTCAATGAGAATCAGGAAGAGGCACTGATGAAGGGAATTAAGGCTACGGATAACAGGGATGGGGATTTGACGAAGGAAGTTCGTATTTCTTCTATCTCTCATTTTATTTCGGGTAATGAACGCACGGTCACTTATGTCGTTTTTGATAAATCGAACCAGATGGGAACGTTAAAAAGAACGGTGAAATATAATGATTATACGCCACCACGGATTAAGATGCTTCATGCACCAAGATGTAGCGCGGCAGAAGCGGCGAATACAGACTTTGTATCTTATCTGAGTGCAACAGACTGTCTCGATGGAGACCTGACCAGCCAGGTGAAGCTTTCAATGAATGACAGCCTGTATAATCCGCAGCCGGGAGATTATCCGGTTACGGCACAGGTAAGCAACAGTGCGGGAGATGTCTGTTCGGTATCGTTTGAGATTACGATTACGGATAATGAGAATGAAAGTATAAAGCAATATCCGGCGTTATCGGAGTATATTGTTTATACAACTGTTGGAAATATGATAGATCCGATGTGTTATGTGGTCGGACTGGAACAGAATGGGATGATTACACAGTATAATGAAGATCCCAGTGTTATGGAGTCGATTAGTGTGAATTCGGAGGTGAATTACGAAGTGCCTGGAGTATATCCGGTAGAATTTTCGTATACCGGAGATGGAATTCCGACGGCTGTGACAAAGATGTTTGTAGTTGTGGAGGGAAATGAAGATGGAAAATAATCGGGAGAATGCATCCGCACAGACGGAGACAGAATTTGAACCGATTTCATTGGTTTGTGATATTTTTAGAAACTGGTGGGTCATCCTGTTTGGAGCGCTGGCCGGTGCAATGCTTTTTTATGTGGCAAGCAGCATGATATATGTTCCGAATTATCGTACACAGGCAACATTTGTTATCACATCCAGAGAGAATGCCAATGCATACAATAATCTTTCTTCTGCCAATTCGATGGCAGAAACATTCCAGAAGATTCTGGAAAGTACGATTATGAAGAAGACAATCTGTGAAAAATTGGATATGGATAAGCTTGATGCGGATATCAGTGCCAATGTTGTAAAGGGAACGAATATGCTGACCCTTTCTGTTACTGCACATTCGCCAAAGGATTCGATTGATATTATCAAAACGGTGATGGACAACTACACCAGCATTTCTTATTATACAGTTGGAACGACAGTGCTTGATGTTTTGGAAGATCCGAAGATTCCGTATGCACCGGTCAATCCACCACAGAACGGTGAGATGGCAAAGAAGGGATTCTTCCTGGGAATGGCTGTCTGCATACTGTTATTTGCTATCTGGTCTTATATGCATAATACGGTGAAGCAGGAAAGAGAAGTAGAGAAAAAGCTCGATGCCAGAAGTCTTGGAGCGATTAGTTATGAATGGAAGTATAAGACGATAAAGGAATGGATTAAGCACCGGAAGAAGGCAGTTCTGGTGGATAATCCTCTGGCAAGCTTCCGGTTCGTGGAAAGCTTTAAGATGCTTGCGGCCAGGGTGGAATACCATATGTCAAAGATCAACGGTAAGATCCTGGTAGTTACGAGTGTCTGTGAGAATGAAGGAAAGTCATCCGTGGCAGGGAATCTTGCAATCACACTTGCGAAAAAAGGCAAGAGAGTCATTTTGATTGATGGCGATATCAGATGCCCTGCACAGTATCTGTTATTGGGAATGAGTCCGAAAAAAGAAAATGAGCTTGGAGAGTTCTTAAATGGCAGAACAGGTGCCAATAACATTTTGTTAAATACGGAGCGTAAGCGGCTTGGATTTATAGGTGGAAAGGTGTCCTATTCTGCTTCTACAGAGATGCTTGGAAACAGACAGCTTCCGGTTCTTATAGAAGCCTGCAGTAAGATTGTGGATTACGTCATTATCGATACCCCACCATCTGGAATGATTGGAGATGCACAGATTTTTGCACAGCATGCAGATGCCGTAATGGTCGTTGCCAGACAGAACGTTACACTTGCAGAAGATATCAACGAGATGATGGATGATTTCCGTGACAATCATACCAAGGTACTTGGAGTTGTTTTAAATGGTGTCATGACGTTTCAGAGTATCGCGGACAGCCCGGTGGGAGATCATTACAGCAGGTACAGCAGATATGGGCGATATGGACGTTATGGGAAATATACGAATAATAAAGAGGTATAGCAGACATGGATGAGATGAGAGAAAAATCTGGGAAGGAGCAACAGGGTGAAATCGAGAAGATTGATCTGATTGAATTCCTTCGTAGTTTCCAATATGGAATCAAGAAAATGTGGTGGCTGGTTTTGGTTCTCGCATTGATTTTTGGACTGAATAGTTATATCAAAGCAAGAAAGAATTATACCCCTGTCTATACGGCATCAGCGACGGTGGCAGTAACGACAATTGATGGAAGTCCGGCTTACCAGAACAATGCGTCTGCACAGCAGATGGCGGATGTTTTCCCATACATACTGACAAGTGGTGTGCTAAAAGATGTGGTAGCTAAGGATATGAAGCTGGACTCTGTTCCGGGATCCATTTCTGTTAAGGCGGAAGAGGGAACGAATATGCTTACGATATCTGTTTCCGGTACGAATGCAGAACTTTCCTATAAGACATTAAAGTCAGTCATTAAAAATTATCCGGAAGTGGCACAGTTCGTACTTGGAAATACGACTCTGAAGATACTGGATGAAACAGGTGTTCCGGATGATACGACAAAGCAGGGAGTCATTTCTTCTTCCTGGAAGAGAGGGGCACTTAAGGGTGCCATTATTGGTCTTGTGATTCTGTCTCTTTATGTACTTACCAGACGTACCGTGAAGACAGGTAAGGAGATTAAGACCCATTTGAATCTGGTTGATCTTGGAACATTGCCGGAAGTACATGTAAAGAAGAGAAATAAAGAAAGTTTTTATAATTCAGTCAATGTATTAAATAAAAGAATTCCGCAGGGATATCTGGAAGCGTTCAGAAAGGTCGGAATTAAGGTAATGAAACAGATGGAGGAAGAGGAGTTTAAGACGCTTTTGGTCACCAGCTCTGTGCCGGAAGAAGGAAAGACGGCATTTTCTGTGAATCTGGCAATCATAGAGGCAAAACTAGGGAAAAATGTCATACTTGTAGATTGTGATATGAGAAGACCATCTGTTGCAAAAGCCATGAATCAGGAAGGAGAATTTCCCGGACTTCAGGCGGTGCTTCAAGGTAAGGTGAAGATCAGTGAAGCAATGACAACGATAGAACTTGAGAAGTGCCCGGGATCTTTGCAGATTCTGTATGGCAAAACGACAGAAGGAAGTTCTTCCGACCTGCTTGAGAGTAAGCAGATGGAGAGACTCATTTCCATTTTAAAGAAGAAAGCAGACCTTGTAATATTTGATACGGCTCCTTCTGAGATGCTTGCAGATGCGCCGGTACTTGCAAGATATCTAGATGCTGCAGTCTATGTGATCCGCTATGATTATGCAAAGATGCGCCAGATTCGTATGGGTGTGGAGAACCTTTCGATGAGTGGAATCCATATGCTGGGTTATGTATTAAACCGCGACCGCTCTGTGGGTGGTGGTGGATATGGATATGGTTATGGATACTATGGACGCTATCGTTATGGAAGATATGGAAGATATGGTCGTTATGGCGGATATAGACATTACAGCCGCTATGAAAAACAGCTTGATGAACCGGTTGCAGAGGCAGGTGCGGTAAATCAAAAAGAGGTATTTACAGAGACGAAAGAGAACTGATTGCAAAATCTTTCAAGCTGCATATCATATAGAGAAAATTGCCAGATCATGTAAATTGTGATAAAATATGAAACTAGAGTGAAAAACTATAGAATTTGAGATGACGAAAAGAAACGAGTTGAGTATGAGGAGAAATACTAATTGTATTTTCTCAGGTTATAGTAAAGGGATAGAGACATATGAAAAATTATTTAAAAACTAAGAGCATGGTAGATATGATCCTTGGCTCAGTGGGAATGGTTGTGCTGTCGCCGGTATTTCTGGCGATAGCGGTAGCTATTAAGTTAGAAGATGGCTTACGGGCACCGGTATTCTTTTCACAAAAGAGAGTCGGTGTTCATAAGTCATATTTCCAGTTATATAAGTTTCGTTCCATGCGGCTTGACACTCCGCATGACATACCGACGCATCTTTTGGATAACCCGGAGCAGTATATCACAAAGGTGGGTCGTTTCTTGCGTAAATCTTCTTTAGATGAACTGCCTCAGCTCTACAACATTGCAAGAGGCGATATGGCAGTCGTCGGACCAAGACCGGCACTGTGGAATCAGACAGACTTAATTGCAGAGAGAGACAAATATGGTGCAAATGATGTGAAGCCGGGCCTTACCGGCTGGGCGCAGATCAATGGACGTGACGAACTCGAGATAGACGTAAAAGCAAAGCTTGACGGAGAGTACGTAAGAAAAGCAGGACTTGCGATGGACATCCGGTGCGTCTTTGGTACCATTTTTTCCGTACTCCGTGGAAGCGGAGTTGTAGAAGGTGGAACAGGAACAATGGAGCGAGAAAAGAAAAATAAAAAAGTAATGATTATCACGAATCATTCTTATATGCTGTGGCAGTTCCGAAGAGAACTCATACAGATGCTGATGGAAGATGCAGAGGTCTATATCAGCACTCCATTTGTCGGCCACGAGAAAGACTTTGCCGATATGGGATGCCATATGATCGAGACTCAGGTTGACCGCCGCGGCATCAATCCGATGACAGATCTGCGTTTATATAAGCAGTACCGTGCCATGTTAAAGAAAGAAAAGCCGGACATGGTCATCACTTATTCGATTAAGCCAAATGTTTATGCCGGTTATGCGTGCAGACGCCTGCACATTCCATATTGCGTAAATGTACAGGGACTTGGCACCGCATTTGAAAAGCCGGGACTTTCCCAGGTCGTAACCATGATGTACCGCACTGCTTTAAAGGGCGCAAAGACCGTATTCTTTGAAAATGAGCGAAATGCAGCACTCTTCCAGGAAAAGAAGATCACTCCGGCAAAGCAGCAGACGATCCTTTCCGGAGCCGGCATCACTCTCGACTTCTATCAGTACGAAGCCTATCCGGAAAATGAAGCATTTCACTTCCTGTATCTGGGCCGAATCATGAAGGAAAAGGGTATGGACGAGCTCTTCTACGCCATTCGCAAGTTACACAAGGAATATGGCAAGAAAGTCGTTCTTGACATTGTCGGATTCTTCGAAGACGAATATAAGGGTGAAGTAGAGAAGTTAGTAGAAGACGGCATCGCAGTCTTTCATGGATTCAAAGAAGACCCGAGACCGTATTATAAAGCAGCAGACTGCATCGTCCTTCCAAGTTATCATGAGGGCATGTCAAATGTCCTGCTAGAAGCAGCATCCACCGGCAGACCGGTTGTTACAAGCAAAATTCCAGGCTGTATGGAAAGCGTGGAAGACGGCACAACCGGATACCTCTGTCAGGTGAAAAATGCACATTCTCTGTACCAGAAGATGAATGAAATCTATCATAAGAGCCGTGCCGACCGAGAAGAAATGGGCAAATGCGCAAGAGATAAGATGGCAAGAGAGTTTGCGAAGGATGAAGTGGTGAAGATGACGGTGGCGAAAGTGAAGGAGTAGAGATGCAGCCAATCAGAGTATTACATATCGTAACTTATATGGGACGAGGTGGTTTGGAAACGATGCTTATGAACTACTATCGTCATATTGACCGCACAAAGGTACAGTTTGATTTCCTCGTACACAGAGATTTTGAGGCGGATTATGATGCAGAAATCTTATCGCTTGGTGGAAAAATTCATCATGTATCCAGACTGGTACCGTGGAGTAAATCGTATCAGAACGAGCTGCGTACTTTTTTTAAGGCACACCCGGAATATCGAATCGTGCATGTACACCAGGACTGTTTGAGTTCAGTTGCCTTAAAAGTGGCGAAGGAGTGTGGAGTGCCAGTACGGATTGCTCACAGCCACAACAGCAATCAGGACAAGAATCTAAAGTATCTGATTAAGCTGCATTACATGAAGAAGATTCCTGCATTTGCAACTGCACTTTTTGCATGTGGAAAAGATGCGGGGGATTGGATGTTTGGAGGAAAACAGTATCATGTTATGGCAAATGCGGTGGAAGTAAAGAGATACCAGTACAAACCTTCTGTTGCAGAAAAAATAAGAAATGAATGGAATATTTCTGATGAACTTTTGGTTGGACATGTGGGAAGATTCAATCCACAAAAGAATCACACGTTTCTAATAGATATTTTCTATGAGATACAGAAAATAAATCCATCTGCCAGATTGCTTTTAGTCGGAGACGGAGATGGGAAAAAGGAAATACAAGAAAAAGCCAGAGAGCTTGGTATTGCAGATCATATCATCTTTGCGGGTGTCAGAACAGATGTAGAGGAACAGATGCAGGCAATGGATGTATTTGTATTTCCATCTTTGTATGAAGGATTGCCGGTTACTATGGTCGAAGCACAGGCAGCAGGCCTGCCATGTATCATATCTGACCGGGTTCCGGAAGAATGTATTATTACAACTAATCTTGTAACGACACAAAAATTGACCGATAGTCCTAAGATATGGGCAGAACATATCTTAGAGAGGGCAAAGAACACGCGAACGGATCATTACGATGAGATAAAGTCTCATGGTTATGATATTGAAGAGGCAGCAAAATGGCTGCAAAACTATTATATTGCACACAGTGGAGAATAAGAATGGCAACACTTACAGTTTTTACTCCGGCATACAACCGGGCGCATACGCTGCCAAGAACCTATGAAAGCTTACAGAAGCAGTCATGTAAAGATTTCGTCTGGCTGATTGTAGATGATGGATCGAAAGATCAGACAGCAAAATTGGTAAAAGAGTGGCAGCAACAGGAAAAAACGTTTGAAATCAGATATATCTATAAAGAAAATGGCGGGATGCATACGGCGCATAATGTAGCTTATGAAAATATCGATACTGAGCTGAATGTCTGCATCGATTCAGATGACTGTATGGCTGACGGGGCTGTGAAGAAAATCATAGATACCTGGGAAAAGGTAAGAGACAAAAACTATGCCGGATTAATCGGACTAGATGCAGACTTTAAGGGAAATATCATAGGAAAAGGATTTCCAGAGCACCTGAAAGAGACGACACTTGGTGACTATTATGCAGCAGGGGGACAAGGGGATAAGAAACTTGTTTACCGCACAGATGTAATAAACAGTGTGCCACCGTATCCGGTATTTGAGGGAGAAAAATACGTAGGACTGGTATATAAATATACGTTAGTCGATCAAAAATACAAATTATTTGTAATGAATGAAGTATTGTGTGATGTGGAGTATCAGGCTGATGGGTCAAGCGGAACGATGTGGAAACAATACTTAAAGAATCCAAATGGATTTGCATTTCTTAGGAAGGTATCGATGCAATATCCAAAATCAACGAAAAGATTAATCATAGACTGTATTCATTATTGTTCAAGCAGTCAGATTGCAGGAAACAGAAAATATATAAAAGAATCGCCCAAAAAGCTATTAACTGTTTTGTGTACACCCTTTGGGTGGTTATGGACGGCATATGTGAGATATAAGGCAAAGAGGATATAGAGGACAAACGATGTCAAATTATATTTTGATACTGGTGTGGATTGTAATATTAGGAATTGCAGCCATGTTCATAAATGTGAAAAGACCAGAAGTGGTCTGTGGAGAAAAAGTAGAGCGCTATTATGTGGTGTGGGCATTTTTGATATTTGTTCCACTGATTATCTGGTGTGGATATAGAGGAAATATAGGAGATACATCCATGTATATCTCTAGTTTTTATGATATGCCAAGTGATTTTGGTGGTATAGAAACTTATATGCAGGGAGTAAAAAAAGATAAGGGATTTTTCTGTTTTTCAGCGGTAATAAAATGCCTGATTGGCAATAAGCCGGAAATTTATTTTATCATTTTGGCATTGATTCAGGCAACATTGTTGATTCTTGTATACCGTAAGTATTCGCCAGAATTTCTCTTTACTTTCTTTTTATTTATTGCATCGACGGATTATATATCCTGGATGTTCAACGGAATTAGACAATTTATGGCAGTGACCATTACCTTTGCATGTTTTGGACTGATTCTGAAAAAGAAATATATAGTTGCTATTTTGCTAATCTTATTAGCTTCCCGGTTCCATGGTACTGCACTGATTGTGATACCGTTTCTTTTTGTGGCGCAGGGAAAGGCATGGAATAAGAAAACTATTCTTGTTATAATGGCAACAATCGCAGTTGTTACGTTTATAGGAAGTTTTACGAACCTGTTGGATTCTGTGCTTGCAGAGACACAGTATACAAATGTTGTTTCTGACTGGCAGAGCTGGCAGGATGATGGAACGAATATATTCAGGGTATTGGTTTATGCAGTACCGGCGATTCTTTCATTTATAGGTAAAAGATATCTGGATGAAGCAAACAATCCGTGTATTAATTTCTGCGCGAACATGTCTATTATATCGACAGCAATCTATGTTGTGTCGATGTTTACATCTGGTATCTTTATAGGAAGACTTCCTATTTATTTTTCCCTATATAGTTACATTCTGTTGCCATGGGAGTTAAAAAATATGTTTAATGAAAAATCAAAACAATTTATTACGGGAGCGGCTGTTGTGGGTTATCTTGGATTTTATTTTTATAGTATTATTAGTATGGGAATGATATAAATGCATGAAAGGAATCAATATGAATAAGCAGGAGCGGAAAGAGTGTCAGTACTCTGATTATTATAGAATGACAGGTGAAGGAGAACATACAGGTTTAAGATGTTTAAAAAACCTCTTTCTTTTTCATCATTTGGCATTTATGTATTGGTATCGAAAATGTCAGCAAAAATCAACCTTTTTTCGAAGATATATACTATATAGAATGTCTAGAAAATTTGGACTGGAGATTTCGACTAAAGCCACTATAGGAAAAGGACTTTATCTTGGTCATCCATATAATATTACAGTAGCAGAAGGCGTACAAATGGGACAGAATGTAAATCTGCATAAAGGGTGTACAATTGGCCGTACTAATAGAGGAAATGCAGGTGTACCGAAAATGGGAGACTGTGTATTTGTCGGAATCAATGCAACAGTAGTTGGAAATATTGAAATCGGGGATGATGTATTGATTGCACCCAATAGTTATGTCAATGTGAATGTCCCATCACATTCTATTGTGATAGGTAATCCGGCCACAATACATCACCGTGACAATGCAACAGAAGGATATGTGAACTTTCGCGTATAACATGGAGGTTAGTATGATACCAAAGAAAATTCATTACTGCTGGTTTGGAAGAAAAGAACTTCCAGAGAAAGCAAAGAAATGCATCGCAAGCTGGAAAAAATATTGTCCGGACTTTGAAATTATCGAATGGAATGAAGATAATTTTGATGTTTATCAAAATGCATAAGGAAGGGTGCCAGCCCTTCGGTGGATCATCTATGGAATCGCTGCGTATGTTTTCGCCTCCAATCCCGGTCACGGCGATAGAAATCCCGGCTCCATGCAGATGGTCTGTTTTGGAATACTGATATTCAGATGTCAATGTGTATAGAAAGGCAGAATTTGCCTTTCTATTTTAATATCGGTTTCAGAGAAAAATGCGTAAAGAAAATGAGTAAAGAAAATGAGGAGAACGCAATGAAGAAAAATCTGCTTTTCCTGTTTTTTAGAAGATATGCGGTGCAAATAAAAGAAGTATGCAGTATAATGAGAGCACCTGATCCGCAGGCAGAATAGGAACAGATAGGGATATTTTGATAAATTGCAATGGAGGTTTTACGATGAAGTGTGAATTGATCATTGACAGCTCTTTGCTGACAGAGAATGATATGGTACTGCTTAATGAGGGAGGAAAAGAGATTCAGTTTTGTAAAACGGATACGAATCATTTCTTCCCGCCGGAGGTGATATTGATTCTGATTGACCTGAGCCAGAACATGGCTTATAGTGCAGCATATGACACAGTAAAATATGCACTGGGCAAGCTGGTGTCAATGTTTACGGGAAAGAGGGGGAAAGAGAAAACACAAACAAAAATGGAGATTGCCTGCGGGGATAAAAGGTATTCTTTATCGTTTGATTTTGAACTTACAGAGGAACAAAAGAACAAGCTGGTGGATGCCGCCGCAAAGAAACTGCTGGAAGAAAACTAACCAGGAAATGTGATTTGGAAGGCTTGTAGGATGTTTCAGCAAAAGAAAGGCAGATAAAATGAATAAAGTTATCAACTTGTACCGGACATTCTATCCATCGAGGGAAAATGAGAGAGACGAAGATGCGGTGCGTAGTTTTGTCGAGAAAGCCAACCACTCAGGAGATTTGGCGTTTGACAGTGATGTGGTCAGCCAATACATAGAGAATCCCCTATTTGTGGAGAGAAAGATAATTGACAGTATTCTGGATTTAGAAAACATTCATCTGGATGTGGAGTATCTGTCAGTATACAGCAAGCAGATGAACGCTGCAGGTGCATCCAGTGAAGATGATAAGGCAATCGTTGTAGATGAGTTGTGGTCGTATACAGCGTTATCGTTTTTTCTGACAGTGTTTTCCCTGGCTTATGATAGTGGAAAGGAAAACTTTACCCGCTGTATTAAGAACTGTTTTGTGCTACTGGATTTGCAGGGGAGAAAGCGTGAGATAGGAGTTCACAGCTTAAATGATATTGAACAGATGATTTCGCTGCCAGCCAATATTATGAATCTGGCTATGGATTCCTTTTGGACCGCATGGACATTTATGATTGGTCATGAGCTGTATCATTTGACAGAAAAAGATGATGTGGGAAACGGTATGCAGGAAGAATTGGATGCCGACGCTTATGGATATAAAGTGCTGATCGGAATGATAGAAGCGCAAAAGCGGGGATTTATTCCAGAGGAAATTCGGATTTTTTACGAAGACTATTACCTTGCCCCTGTCATGCTGTTTGAGTATTTCCGGTTTCTGGATCAGTACCGTTCTCTATGTGGCGAAAGTGCTGTATATGCAGATTATCCGTCACCGCAACAACGTCAGGAACAGATATTCAATTTGTTTGATGATTGTATTCCAGACAGCTTTGATACAACAATGGGAAACGAAGTGCTGAATCTTTTTCTTGATACATCTGAGCTCTTATGGAAGCAGATCAGGCTAAAGAAGGAGCGTGGGAAACTGAATCTTCCGGAAACGGAATAAAAACCCTGAAAGACAAAAGTTTGCGATTACTTTTCGTGGGATTACTTGAAGAGTGAATTAAGCGAATATACCTATACGCATAATAGAGAGAATGAGGCATATGCTGAATATGATAATGTAGCCCAGTATTCTGATGAACGCGTTAATAATTATCGACAGAACGCCATGGAAGTGCTATAATAAAAATTCGGAATTGGAATGAAATCTGGACTATAGATGACGGTACGAATATATTTAGAATTTTATTTTATTCTATTCCGGCAATCATGTCGCTGATATGGAAAAAACACATCGATGCAGGGAACAATAAACAGATCAACATGTTTGTGAATTGTACTGCGATTACTGCAGTTCTCTATGCCATTTCCGGAGTAGCGTCGGGAATTTACGGTGGCCGCCTTCCAATTTATACCACACTCGCGGGCTATGTTGCGGTGCCGTGGATGATAGACCATATCTTCACAGAATCGTCTGCGCGTATCGTAAAAATGGGATTTGTTCTGGTGTATTTGGTCTTTTTCTATTTCTAGATGCATATGGTATGGGGGATCATTTGAGAGGAAGATTTGATGGCAATACGAGTATTACACATAGTTACATATATGGGGCGCGGCTTGTACCGTGGAGCGGTGCATACCGCAGGGAGCTAAAGGCATTACATTCAGGAATCGCCGAGAAAGGTGATGACCGTGCTGTGTACGCCGGCTGGATGGGTGCTGACGAGATACATCAAGAAAAAGCGTTGACAGGAGGTGAATAGCAATGTACAATCTTGACAGACAGACAGACAGACAGACAGACAGACAGACAGACAGACAGACAGAC